>Ga0210056_1001401_pt1 | contig 21027 bp, 22 predicted proteins | sample CryGeyCG2014_080_2_FD_183965 | JGI IMG/M metagenome (GOLD analysis project Ga0210056, IMG submission 183965) | Groundwater microbial communities from aquifer - Crystal Geyser CG07_land_8/20/14_0.80 (SPAdes) (version 2) | ecosystem: Environmental > Aquatic > Deep subsurface > Groundwater | place... | reverse complement strand
GGCTGTAGCCAAATCGCATCCAGCCCGGCAGACCGGTCAAGTTGTACATGTTCCGATGTCGCATTGAGGACACCTCCTTTCTCTTCGTTGGTTCAAACGGCCCGCGTCATCGCGGCGCCGCATTTCGGGCACTTCAGGCCGGTGCAGGGCACGCCTCGCTGGTGGACCATTCGGTGCCCGCACTGGGGGCAGGCGCATTCGCCTCCCGCGCCCAGTCCGCGGCCACCGAGACGCCCCTGTCCTGCGCCACGGCCCAGGCCGCGGCCGGTGCCGGGACCTTGCCCGGCAGGACCAGTTCCATCTCCTCGTGGCATCTCTTCTCACTCCTTTCCGATCAGCATTCAAAAGTGAATGTCGTGCCGACGCCAGTATCGACAAAGCGCTCCCCAAACTCGGCTGCCAGGCGACGCTTGGCGCCAGGACCGGTGCAGTGGCACGGCGCGATGAGTTCCGTTTGAAAGGTCCGCAGACAGTCGATCGCCTCTTGCACCTGCGGCCCGTCGGCGCGCACAAGATGAGTGCCGCCGATCACGGCGTGGAGCCGGTCGGTCTTGGCAACCTCGCGGGCCCGGTGGAGGACATTCGTCAGCCCCGAATGCGCACAGCCGGTGAGCACCACCCAACCGCGGGGGGTATCGAGCAGCAGGGAGCAGTCGTCGAGCAGTTCGTCCGGCACGAAGGCTTCCCCTTGCCGCACGCACAGGCGGGGCTCCGTCGACGCAGCGCCGTGGGTCCGGGGCACTTCGCCGGTCGTCCAGACACCGGGCAACACCTCCACCGGGTCCACAGTGAGCCGGAGTTGGTAGCCGCGCTCGGAGAGTTGCGTGACTGACAGCGGCGGCCCGATGTAGCGCGACTCCCCACCTGGAAGGCTGGCATGCTTTTCGGTGAAGGCGTCGGGATGGGCAATGAGGTCGAGACCTGCCGGGAGCGCTTCCTCAGCGACCAGCCCGCCGGTGTGGTCGTAGTGACCGTGGCTCAAGACCAGCGCCGCGCAACTCTCCACCGGGACGTTGAGCTTCTCGGCGTTGCACGCCCACAGGGCCGACCTGCCCACATCCAGAAGCGCCGCCCCCGCAGGCGTCTCCACCCACGCCGAGAAGCCGTGCTCAGCCCTCAGCGGGCTGGCTTGCGGGACCCGGTTGTCCATCAGAATGATGAGGCGAACGGCGCCCTTGTTCATCCCGGTACTCCTCCCGTTGGCCGGCTGCACCTCTTGGCGAAGCGCACCATCGCCTCGCCTCGACGAGCGAGGACCTCTGCCCAACCGCGCAACAGCATGTCGCCCTCGTCTGTCAGCACGTACCCGCGCTTCGCCGGGCCGCTTCCGCTGGTGTCCCACTCGCTCTGAACGCAGCCCTGCGCCTCGAGTTGGCGCAAGCACCGGTAGATGGCGCCTGGCTCAACCGGGTACTGCGAGAGCCCTTCCGCGTTCACTTTCGACGCCAAGTCGTAGCCGTGAGAGCTGCCCTGTTCCTTGAGCAGCAGCAGCACCGCCGGCTCGATCAGCCGAGGCAGGTTCCGGGCTTCGCAGCCGCAGTCTGCGTGTCCATGGCGAAAACAGTGTCTTTGCCTCACGAGTGCTTCTTCCTTTTGAGTGTCAGTTACACCTAAAGGATACACGACACCCATGGTCGTGTCAAGGGCCCCTGCCGCCCTTGACCGGGCACGGAGCGTGTGCTATGATATTCACTATCGTAGCACGAACAGCCGGTTGTCTGGACCCGCCGGGCACCCGGTATGCCGAGGGATCGCTCGCCGTCATCGCGACACCCGGAGCAGCCTGCTGAAGGAGCCAAGCCATGCGCCTGCGCCGCACCCGGACCGGATTCACGCTGATCGAGTTGCTCGTCGTCATCGCCATCATCGCCATTCTGGCTGCAATCCTGTTCCCTGTCTTCGCCAGAGCCAGAGAGAAGGCTCGGCAGGCGAGCTGCGCCAGCAACCACAAGCAGATGGGGCTGGCGTTCCTGATGTACATTTCGGACTACGACGAAACGTACCCGATGGCCTACAACTGGAAGACCAAGCTGCAGCCCTACGTCAAGACCACGGAGATCAACCGATGCCCCAGCCGGCCGGCCCTTCCGTGGTACTACGGGCAGGGCTACAACATCGGGTGCACCACGCCGGCGATTGCCGGGTTCCAACTGCAGAACGAAGCCGCAATCGCCTGCCCCAGCGCCAAGTTGCTGATCGCCGAATGGGAACGGTGCAATGCCGGCCCGCCCTGCGGACCAACGGGGCTGTTTTCCGGCGGCGCCACCTCGTACTGGGCAGTCTGCCGAGTCCACAACAACGGCTCCAACTGCCTGTTCGGCGACGGCCACGTCAAGTGGCTTCGGCCCGACGAGTACCACAGCAACACGGACCATCTCGATGACGCTGGCAACCCCGTCCCCGCCACCGCGACCGCCGTGGCTGAGGCAACATGGCGGAAGTACTGGGACACGGCTTACGAGGCGAACTGAGGACGGCTTGCCGGACTACCATGAACCACCCACCCGACGCCGCACTCGCCACCGCACCCGCGTCCGCCAGCCATCGCCCAGGCTTGCCGTCCCGCGATCCAGGTCGGCAGGCTCGCGACTTGGCGTTGGGCGGCATGCTGCTGGCGCTGGCAGTGCTGGTGCCCATTCTGTTCCACGCGGTTGGGTGGGCCGGGAAGGTGTTCCTGCCGATGCACCTCCCGGTGCTCATGGCGGGACTGTTGCTCCCGCCCGGTATCGCCGCAGCCGTGGGCTTCCTGGCCCCGCTGACGTCGGCGGCGTTGACCGGCATGCCGCCGCTGGTGCCCTTCGCCCTGCTGATGGCGCCGGAGTTGGCGACGCTCGCCGCAGTCGCTTCCGTCGTGTACGTTCGCGCAAGGCCGCTCCGCGGCGGCGTTTGGCTTGCCCTCCTGGCAGCCATGGTGGCGGGGCGGTGCGTGACCTCGCTGGAGATCCTCGCCGTCGCCCCCCTGCTGGGCTTCCACGCCAGCGCCTATGCGTATGTTATCCTGGGTGCTGCCACCGGGACCCCCGGGCTGATCCTGCAACTGACCGTCGTCCCGGCGGCAATGAGAGCACTTGAACGAGCGGGAGTGTCACGATGAGCAACCTATCCCCCGAACTGGAATCCGCAAAGCAGTTCCATGGACACCTTGGACCCTACCTGGCGTTGGGCTTGCGCCTGGGGAGAACGCTGGTCGCTGAACTGAAGCCCCGTCCCCATTTCGGCATGGAGGTATCCGTGCGCGGTCCAATGGCGCCTCCACCCCGCTGTGTGCTGGACGGGCTGCAACTGAGCTCGGGCTGCACCTTCGGCAAGGGCAACCTGAGCCTGGCCGAAGGCGACCACGTCGTCGTGACGGGCGCCAACAAAGACACCGGGCAATCCCTCACCCTCGACACCAATGTCGGCACGCTGGCGGAAGCCGCCCGCGTGATGCGCGAACAGGGAGACGAAGCGGGAGCACTGGTGGTCTGGCTCGCGGGCGACGAGGAGCTGTTCCAGCGAATCTGAGAGGCTGCGGCTGGGGCGCAGCTACCTCAGGCACTTGGCGTCGCTCAGGCCGGTGAACCCCGAGTTGCGCAGGACTTCCTGCGCCGCCTTCGTTCGCAGGAAGTCGATGAACGCCTGTCCGGCTTCCCGGTTCTTGCAGCCCTTGACCGTCGCTGCCGGACAGGGGACGCTCTGGCAATACTCGCCCTCGTCCAGGAACTGCACGACCTTGATGCCCTGCACCAGCGTCTGATACTGGTCCTGTTTCTTCCGCCCGCCACGGCCGGCCCGGAGGCAGGCGGCATAGGCGATGGCAGCGTCGGCCTTGTTCAGCGCGCCGACCAGCTTCAGCAACTGCGACGGGAACTTCGGGCAGACCGCCTTGGGCGCCACCTTCTCCCACAGCCCGGCTTCCTTCAGCAGCTCCCGGGTGTAGTGCCCCGGCGAGGTCCCTTCTGCGCCGACGGCCACGGTCTTCACATTGGGTCGGGCGAGGTCGGCGAGTTTCTGGATCTTGGCCGGGTTCGCCTCCGGCACCACCAACGTCAGGCCCACGAAGCAGAAATCCTCGCGGTCTTCGACGACGCCGGCCTTCTGGAGCCGGTCCATCTCGACGTCACCGATGCAGACGAAGACATCGGGTTTGGCGCCCTTCTCGATCCGAGGTGCCAGGACTTCCACGTTCTCGGCGCGCTCGATGACCTCAACCTGCGGGTGCTCTTTGGTGAACGCCTCGGTGATCTCCGCCAGCGGCGGGACAAACGCGCACGGGACGAAGACATTCAGCTTGCCCGACAGCTTCGGGGTCTCCGCCTTCTCCGCGTCCTTGGCAGGGCCAACGGCCGCCGCGTTTGGCGCAGCCAGCGGCCGAGTTGCCGGCTGCCGACACCCGGCCAGCGCTACGGCGACCATGAGCACGACGCCTTGCGCGGACAATCGTACTGACTGCATCTCTATCTCTCCTCAGTGGCTTGCGTGTGCCCCACAGCCAAATGTAGCCCAATGCGCCCCGTACCGCCATCACAGCCGGGCCTACGCGCGCAGACTTGAGGGAAGCTTGCGCTGGCCTTGACGTGTTCTTGAGCAACCGGGAGCTATCCTTGATAGGCAATGCTTCACGGCTGCCGTGCAGCAGTCGTGGTAAGGACGTGACCAGATGCTACACCGGAACCGAGGCTTTACCCTCATCGAGCTGCTGGTGGTCATCGCCATCCTCGCCATCCTCGCCGCCATCCTGTTCCCGGTCTTCGGGCGGGCGCGGGAGGCCGCCCGGAAGACGAGCTGCTGCTGCAACGTCCGGCAACTCGGACTCGCCTGTCACATGTACGCCCAGGACTACGACGAACTGCTTCCCTGCGACTACCACGCCTGCAACGGCAGCACAACCCACACGAGGCTGGTGGGGCAAGTCCAGCCGTACGTGAGGAACATGTCCGTCCTCTATTGCCCGTCTGCTCCAAAGATGACCTTGCCCGACATCGTCGCCACCGACGCGAACAAAGCCGCCGGGAACATCGGGTACTACTACTTCAGCTACGACCAAGTGCCAGCCACAGTGACGCCGAACACCGGCGCCCCCACGTGGGTGTCCTACAACTTCCTGAAACGCTTCGCCGGCAACACGCCTCGGGTCCTGTCCGAGATGTGCGAGTCCGACCGCTGGCTCTGGTCCGACGTGTTCTGCAAGCCGGTCAATCTCCACATCCACCGCTCCAGCCTCGGGTCGATCAACGTCTGCTACCTCGACGGGCACGTGAAGTTCCAGCCAGGGCAGGCGAGCAGGGTGTTTCAGTAGACTGCGCTGCACGGCTGACCATCGGGAGGCTCCTCCCTTCCGAGAGTGCCCTGCCACACACAGGAAGGGGCTGGGAGTTCGTCCTCCGACACTCGATCGGCGGCCGGCGACCGGGTGCCGGCTGGATTCCCGGCGGCGGGCCGTCCCCACTGCCGGGCCAGCCACGCAGAGCACTGGAAGCGGAGGCCGGCTGCCGGCTCTGCCGAATCGCGTGGGGACGGGTCGCTCGCCGACAGCTCAGCCGAGTGACCTGTCGGCGCCCCTCCAACCAGTCCCCCGCCGGCCAGCCTACAGGCGATGCTGATACTGAGCGATCAGCGCCTCGTTTCTGGCGGCGCCCGCGCCCTCGCGCTGCCACACGTAGTTGAGCATCAGCTTGTCGTCATTTCCGCGGCGGAAGTAGGTCATCCCCAGCGTGGTGGAGTGCAGGTCGTTCTTGTCCACCACGCCGGTATTGGGGTCGAAGGCTTCGTATCGCAGGCACGTCGCCCACTTCGGGTTCCACTGGTAGCAGCCTTGGACGTACCAGCCGTCCGCGTTGAGCGAGGGCACGGCCGCCTTGTCGGAGGCGAACCGACCGGAGAAGTACTCGCCTCGCCAGCGCCACGGGCCCTCATCTGCTGCCAGTTCGAGGTTCCAGCGGGTGTCGCGACCGGAGAAGGCGCCGTAGCCAAGAGGTCGCGTCCCGGACAGCGCCGAGGCGAAGTCGAGGTTCCGGGCGCTCCGGGTGGAGAAGGCGCCGCCAACGGTCAGACGCGAGGGCAGCTTGTCGGCCCGCTTGCCTTCTCGAACGGTCCAGACAGCTCGCGCCCCCAGCAGTGGCGCGATCCCGTGCGGGTTGCTGTTCGCCCCGTTGCCGCCCTGGGCGGACAGGTAGTAATGGAGTCGCCGATCCAACGCACTGGCGTCCCACTGCAGACCGTAGTCACGCACGTACGACTTCTTCAGCTTGCCGTTGGGGATCAGCCGATCCGTGGCTTGCGTGCGCAGGATCAGGTCGAGGCTGCCATCCCAGGTGAACCGCTCCAGCCCCATCGGGGGCTTGAACTGACCAACGGTCAAACGGCCGTTCCCCGTCTTGAAGCGGGCCCACAGTTCCTGGACGTAAGGGTCGCCGTCGGTCCCGCTCTTGTTGCCGTTCTTGTAGATCATCTGGAAGTAGTAGTCCAGATCCGGCCGCGGCTTCCCGGCGACCATGACCTTCGAGCGCGCCAGCGCCAACGAGCTGCCTGCCTCTTTCGGATCGGTGAGCCGAGCCTGGTAGTAACTCCAGACCCGGAGCTTGTCGCCCTGGGTGAGGTCCGCTCCGGACGGTGCTGCCACTACCGGCAGCATGCCCAGAGTCAGCGCGCCGACCCAAGCTCCGCGTCTCCATGGCTGCATCTTGGTCATGTTCATTGTCCACTCTCCTTTGGCGGCTCTCTGCCCTCGGGTGAACTGGGGGCCCCAGCCGCGCTGTGGCCCAGTGCTTGCTGGAGCCACGTCCCGGCCACCGCTCGGGACCAGTCTGGCGCTTTCTCCAGCTTCTTCTCCGCAAGCAGGAACTTGGCGGTCTGCTCCAGGCTCCGGGTCACGCTGTCATCGAGCCGCAGCCTGTAGTCGTGCCGGTCCATCGCCTTCGCCGCCACCGTCGCGGGCAGCCTCGAGACCTTGGCAACGAGCGTGACGCCGTCGTCTCGGTGGTCCCGCAGGAACGTCGCCGCTCGGGCCATCGCTCGCAGGAACGGTACCACCGCGTCGGGATGCGCCTCAATGAACCGGTCGCGCACGACCAACAGGACGGGGTAGGTGTTGCCCAGCCCCCCCAATGTCGCGAGCTGCCGACCCAGCCCCTTGGCTTCAAGCTGAGAGGGCGTCGGCTCGCTGGCGACGAGGGCGTCCACCGCGCCACTGCCCAGCGCCTCCGGCATGTCGCCGGGACTCAGGTCGATGATGTTGGCCTTCTTCAGGTCCAAGCCCTGCTTCTTCGCCCACAGCAGCAGCCCCCCATAAGTTGAGGTGCCCTTCTTCACGGCGAGCTTCTTGCCGACCAAGTCTGGCGCGGTGCGGATGCTGCTGCCCTTGCCCACCAGGATTCGGTGCCGGCGCTCGCCGTTACCGTGGCTGGCGATGATCTTCACCGGGGCCTCCTGCGCAGCGGCGATGACCGCCGTCGCGTCGCCCATGGTGCCGAAGTCGGCGGCCCCGGACAGCAGCGCCTCACTGCACGCGGGCCCACTGGTGAAGCGACTTCCCTTGACGTCAAGCCCCTCCTCGCGGAAGTATCCCTTGGCTATGGCAACGATGGGGACCGCGTCGACGACACGGTCCTGATAGGCGAAGCGAACTGCCGTTGCGGGCTTCTGCTTGACGGCCGATTTGGCGGCGCCGGGTTGCGGCCCGGGTGGCTTCGGCTGAGAGCACCCGCTCAGCAGCCACACACCCACCACTGTTGCGACCGCGAAGACTGGGTAGGTCCTGCGCACTTCATGCATTGGTCGGCTCACATCCTTCCTTTCCGCAGAGCTGTGTTGGCTCGCACTCGCCGCAGCACGGTTCTGCTCCCGCCGTCCCGTTCGCCCCTGCTTTGAGCTCCGTCAGGAGCTTCCTGCGCACCGGGCAGACAGACTCTGAAATCCGCGACCTGGGTCGCGGCAGCGAAACCGTCTCGTTCGCCTGGACACGCCCCGGCCGGGGCGTGAAGACCAAGACGCGGTCGGCGAGGTAGGTCGCTTCATCGACGTTGTGCGTCACGAACAGGATGGTCTTGCGGGTCTGGCTCCAGAGCCGCAGCAACTCGTCCTGGAGCCGCTCGCGCGACTGCGTGTCCAGCGCGCAGAACGGCTCGTCCATCAGGAGGACGGCCGGGTCCATCGCCAGCGCCCGCGCAATGGCGACGCGCTGCTTCATCCCGCCCGACAACTCATGAGGGCGCGTGTCGGCAAAGGCGGCCAGCCCGACCAAGTCCAGTTGCGCACGCGCGCGTGATCGGCGTTCGCCTCTCGCCATGCCCTGTTCCTTCAACCCGAACGCAACACTCTGCGCCACTGTCAGCCACGGGAACAGCATCGACTCCTGGAAGACGACCGCCCGGTCCGGCCCCGGCTCCAGAACCGGGTTCCCGCGGACGCAAACGGTGCCTTGACTGGGCCGGTCGAAGCCAGCGATCAGGTTGAGCAAGGTCGTTTTCCCGCAGCCACTGGGGCCGAGCAGAGAGACGAACTCGCCCTCCGAGATGCCGAAGCTGACGGCCTCGAGCGCTGTCACCCGTCGACGCTGCTCTGAGTCGTCGAATACCTTTGAGACTTCCTCAATCTCGATCAATGAAGACATGACCTGTAGCCCGGGGCCGCGCTTTGTTGGCAGCGATCTTAGTCTGCAACCTTGGCAGTTATTTTAGCAGGGACCGCGCGCACGGACACCCTCTGGAAGCTCAGGTTGTGCTCAAATCTGCCGGAGCGAACGCGCTACCCTTGGTGGACGACGCCCCAACGCTCCGCCGTCGTCCGCTCCAACGGCGTGAAGACGAGCCTCTCCACCGCCAGACCCAATCCCACGATCACGATAATGCAGGCAAATGCCGAAGGGTAGTCCAGTGTCCATCGGGCCTGGAGAATGCTGTAGCCCAACCCGGTCCCCGTGCCGACAATCATCTCGGCCGCCACCAAGACGCGCCAGCCGTTGGCCAAGCCGGCTCGCAGTCCGCTCAGCAGGTGCGGCACTGTCGCCGGCAGGAGCACCCGGAAGAACAGCGAACGCTGAGTGGCGTCCATCATCCGGGCGGCCCGGACGTAGCCCGGGTCAACGCTCCGCACGCCGGCCACCACGTTGATCACCACCGGCGCAAGCGCGGTCACGAAGATCATGAAGATCGTCGCCCGTTCGCCGACGCCGAAAAGCAGCAGCGCGATGGGAATCCACGCCAAGCCCGGCACGAGCTGCAGCACGTGCACGACTGGCCGCGCGACGCGATCAAGCCCCCGCCACCAGCCCAGCGCCAACCCGAACGCCACGCCCGATACGGCAGCCATACCGAAGCCCATGCCCCAGCGAAGCAGACTGGTGCCCACATGCGTGTACAGCGAGTGGTCGAGCAGGCGCTTGCCCACCAGCAGGCGCCCGAGCTGCCCGACCGCCTCCTCGGGCGTAGGGAACGGCACGCCCTTTAGCTGGAACACCCACCGCGCCGTTATCTCCCAAGCCAGGTAGACGAGCACGACGGGCGCTGCGGCATAGGCGCCACGCTTCCAGCGCGCTTCCGTCGGCACTGCGGCCGCGGGCAACTGCTCGATGCCCGGTTCACCGACCGCCGAATCGTTGGCGGAACCACCCGTTGCATCCACGACACTCATTGGCTCGCTCTGGCCCGGGCGCCTTACGCGTCCGCAGCCTCGCCCGCCAAGAGCATCTCGACGGCCTCCAGGTACTGCGCCGCCTTGATCGGCTTCTCCAGGTAGGCGCAGTTGCCGAGGGTGGTCACCTTCTCGAAGTCGTCGCGCCCCAGGTCGTCGCGCGCGTGACCGGTCACGATGAGGACGGGAATGCCCCGCCACTCTCGCTTGGTCTTCAGCTTCTGGTGGAGCTTGTAGCCCGAGAGTTTGGGCATGACCAAGTCCAGCGAGATGAGGGCGGGCTTACTCTCCTCCAGCCGCTCCAGTGCCTCCTGGCCGTCGGCCGCGGTAACCACCTTGTAGCCCTCGTCTTCCAGGATGGCGGACATGTAGGCCCGCGCATCGGCCTCATCGTCCACGACCAGCACGGTTGTCTCTTCTGGCGTTGGCATGTCGGGACTCCTTTGCTCGAGGTCCGCCTTGTGTTCTCTACGAGTTCCCGGCTTCCTCTTGCAGCGGCGGTGGCAGCCGGTCGCGAGGCAAGGTCACCCGGAACAGCGAGCCGAGCCCGGGGCGCGACTCAACTTCGACGGTGCCGCCGTGCTGCTGGACGATCTTGCGCGTTGTCAGCAGGCCGAGGCCGGTTCCCTCGCCGCCCTTGGTGGTGAAGAAGCTGGTGAACACTTTCTGCTTCACGTCGTAGTCCATGCCGGCGCCGTCGTCGATGACCTCGAAAATAAGCGTGCCGTTCTCTTCCCGGACGCGCACGACCACGTGAGTCACGGGCTTGTCGCTCATCTGACAGGCGTCGATGGCGTTGGACACGAGGTTGGTCAGACAGGTGTGGATGCCATCGGGATCGAGCGCCGCCGGTCTGGTCTCCGCCGAGACCTCCAGAGCGAGCAGGACGCCAGACTGAGCCGCCGTCTCGCGGTAGAGGTCGACGATCTCCTGAGCCAGGGCATTCGGGGCAACGACCTTCGTCGCCGGCGGCCGGCCTTTGGCGAAGCTGAGGAAGTCCTTGACCAGGGAGGTGGTCTTGGTCAGGTTTCGCTCGACCATCTCCCAGCCTTCCTGCAGGCGCTTCTGGTCGTTCTTCTTCAGCCCGGAGCTGAGGTAGTACATGCCGCCCTCGAGCCCCATCAGCATGTTCTTGACGCTGTGGGCGAGACCGGCAACTGTCTGCCCGACGGCGGCAAGGCGCTCGGCCTCGAGCTTCTCCTTCTCGAGCTTCTTCACGGCCGTGATGTCGGTCGACATCTCGACGACGTACGGGATGCTGCCATCTTCGGCGACGATGGGCGCCACGTGCACGAAGTACGCGGTGAAGTTGCCCCGCGAGTCGGTACCGAACTCCTCGCTATGGCGGATCTCACCGTCGGCAAAGGTGAGCTTCGCCGGGCAGTCAGCGCACGGAACTTCCTTACCCTTGTACACGCGGAAGCACTTGCGGCCTACGCACTCGCCAAACGACAGCTCAAAAGCCGGGTTAGCCTGGACGATGCTCAGCTCGCGGTCGATGATCGCGATGCGCGACGGCACCTGCTGGAAGAGCTGTTCGTGGAGCCAGCGTTGGAGGGATTCAGTAGGCAAGGGCGTGTCCATTGGTGAGCGGTGCGTGGTGACTGGCGGGTGCCAGCAGCTTACTCGGTTCTGATCGCCGCTTCAACCTTCGAGAGGAACCGGGGGACGTTGATCGGCTTCTCGGCGTAGCCCTGCGGCTCGGGCACGCTCTCGTCGGCCACCAAGTCTCGGAAGCGGTACTCCTGCTCCGTGTTGACGCCGCTCACCAGAATGACGGGCACCTCACGGAGAGCCTCTTCGGCGCGCATTGCTCGGTAGAGGGACACTCCCGATCTGCCCGGCATCATGATGTCGAGGAGCACAATGTCCGGCCGCTCGTTGGCCGCAAGCGCGAGTCCTTCGTCACCGTCCTGGCAGGAGAGCACCTCATACCCCTCGTCCTCCAGCACTGCCACGAGGTACTTGAGCGAGTCAAGCTCATCGTCGATGACCAGTACTCTCTTCTTCATAGGGCGAACGCTCTCCCTCGGTTCAACGGGGTCGTTGGGGTGGGTCCTCCCCTTGCTGCCGGGGCCGGCACACACATACCGGCGGTAGTAGGCGCACGAGGAGCAGTCGTCATGACAGTGCAGGCGCTGGTGCCCGCCGTAGTTGCGCAGCTCGTGGCACCTGCGTGCCCGCGCGCGCCGCACCACGCACGTCTCGCAACCGCGGTTCGCCGCCGGGCGTCGCTCGGCCGTGAAGAAGTCCCAGCAGGGCAGCGGCGAGGGAGGCGACTCGCCGCGGTCGAGAGCCTCGACCGACATGCCGTGCCCAACCATGAACCGGCGGAGGTCGCCCCGGAAGATCCGGTACTGGCCCCCGGCCGTCCGCTGTGCCCGCAGCCCGCGTTGGCGGATCCAGTTCTGCACCGTCTCCTTGGAAACGCTGCAGTATCCCGCGACTTGACCGGTTGTCAGTGCTCGGGAACGGCGATCCGGCCGCTCTGCCGGCCCACTGCTCGCGCTCACGATCCTGGTTGCCGCATCCCTTTCTGTGGCTTGTGACAGGTGGCGCACTCGCCCAATCGCGGCTTGTCAACGCGGGCGGCTTCCTTGTCGTGGCAGGTCACGCAGAGGTCGTGCATCGCGTCGACGTAGCTGCGCGCCATATCGTTGAACGCCTGCTGTTTCGGCCCCGGCGCGTACGCGGGGTGGCACTGCTTCTCGCTGCACGCCTTGGCTGTTGACCTGTCACGAGTGGGCCGGTGGCACTTGTCGCAGGAAGCCGCGTCGCCGAGCTTCTTGAGGTGGAAGTCATGGTCGAAGATGCTGGAGGGCAGGTACATGTCGGCGTGGCATTCGCTGCATGAGGTGTTCTCATCTCTGGGCTTGCTGAGGTGGTGGCATTGCTTGCACGACTCGTCGCCACCCAGGCGCTTCATGTGGTCGCGATGGTCGAACGCCACAGACTGCTTCGCGCGATTCCCGTCAATATTCAGCACCTTCCCGCCGCGCGCATGGAACACCGGCGTCCGGGGGACGCGGTACCCATGCAGGGCGCTGGGCCAGAGCGCCGCCACGGCAATGGCTGCCGCCCCGATCATGCCGAGGGCGCGCCCGGTATCGAAGCGCGGGAGGTGCGGATCGACGCTGACGTGCGTCTGCGGGTCAAACGCCGGCTTGGCGTACGGATCGGCCGCCTTGGCGTCCAACTGCGGGCCGCCTTCCATCACCTTGAAGTGCTCGACGCAGAACATGAACACCAGGGCCGCCGCCGAAACGATCCCCATGCTGACGGCGAACTCGATCCAGGTGGGCACGTAGGAGAGCCCCTCGGGCCGGGTCTGGACGAAGATACTTGTTGACAGGCGGTTGAGAATGACCCCGCAGACCACCAACACGGCCGCTGTTCCCACCCCCCACGGGTTGCTGCGCAGCCGTTTGGACGACAGCAGCGCCGCCGGAATCACCGCGAGAATCAGCAACTCAAGCATGAACAGGCCGCTCTGCCAATTCCCCTTGAAGGCTGTAGCCAGGCTGCCCCGAACTGCCAGGTCGCCCAACCGCAGCGCCGCGTACAGCCAGAGCACCACGGCTCCGGCCTTGCCGAGCCCTGCCAGCATGTCTGTGTCCGGCCGGTGGTCGTACAGCGCGCCGGACGTTAGCGACTCGACAGTCACCATCGCCAGCCCGACTCCCACGGCGGACAGGAAGAACAGCACCGGTAGCAGCGGGCTGTACCAGAGCGGATACAGCCGCTCAGGCATGAGCAGGAACAGGGAGCCCAACGACGACTGGTGCAGCGTCGACAAGGTGATCGCGGCGATGACCAGCGGCAGCATGAGCCTTCTCAACAGCCCGCCGATTGCCTGGAAGAACGGATGGGCGAAGAACGGGTGCTCCAGCGCGACGGGAATGAACTCCATCGCCAGCACCGAGAAATAGAGCATCACGCACCAGGCGACCTCAAACAGCGCCGAGTGGTGCTGCCACCGGATCATGGGGAAGTAGATGTGCCACGGAAGCCCGAGATCGAACAGCAGCCCGACGATGACGGCGCCATAGCCGAGGAACGCCGTCAGGACTGCCGGGCGCGCGACGGAATGGTACTTCTCCAAGTGGAAGATGTGCACCGCGCCCGCAATAACGAACCCGCCGGCCGCCAAGGCAACGCCTGCCATGACGTCAAACCCGATCCACAGCCCCCACGGGGTCGCGTCGTTGAGGCCGGTGGTGGCGCCGAGTCCGTTGCGGAAGCGCACGATCGCCGCCACCAGGCCGATGATGGACAGCGCCCAAAGGATGTTCTTCACCGCGGCGCGCTTACTCATCGCTGCCTGTCGCCTCCTGTTCGCCGGCGGGAGCTTCCCGCCGCTGCCGTTCCTCGTCTGCGACCTTCATCCTGCGCCCGATCACGAAGTTCGTGCCGAGCATCAACCCGGCGACGCCCAGCGCCACCCCCGGCACTTTGCCGAGCGCTCGCCAAGTCAGTTCGGGCAGGGCGTCGTCCTTCAGCTTGCCGCCAATCGCGAGAAAGTCCAGCGGGACCGGCGAGAGGTAGAGCACCGAGGTTCCGCCAAACTCCTCGTGGTCGCCGTACACACGATTCACGTACTTGCCGGGACTTGCCGCCAGTCGCGCCTTGGCTTCGGCCAGCAGGTCGTCGCGGTCGCCGAAAATGGTGGCCTTCTCAGGGCAGGCTTCGACACACGCCGGCAGCTTGCCGTCCCTGACTCGTTCGTAGCAAAGAATGCACTTGCGCACGTAGGGCACGGCCGTGTCCCACTGGTACCGGGGGATGCCGTAGGGGCAGGCCATCATGCAGTAGCGGCAGCCTATGCAGACTTTGTTGTCGTACACCACCGGGCCTTCGGGCGTCTTCTGCATGGCCGCCACGAGGCAAGCCGACACGCAGGCGGGCTCGACGCAGTGCCGGCATTGCTTGCGGACGTAGTGCGCGCCCGGCCGCTCGACGATGCTCGTCCAACGCTCCGCGGACAACCCATCGGCCGCCGTCTTGTCCGAGGGCACGTACGGCTTCAGACCGTACGTCTTCGTGCACGCTTCCACGCATTTGCGGCAGCCGATACAGCGAGTGACATCGGTGAGGATGGCTGCTTTCATATGACTCGCTCCTCGGTCCCTGTCAGAGTCTTCAGCACGTCTCGACCAGCCTGCGGTCGGAAGTGCCACGCGATCTCGGAGCTGAGCCGGATCACCGGGAAGAGCACGCAGTGCGTCAGCTTGGTGAACGGCATCAGGAAAAACACCGCAGCGGCGCACAGCACGTGCACGAACATGGTCCCGTAGTACGAGAAGGGGTTCCACGAGCGCGACGCCAGGGCACCCGCGGCTACGGCCGCGATCAGCAGGAGCATCAGCGCGTAGTCCATGGCGCGACTCAACTGCCTGGTCTCGAGCGTGAACAGCCGCATCCCAAGCAACCCCAGCCCCGAGACGAGGGTGATGACCGCAACCACGTCCGAGGCAGGGCGCGGCAGTGTCGGCCAGCCGAGCCCGACATTGCCCTTGAGCAGGGCGAGGTGCTCAGTCAGGAACAGCGCCCCGACGAGAAGCGCCAGGTGGAACACGAAGGATCCCACGCTGTAGAGCACGCGCCGCCGATGCAGCTTGAAGAAGGGGAACGCCCAACCCAGCGTGCGCAGGAGGACGTCTCGGTAGGGGATTGCCTTGTCCTGCGCGTGCCGGACTGCGTCGGCCATTCCCCAAACGGCGACGACAAAATGCCGCAACAGCCCGACGATCCCCACGACCAGGGCCAGCCGAAGCACCGGGCCTCTCGCGAACTCGTACCACTGTTCCAACCTGCAACCTCCCAGGACGTGCTGTTGCTGCCCGAAGGGCCGGCGACGGCCCCCACGATCGGGGGCCGTCGCCGCTTGTCCCCGCAGCGGCCACGCTGCCAAACTCGTTCGGCTACTTCAGCCGAATCGCGCGCATGACCAAGTCGTGCAGTCCCATCATCTCGATGGGGATCTCATGCGCGTCGATGATCTCGCGAATCTGCTTCTTGCAGTTGGCGCACGGCGCGATCACGATGTCGGCGCCGCTCGCCCGGAGCTGCTCGGCCTTCCGTCGGCCGCCGACAGTCATTCGGTAAGGGTTCATCTCGTCGATGGAGACGGAGCCGCCGCCGCCACCGCAGCAGTAGTTCGCCTTGCCGCCGTCGGACATCTCAACGTAGTTCTTGCAGAACGACTTCAGGATCTCCCGGGGCTGCTCCACGATCCAGCCGGATCGGGCGATGTTGCACGGGTCGTGGTAGGTGATCCTCTCGGTCACGGCATCGGGGTCGAAGTCGAGCTTCCCGTCACGCAGTGCCTGATGCGTCAACTCTATGATGTTGACGACCGGGGGCGGATTGTCGCCGCCGAATGTCGGCATGAACGCCTTCGCCGTCCGCGAAGCGTGCCCGCACTCGCCGATCAGCATCTTCTTCCCGCCCAGCCGCCGAATCTCCGCCGCTGCCTGTCCCAACACCTCGCCAAGGACCCAGTCGCTGTAGAACAGGCCGTAGTTGATCCCGTCGAAGTTGCCGGTGCCAATGGTCCAGCTTGTGCCGGCGGCGTGCATCACGGCAGCAATCCCCATGAGCGTATCGGCTTCCATGAGGTAGTCGCTGACTGGCGCGAAAAAGACGTACTCGGCGCCCTCGACATCGACCGGGAACTTCACTGCGACACCGGTCGCTTCCTCCAACTCCTCCTCGAGGAACTCCAGTGAGTTGAGCATCGCTTTCACTGGAACGGCCGACGTGTTGTGCGTCTTGCCCTGCAGTTGCTCGCGGACGCTCACCTTCAGCGCCTTCGGGATGATCCCGATCTCGCTCAGTACCCACCGGCCGAGGTGAGTGATAAGCCCGTGGTCGAGACCCAACGGACACTCAAGGGAACAGCGACGACACGCCGTGCATTTCCAGAGCGATTCCGCGAGTTCGTCCAGCTTCTCCTCGGTCAGCCCCGGGTCGTTCCACAGCCTTGCCCGCAGCGACCCGTTCCAGGTGAAGTGCCGGCGGTAGACGTCCAACAGCAGCTTGCTGCGGTGGCAGGGGATGTCCTCCGGGTCACCGCTGAACTGGTAGACCTGGCACATCGTGGCACAGCGCCCGCACTGGGCGGCCGTCCGCGCGTACAGGTCCATCACGAACCGGTAGTTGCTGTGCCGCAGGATGGCCGCAAAGGCGTCGAGAAACGCCTGGACGCGAGGACCCGCTGGGGGGGTCTCGACGTAGTAGAGCGGCTCCCTATCGGGCTTCTTCTCAATGGCCACTTCTGCCACCGCCATCATTCACTCCTCACCGCCGCTGCATTGACTGAGGCGAACGGTTCCTCGCGACGTCAACTCGCTTCGCTCTGCGTCGCCCCGCTCTGCGACTGGAAGTACGCGCATTCGGCGCACTCTTCGGCGCAGTGGACTTTGCCATGTTCGACATGCTGTCGTAGTTCATGACACCGGAGCGCCTCGCAGCGGTGCACGACGCAAGATTCGCACTGCGCCACATGCAGGCTGTGCTCCGGGAACGGCGCAAAGAACTCCCAACAGCGGAAGCGTTGCTCGCCACAGAGATCCTTGTCAAGTTCTGCCACCGACATGCCGCACTGGATCATGAAAGCCCGCAGTTCCTCCGCGCGGACGCGGTACTGCCCGCCGCCGGTTCGCTGGGCAGGAAGCCCCCGGTCCTGAATCCAATTCTGGATCGTCTGCGGCGACACGAGACAGTAGTGCGCAACCTCGCCCGTGCTGAGCGCAGCGATTGGCGTTCTATCTCGTTTTGGTTCTTTTGGCACTTCCGCCGTCCTATGCACTCATGTTGCCACCCGCACGCCCGAGGGGGTGCCGTGGCAAACTCGCGGCTCTGGAAGGGCGATTCCCCCACTCGCCGCCCGACTCCCTGGCCCTGGACCGATTCCCTGGCACCGCGCTCTCGGTGCTACCGGACTGAGTCTGCGGTCCGCACCCAGCCCACGGTCTCTTCCACCTCGGGCACCCGCCCCGCACACTTCACGTTACCGGCGACGACCACACCGGGCGTGAGCATGACACACCGGGCGATCTCCGTGAGCGCCTCCACTTTGCGAACCTCTGCCGGCACTCCGGCACGCTGCACAGCTTCCTTCGCCCGCTCGAACGTCTTGCGGCAGTTGGCACAACCGGGTCCCAGAACCAGTACTTCCATGGGTCTGACGGTCCTTCTGGAATAGGGCTTCCCCTGTCCGGCTACCCCTTGGTCGCCAGCCGCTGGTATCCCCACTTCTCCCAGATTCCCTGCGCTTCGTCACTGGTCAGGAAGTCCAGGAACCGGCGCCCGAGTTCCTGTTGCGGAGACCCCTTCACCAGGACGGCCGCACACGCAACGGGGCGGCACCCCTCGGCCGGCATGACGGCCAACAGGTGGGTCGTCTTCGCATGCCCGAAGGTGTAGCAGGAGCTGTAGGTTACACAAGCCTCGGCGCCCGTGTTCTGCTCGACCAGTGCCGTGGCGTACTTCGGGATCGGTTTGGTGAGGATCTTCCCCTTGATCTTGTCCCACAGTCCCAAGTGCTTCATTCCGGCCACGAAGGCGGCTCCAGCCGAGTTGAACTTCGGGGCGGGAATCGCGATGACTTTGACTTCGGGCTTCGCCAAGTCGTTGAGCGACGTGAGGTTCAGCGGGTTGCCTTTGACCACCAGCACCGACACCGTGGTCACCGCACACTCCCGCAGGCTGCCGACGACCAGCCGCCCGCGCTTGCGCAGCGTCTCCAGCTCCCGGATGCCGATGGAGAGGAAGAGGTCCGGGCTGGACTCCTTGGCCGCAACCTGGTCGACAACCTCGTCAACGAGTCCTGCGTCACCCACCACGGTGACGCCCGCATTGCTCCGCTCGAAGGCGGCCTTGAGATCGCCGAAGACCTTGCCCAACACGTGGGGCAGCGAGACCACGAGCTTCGCAGTCGCCCCAGCCTCCGGCCCTCCCTCGGCGCGCGCGATGCAGACCGGGATCAGCAGCGCCGAGAGGGTAAGTCCTGCTGCGATAAGGTGTGTGCAAATCATGTCTTGCCTCCAGTTTGCGAGGGGCTCTACGACCCTGCCCTGGAGAGCGGTCATTTGAAGCACTTGGACTCGTCGAGCCGGGTGAAGCCCGATTCGGGGCGCCAGAACCTCGACGTTCTCGACCTGCTTGGCGACCTCGATGTCGGGGTACTTCACCTTGAACGCCTGGATGATCTTCACCGAAGGCGGGTTGAAGGCGCAGGGCACGAATAGTTCGAGGGTCCCGCTCACCGAAGGCGCCGCCTTCCCGGACGCGGTCTCCGACTTGGGCGTCGCCGTCTCCGCTCGGTCGCCCGGAGCCACAGTCGCCGTCTCAGTGGGCGCCGACTCCTTGCCGCAGCCGGCCAGCGCTGCCAACACCATCACCATCACCAAGCCCAAACTTGTCAATCCGCGCAGCATACGCAGGTCCTGCCTCTTCAGGTACTTGCTCTGTGCCGCCAACCGGCAGGGCGCTGCCCACCTACAAATCCGGCAGCATGCAGGGGCAGACGTAGTCGCCCAGGTACAGGCCGAAGAGCCAACTGGTCAGTGCGACCAGCAGCACCAGTAGCCCCACGTAGGCAGACAGGCGGCGGTTCCCCAGCACCTTCCGCACGATGATCATCCCGGGCAAGCTCAGGCCGGGCGCGAGCAACAGAACCGCCAGAGCGGGCCCGACATGCATGCCCAGCCGTAGAAATGTCTTCACGAACGGCACTTCGCTGAGAATCGGGAAGTTGGGGTATGCAGTTGACTCTCGTGCGCTTCGTGTGTGCGCTCGACGGCCGCCCCGAAGGGGCAGAACGAGAATAGCCCAATGGCTTCAGCCTTGGGACAGCCCGGCGACAAGAGGAGCCGCAGTCCTGAAAGGACGACTGACGCCGTTCGCCTGCAGTATCAGCAGTCCTTTCAGGACTCTACGTTGATTGGTACCGAGTGGTCCCAAGGCTGAAGCCATTGGGCTATTCTCAATCGTCCCGTTGGGACTGAGCGATGCCGTAGCGAGAGTCAACTGCATACCCCCATCGGGAAGTACATCAGCGCCCCAAACAAAGACGCGCCGAGAACCGACAACGGGGAGTTCTGTCCCACGAGATCGTAGATCCACTTGATCGGCACATACCGGGCGATCAGCCCGATGAGCAGCACCGCTGGAATGAGGATGGGAAGGACGAGCTTCACCAACCGCCACGTCTCGGTGAGCCACTCCCGCACTTCGGCGCGAGTGAAACAGCAGCGGAGCAACAGCACCAGCCCTACGGCCAGGAGAGCGCTCGCCCCCGAGCGGCAGGGGACCGTCAGGTTGTTCATGCCACCCACAGTCACCAGACCCAGCAACAGCCCGACCAGCGCAACGAGCGGGCCCGGCGCGCGTTCCTTCTCGTCTCCGTAGTACAGCTCCTCGGCCGCGCGCGCCTTCTCCGCCCGGGCGAACAGCCAGGACATTAGCAGCCCGACCACAATCGCGAGTACCGGCACCGCCACAGCGCGCCAGATGCCGATCCGCCAGCCGATCACCCGGATGACCCAGATCAGGCTCAGCACGTTGACAGCCGGGCCAGCGTACAGGAAAGTGATCGCCGGACCCAAACCCGCGCCCCGGAGGTAGATGCTGACGAAGAGCGGGACGATGTTGCAGGAGCACAGAGAGAGCAGCATCCCCGACACTGCTGCGACGCTGTAGGCAACCGGGCGCCGGGCCTGCGGACCGAAGTACTTGACGACTGAAGCGCTGGAGATGAACGCGGCGATGGCGCCCGCCAGCAGGAAGGCAGGCAACATCGTCGTCAGTGCATTCCAGGTGAAAATACAGCAGGAGAAGACGTTGACGATCTCTCCCAGCATCTTTCCAGGGGCCATGGTGACTGTGGTGCGGCGGGCGGCGGCGTCAACGGCAGTGGGCGCCTATAGCGACGAACTGGAATGAGGGCTCCCCGGGGCGGGGAGTGCACCGGTTCACTGTAGCCAACGGCCAGGCACGGGCAAGCCCCGGGGCGCCTCAGCGCCTCGATTTGAGCAAACCTTGAGCTTCCCTTGAGTGAGGCTTGCACAGCGGAAGGCTATCATGTTTGCGGTTCATGATCCCCCCCGCACCGGTGGGGAACGAAAGGGAGACCCGTCATGCCCCAGCGTACGCTCTGCGCCGCCCTCCTCGGCTGCGTGTCCCTGCTACACGCGGTCAACGGCGACTACCTGGACGAACTGAAGGAGAAGGTGCCGTACTACCGCACAATGACCGGGCGCGTGGTGCCGATCGAGGGCGATGCCCTGGACCTGCCGTTCAAAGACAACTTCGCCGACTTCGTCTTCAGTCGCGGCTCAATCCCGTTCTGGCCGGACCAAGTGCAGGGGCTGAAGGAGTGCTACCGAATCCTGAAGCCGGGCGGGGTAGCGTACG
>Ga0210056_1001399_pt1 | contig 21039 bp, 17 predicted proteins | sample CryGeyCG2014_080_2_FD_183965 | JGI IMG/M metagenome (GOLD analysis project Ga0210056, IMG submission 183965) | Groundwater microbial communities from aquifer - Crystal Geyser CG07_land_8/20/14_0.80 (SPAdes) (version 2) | ecosystem: Environmental > Aquatic > Deep subsurface > Groundwater | place... | reverse complement strand
TGCTAAAAAAGCTTTAGAATGTAGCCATCGTTGTTATGTTATGAAAACCGGAGAGATTGCCGTTGCCGGATTTTCTCGTGAGCTAATGGATGACCCCAAAATACGCCAGGCTTATCTTGGTGGCAGTTAATAATAACATGGTGTTTGTTTAGTAATTTATCTGGGAGAGGAATTTATGGAGATATTTATAGCACAATTAGTAAGCGGTATAGCTTTGGGCAGTATTTATGTTTTACTGGTTACCGGTTTTAACTTAATGCTTTTAGTGGCAAAAATTATCCAATTTGCTTATCCTCAAATAGTGGTTATTTCTATGTATACTTGTTGGGGAGTTTTGCAATTAACCGATAATAAATTTTTAGTTATTCTGGCCGGTATTGCCGTTTCGATAATCTTAAATATTTTGAGTGAACCTATTTTTCGAAAGATTACCACTACCCAGGGTGTAGATATTAATGCTTCTTTTGTTGCCTCAATGGGGATGGCGATGGTAATTATGGACATAATGTCACATTCGATTAATTATGGTTTTCCGGTGGCTTTCCCCTCCGAGTGGGTAGGAGGGAATTTGCTAAGTTTTGGTTTAATTACAGTGTCTAAGGGACAGCTATATGCTTTAATCGGAAGTATTATAGCTGTATTAATATTTTTTTATCTTTTGTATCGCACCAATCAGGGTAGATTTTTTAGAGCAATTGCCGAAAATCGTTTTGCCGCTTGTTTAGTAGGTATTCCGATTATCAAGACCAGTGTTTTTAGCTATTTTATAGTTGGCGTTTTAGGTGGTATTACTGCCATACTGTTCTCTATGCTTATAGGCTCTGTTTCTCCCTGGTTAGGCGAATTTGTTGCTCTAAAAATGTTGGCTGTATCTATAGTAGCTGGTTTGGGTAATTTAAAAGGAGGATTAGTTTGTGGATTAATTTTAGGGATATTAGAAACTATGGCGATGGGTTATATCTCCGGTTCATGGTCGAATGTCATTGCTTTTGTGGTAATGTTAGTAGTTGTTCTAATTAAACCTCAGGGTTTGTTTGGTTCCAAGATATGAAAGAGATGGAGGTCTTCACATTTGACGTTTAATTGAAGAAATGTCAAATGTGAAGACCTCATAAAATAAGGAGGGTGAATATTGTCCGAAATTTTATATTATTTTTTAGGATTTACGGCCATTTATATTTTAATGGGTTGGGCACTTTATTTGCCTTATAGAGTGGGTCAACTACACTTTCTGATAGTGGCCTGTATGGCGATAACTGCCTATTTTGGTGGTTTTGCTGCCCGGGAATGGAATTGGCCTTTTGTTTTGATCTTATTTGCCGGGATATTTATGGGCGCAGTTATTGCATTTGTTTTTTCCATGGCTATTGGTAAAGCCCCCTGTTTTACGGTAGTGATTGTGGGGTTAACCTCTGTTTTTATTATAAAAACCATTATTGAAAATTGGAGACTTTTAGGTGGCACTGTAGGTTTTTTCCATATCCCTACCGTGAACAATTTATTACCTATAATTTATATCTTACTATTTGTGGTGGGATTTTTGATTTATAAAATTGATCATTCGCGATGGGGAAGAGCAGCATCGGTAGTTTTTGTGGATAGCGAGGTAGCTGTTACTTTGGGAGTTGATATTAAAAAGTTAGGGATGTTTTTTCAAATTATGGCATGTGCAATAGCCGGAATGGCTGGTATTTTAGATGCTTTTTTAGTCAATAGTCTTTCGCCCGAATTTTTTACCTTTAGCATGATTGGTTATTTAATGTGTATACTATTTGTGGGCGGATATACCACTATGTGGGGAATTATTCTCTCTGCCTTTATTTTACAAGGAATACCACTCCTTTTCCCCAGTGAAATTGCTTCCTGGCGTCAAGTTATCTACGGAGCTTTACTGGTGATAATTATCTTAATACGTCCGGAGGGTTTGATAACCAGAAAAATGTTGTGGGGTCTGAAACCAAAAGTATCCTATAATAAATAATTTGCTATCTAAATAAAATCAAGCAATTTCCCAAAAGTATAATAAAACTGAGCAAGGAGACAGGGAAGGAAAATTGCTGGATAAAAAAGAAAGGGGTGATGAATTAAGGTATAATTTATAGCATCGGGATTTCAATAAATTCCGATATTCAGGTGAATTTTTTAAAGGTCAAAACTATAAGGAGGATAAATAAGATGAAGAATAAATTTTTTCGATTATTCAGTATTTCAACAGTGGTTATAGGGATAATACTTATTTTTACTTTTAATATTTTTGGGCAGGAAGTGGTAGTCGATGAATGGAAGATACCGTTTTTAAACTGTGTAACCGGCCCCATAGCCAGTATCGGGGAATATATGTCCTGGAGTGCCAATCGAGCTGCCGAAGAAATCAATGCTGCCGGAGGTATTAGAGGAAAACCAATTAAAATTGAAATTCATGATACCGGAGTTAGTAAAGATAAAGCAATGGAAGAAATGGCTAAAGTGGTCGATTCTGCACTGGTTGTAATGGGCCCAGTCCCCGAAGCCTGTATTATGGCAGCTGTCCCCATAGCGGTGAAAGCAGGATTATTGTCTATGGTTTCTTCCACAAGTTATGAATATGCCGTGGAGTATTTTCCCTGGACCGTTTCCTGGTATCCTCGGACCGAAGAGAAACTCCCTCCTATAACTGCTGCCTGGGCAAAATTACATCCGGGCATGAAGACAGTAGTTCAATTTGTAGAAAACTGGGCTACCTGGCCTTTAATGGCAGAGTCGCATATCGTAGGGTTGGAATCAGCAGGAGTAAAAATGTTACAACAGGTTGATGTTCCCACTGATGCAATCATGTTTGAACCGTTAGTATTAAAGGCATTAGCTCAAAAACCGGATGGTATTATGCTAACCTGTAATTCCGAAAAGGCTGCTAAAATAATTATAGAATTGGATAAGAAAGGCTGGGAAGATAAATCAAAAATATTAGTTTTCAGTAGTGCCGACGATACTGCATTGTACACAACCGGTGGTGAAAATATTGACGGAATTTCCATTTATAATTATATTGACTTGAATTTAGATGACCCTCGTTGGCAAGCCTTTAGGGAAGCATATAAAGCAGATCATAATGGGATAGAACCCGCTTCTCTTTCTACTAATTATTATGATAGTGTGTATATGATTAAAGAGGCAATTGAAAACACTGAAATAACCGGTGACCCCAATAAATTAGCAGAGGAACGGATAAAAATAAGAGACTATTGCAGGAATGTAAAAGGATTTAAAGGAATACAGGTGACCTGGGATATGGACAATGGTGTACCTACCGGGAAAGGCACCTTTCTATTTGTTTTAGAAAATGGAGAGAAAGTATTTCAAGCTATGGCTAAATAGTGTAAAAGCAAAATTTCTTGATTAATGAATTAATGACTTGTTCTCTAATTACTCTACCCCCTCTTCCCTTAACTTTAGGTTGAAAGAGAAGAAGAGGGGGTAGAGAAAATAAAAAAAGGAGAAAAGAATAATCCCCGGTGTGTATATCTAAATATGAAAATATCTTCAAAAAAATAGATGAAAAAGGAGTAGTTAAATTTACTCAGGATTTAATTAGAATAAAGAGTGTTTATAATCCTAATAAAGAAGGATATAACGAAGAAAAAGTAGCTAATTTTGTAGCAAAAAGACTGAAGGATATTGGGTTGGAAGTATTTGTAGAAGAAGTTATGCCTGGAAGACCAAATGTGATTGCTATTTTAAAAGGAAGCCAAACTGGAAAAACATTATTATTTGAAGCACATACTGATGTAGTTACTGAAGGTGATTTGGAAGATTGGAACTATCCACCATTTGAAGCAATAATTAAAAAGGGGAAAATTTACGGAAGAGGGGCATGTGACACAAAAGGTAATTTGGCAGCAATGGTTTATGCAGTTAAAGCTATTATAGATTCAGAATTAGACTTTAAAGGGAGTATAATGTTATGCATTCCGGTAGACGAAGAAGGGATGATGTCCGGTATAAAGCATTTCATAAAACAAGGATGGGCTGATAAGGTTAATTCAGCAGTTATTTGTGAACCCGAAGAAAACAATATTTGCATTGCCCAAAAAGGAGCTATGAGAGCTATAATTAAAGTCAAGGGTAAAATGGCTCATGGTGCTATGCCTAGGGCAGGTATAAATCCTAATTGGGGTATGGCAAAAGTATTAATTGAATTAGAGAAGCTACAAGACAAAGAGATAAAAAAATTAGGTAAACATCGTTATCTGGGGTATCCCAGCATAACTCCTACTATATTAAGAGCGCCGGTTCAAGGGGAGGCTCAAATTAACGTAATTCCTAAAGAATGTATGACAACTTTAGATATTAGAACTGTTCCTGGACAAGAATACGATATTTTAAAGAAAGAGATTTTACATATTTTCAAAAAGCTTTCGCTAAAGGATCCTAATTTTTCGGCAGAAATGGAAATAATCGAAGAACGTCCTTGGACGGAAACTTCAATGGAAGAGCCTATTGTAAAAGCTATTTCTAAGGCTTTTGAATGTATCAGCAAAAAGAAAGTCATCTATAATGGAGTCCCCGGTGCAACAGATGGCACTTTTCTGAAATGCTGGAAAAATTTATCAATAGTCACTACTGGAGCAGGGAATAGATTGATACCACATCAGGCCAATGAATACGTAGAAATAGAAGAGTTATTTGAAACAGCAAAGGTGTATGCCTTAACTGCGATGTTATATTTGAATAAGGAGATTAAATAAAGAAGGAGGGGAAATTATATGGATATTAAACAAAAGTATGATAAGTATGTCAATCTTTATAGTGTTAAGAAAATGGAAGACATAGTTATAGATCGGGCAGAAGGTGCTTGCGTTTATGATATAGAGGGTAAGGAATATATTGATTGTTTTGCGGGTATTGCAGTTGTAAATGCTGGGCATAGAAATCCGAAAGTAATACAAGCCGCAAAGGATCAGATGGATAAGTTAGTTCACTGTTGTGCCTACGTATATTATTCTGAGCCAGTAGCTCTATTAGCTGAAAAATTATCCCAAATTACTCCCGGAAGGTTAGAAAAAACTTTTTTTTCAAATAGCGGAGCCGAAGCAATTGAGGGAGCTTTAAGGATAGCTAAACAATTTACTGATAAATATGAAATTATTGCTTTGCAAGCCTCTTTTCATGGTAGAACAAATGCAACTTTAAGTATAACGGGAAATAGAAAAAGAAAATATAAAGGTGGTCCTTATTTGCCTGGGATTGCTTTCGCTCCTACTCCTAATTGTTATAGATGCCCTTTTGAGTTAGAAAAAGAGAAATGTAATTTAAAATGTGCCAGATACTTAAGAGATGTTATTGATTTTCAAACGAGTGGTTCAGTGGCTGCCTTTATTGCAGAACCTGTAATGGGGGAAGGGGGAATAATTGTCCCACCTGAAGGATATTTTAAGAAAGTCAAAGAAATATTAAATGAATTTGAGATACTATTTATTGCTGATGAAGTTCAATCTGGCTTTGGACGAACTGGTAAATTTTTCGCAATTGAACATTATGGTGTGGAACCAGATATTATGACTATGGCAAAAGGTATAGCAGATGGATTCCCCTTGAGCGCTTTTATTACTCGAGATGAAATTGCCAGTTCTTTTAAACCGGGTGACCATCTGTCGACCTTTGGCGGAAATCCCGTATCTTGTGCAGCAGCTTTAGCAAATATAGAATTTTTATTAGATGAGAAAATTTCCGAAAAAGCCTTTAATAAGGGTGAAAAATTTAAATTTAAATTAAGGAATGAATTAACAAAAAAACATAGTTTAATTGGTGATGTAAGAGGAAAGGGTTTAATGATAGGAATTGAATTAGTAAAAGACAAAGATAAAACTCCCGCATCAGAGGAAACTTCCAAAATTAGAGAAATTTGCAAAGAAAATAACTTACTAATTGGAGTAGGCGGAGTATATGGGAATGTATTAAGGCTTCAACCACCCTTGATTATAACTGAAGAGCAATTAGAAAAAGCTTCAGAAGTATTAGATGATGCTTTTTCTAATTTAGAGAAAGTATAGAATAAATATTATAGAATTATGCCGCTTATAAATTAAAGATATCTTAATAACAAAGGAGGACAGATAAACAATGGCCATTTTAGAAGAACCAATAAAAGAAGTAAAGGTCTTGAAAAATTATATCAATGGAAAATGGATAGAGCCAAAAAATAACGGGTATCTGGATGTAGAAAATCCGGCTACCAGAGAAATAATAGCCAGAGTTCCGCTTTCAACAACCAAAGAAGCAAACCGTGCTATTGATGCTGCAGCGGAGGCATATCCCGGGTGGAGTACTACCCCGGTAGCCAGGCGGGTAAGACCTCTATTCAAATTAAACGAACTGCTTAGAGCCAATGAAGAAAAGCTTTCAAGAGTCTTGGTTTCTGAGATGGGGAAATCCATACCTGATGCCATAGCGGAGTTTAAACGGGTCTATGAAAATATCGAAGTGGCGGCAGGTATGCCTATACTTCAGCAGGGGGATAAGTTAATCGGGACTTCTTTTGATATAGACGGAGAAGTATTAAGACTCCCTATCGGGGTCTTTGCCATGATCGCTCCTTTTAATTTTCCAGCTATGGTTCCCTTCTGGTTTCTGCCTTATGCTCTGGCCACTGGAAACACTTTTTTAATTAAGGCATCGAAACAGGTTCCCATGACCATGCAGTTAATTACAAAATATATAGACCAGGTGGGCTTTCCTCCAGGCGTATTTAATCTTGTAAATGGAGATAAAACGGTGGCAGAGGCTTTTATGGATAGTCCCAAGGTAAAGGGTATATCCATGGTAGGCTCTACTCATACCTGTAAGATTATTGCGAAAAAGTGTGCTGAGACCAATAAAAGATTTCAAGCCATGGGAAGTGCTAAAAACCATCTGGTAATTATGCCAGATGCCAAGTTAGACCAGGTGATAAGAAATGCCACCACTTCCTGTTATGGCTGTGCCGGACAGAGATGTATGGCTTCTTCTGTTCTTATCGGAGTAGGAGAGGTGTATGAGACCCTATGTGCTAGATTTATAGAAGATTCAAAAAATATAATAGTAGCAGATCCACTGGATCCAAAAGTAGCAGACCAGTCTTTAGTTATGGGACCGGTCATCTCTAAAAAAGCCAAGGACTTTATTCTATCCATGATTGAAGAAGGCATCAAAGAAGGGGCAAATCTGGCCTTGGATGGAAGGGATATAATAGTACCTGGCTGTGAAGATGGATACTTTATTGGACCTACGGTATTCACCGATGTGAAACCTGGAATGAAGATACATGATACTGAAATATTTGGGCCGGTTGTAGTGATAATGAAAGCAGATACTTTAGATGATGCCATTAAGATTATCAATGATCATAAATATGGTAATGGTGCCTCCATATATACCCAGAATGGCTACTATGCAAGAAAGTTTAAACTGGAAGTAGAGGCAGGTATGATCGGGATAAATATTGGTATTCCTGCTCCTGTTTCCTATCTACCATTTGGTGGTATGAAGGAATCCCAGTATGCTGATATTAAGGCCCAAGGCAAAGCTATAGTTAACTTCTTTACCGAAGATAAAATAATTACCGAAAGATATTTTACGGAAGAGCAAATTCCTTTTACGAAATAAAAGACAATTATAATAAGTTTTTCCAAAGAATTATTAAAAAATATTCTATAAAAATTATGAAAATTTAATACAAAAGTATACTTAAGCTAAAGAAACCTTTTTAGCTTTCATTAAAGAAAATAAAAAATATAGTTTTAGTCCAAAGGATTTATCAGGAAGTGATTATCGACACTATAGAGGGTTGTTTCCCCTTTGAAAGATTAGATACAGATAATTATTTGTTTAACAAGGAGATATCTGCAGATGCAAGTTATTCGGAAATTTTAAAAATGATTATAGAAACGAAAGGAAAAACCCAAAGATTTTATTTAGACGCCGCTGAAGTATCTATGCCCCTAAGATAGCAGATATCGCCTGGGCCTTTGAGAGGATAGCTAAAGAAAGAGATAAACGTAAACCATATCTGGAAAAAATCTATAATAAGTAAATAGTAAATTAGAATGTTACATGAAATTTAGATTGCTTGAATTTTATTTTGAGACGTTAAAGAGGCAGATAGAATATTAAACGAACATAGTTTTGTTGAGACAACTCTAGATCCAGAAGCACTATTAGATCATTATGGAATGGTGATAGAGGATATAATTAAAGCGGCTCATCGAACTATGATACGAAAAAGGGGAAAATTTAAGAAATTACTGAAAAAAATAGAATAAAGATGAAAAAGTCTTTAAACCAAAGGTTGATCAATTAGCTTAATTATAACTTACATAAGAGGGGGATGAGAGGAAATGAAAATAGCAGTAATTAATGAAACTAGTGCCGCTGATAAAAATAAAGATATTATAGCTGCTTTAGATCTATTTGATCATAAAATTTTCAATGTAGGGATGAAAAAAACTGGCGAATATCCAGAGCTTACCTATATTGATACAGGTTTTCTTGGAGCTCTTCTTTTAAATACAAAAAAAGTTGATTTTGTTATAGGAGGATGTGGAACTGGGCAGGGCTTTTTAAACTCTGTAATGCAGTATCCAGGAGTTTTTTGTGGCCATATATCAAGTCCAGTCGATGCTTGGCTTTTTACTCAAATAAATGGAGGGAATTGTATTTCGCTTGCACTGAACCAAGGATATGGGTGGGCAGGGGATGTAAATTTAAAATTTATTTTTGAAAAGTTATTTAGTGTAGACTCTGGATCTGGATATCCTCAACATAGAAAAAAATCACAGCAGCAAAGTAGGCAAATTTTAGCTGATATATCACGAAAAGTCCATCTTCCTTTTGAGATTTTAGTTGAGAAAATAGATAGCAATATTGTTAAAAATGTCCTAAAATTTCCTGGAGTTTGGGATTTATTGCAGGTAGAAAACATTGAAAACGATATACTTCGAGATATTTTATTAAAAAGACGTGAAAAGTAGATAATTACAAAAATATTTTAACTATAGAGAAATTTTACAACTATATATCCAGAGGAGATAAAGATGGAAATAATTGTTACTGAAGGAAGGAGAAGAGTAGGTAGATACATTTAAAAGATGTCACCGGTAAACCTGGAATTCGAAGAGAAGATTTTATATTTCCTATAGTAGGAGAGGAGGCGATAAACGGGAAGGATTCCTTTAAAACACTAGATGACATTAGTTACAAGGGCTTTTTTCTTTTGGATTTGAGGCTTTTGATAAATTTGAAAGCAAGGGGTTAGTAAAGAAATATTATTCGGACAAAATTAAATTTAGTAGATAAATAGAAAAGAAACATTAATGGATTATGCAAAGGGAAAAAACCCGTTGGGATATAAACGTAAGTATGTAGGGAAAGATTTAATTTAGTGATTTTTCTCCACAAGCAATATTCGTTTTAATTACACAATATATTTAATTAAGGAAAGGGAGATTTGAATATGTGGAAAATATGTTTGGGAATTAATGGCTGGTCAGCTGGTAAAAATGATTTGGGGATATACGAGTTCCATGATCCTATCGAATTGATATTGGACCATGCAGTCGAAATGAAATATGATGGGGTAGAGATTGTAGATTTATCAATTGATCCGTATCCATCAAATTTAAGAGATATTAATGAAATAAATAAGTTTAAGAAAAAATATTTTTCTAGAAATTTAAAAATTGCAGGGGTTCAGGCTAAAATTCTACGTTGGGGGGCAAATGCCGATGAGGGGAAAAGAATGTTATGCGCGAAATCAATTGTTGATAATGTAATCTTTGCCAAAGAATTAGGTGCGGATTACCTTGCAATTTGGCCTGATGAAAAACAGGCTGATATTAATGATTGGGTAGTTGCGCAGAGAATATTAGATACTTTGAGGAAAACCTTTAATCTTCTTCAAGAAGAAAATATAAACCTGGAGAATCTGAATATTGTTGAAGAGACGGAACCTGTAGAATGCTTTTCTAATTTAACTATTGCTAAAACAGTGGTTAATGATATCAATAACCCAAATTTTAAAATACTTTTTGATACTGCCCACATTAATCTTCTGAGCAATGGAGGTTATATAAGAAAAATAAAAGAATTTAAGGGGAAGATAGGACATATACATCTTGCTGATAATGATGGAACAAGGTGGAATTCATCAAAAACACTTGGAACGTCCTCAAAACATCTTATTATCGGCGAAGGAGATATAAATATTATGGAGATACTAGGGGCATTAAAAGATACTAATTATACAGGGTGGATTCAAATAGACTGTTGGCAAAACCCTAATCCATTTAGGTGCTCAGAGGTAAACAAAAAAGTAGTTGATGCAATTATTTGCGATTTGCAAGAGGGGGTCTATCAATTATAAGGCTTGGGTTTACCGTATTTTTATTATTTGGATTGTATGTCCCTGGTCAAACGTAAACAGTGGGATACTTAAATGGCAATGGGAGAAGATTGTAATTGCTTTTTGGAAAGAGATTGCTATTTATGCAAAAAAACTTGGAATAAAACTATATTTTGAACTTTATCCAGGCAACCTGTTTTGAAGGATTCAGAAGAGGAGTAATTACGCTAAAGAAATTACTAAATGAATAAGTTATTAGTCAGGAGTGAATTTTAATGTTTGGAATGAGTAAAACTATTTCAGAACGATTGTTGAGAGCAAAGGCAATAAAGAATAGAGGAAGTTTAGAAACTGCAGTAGAATCAGGTGATTTGAAACAATTTGAGGACATTTCTCTTTCAGAAGCCCTTGTGCTAGGTCTTTTAAATCAAAAGGTAACGAAATATATAGGTATTTTTGGGCATGGGACCACAGCTATTGGAGAAGTTTTACGCATATATGAGGATGCAGGGCTGGTGAAAATGTTTAACGTAAGACATGAAACAGAAGCTGCACATATAGCCACCGCGCTAAGGTGGCAATATGGTGAAGTATCTGTGGTTATTACATCAATTGGGCCGGGTGCTATGCATGCTCTTGCAGGGTCACTTGCATCTGCAAATAATGGATTAGGTGTCTATCATATATATGGAGACGAAAGTACTCATAATGAAGGTCCAAATATGCAACAGATACCAAAGCATGAGCAGGAATTGTTTTTAAAATTAACTTCCGTTATGGGTAAATCTTATGTTCTTCATACACCCGAAGCAATTTTTACGGCACTGAGATGGGGTTATGCAACTGTGCACAACCCTGGCTTTGCCTCCCCGTTTTACTTTTTAATGCCAATGAATATACAGCCCATGATTATTAAAAATTGCAACCTAATGGAATTTCCAAAACTGGAACCAATTAATTCTGTGGTTTGTAATCAAGAGAGGCAATTTGAAAAATCAGTTAATTTAGTAAAAAATAGCAATAGGATTACTATTAAAATTGGTGGGGGTTCTATCAATGCCGGACCAGAGATTCAACATTTAGCTGAGTTAATAGATGCTGTGATTGTCACAGGTCCTAATGTTTCAGGCATTATACCCTACCAATATAAAAGGAATATGATAGTTGGTGGGTCGAAAGGAACTCTTTGTGGCAATTATGCTATGAACGAAGCAGATTTAGTAATTGTGATTGGTGCGAGAGGAGTGTGCCAATGGGATTGTTCCGGCACTGCATGGAAACACGCTAAACGGATAATAAATTTTAACATTGATATGTATGATGCTACCCATTACAATAATGCGATTCCCTTAATTGGTGATGTAAAAGGTAATTTAATTGAATTAATCAGGTATTTAGAAAGAGATGGTTTAAATAGAGATAAAAAATTATTCTCTCCCTGGTTAAATGAGAATATTGAAAAGAAAAAAGATTGGGGAAATTTTAAACAAAAACGTTTTGACAACCCCACCATATTTGATCCAGTCTGGGGTAAAAAAGTCCTGACTCAGCCTGCAGCAATAAAGGTTGCATGTGACTTTGCAGATAAAAATAAGGCAGTTAAGTATTTTGATTCTGGTGATGTTCAAGCTAATGGCTTTCAGTTAGTTGAAGATTCAGTATACGGCCAGACATATACTGATACTGGTTCCTCATATATGGGATTTGCGCTAAGCGCGTTATTGGCCAATGCGATTGCAGATAAAGGAGTTTATGGTATCGCATTTGTTGGAGATGGTTCCTTTATGATGAATCCTCAAATTCTGCTGGATGGAACTCAACACGGTCTTAGAGCAATGATTATTGTTTTCGATAATCGTTGTATGTCAGCAATATCAAGTCTGCAAGTTGCGCAATATGGAAAAACATTTAAGACAAATGACAGCGTGATTGTTGATTATGCAGCCTGGGCAAATTCTATTAAGGGAGCCAAAGGTATATATGGTGGTAGTTCTCCGCAGGAATTGGTAAGTGCTCTACATGAAGGATTTAAATTTCCTGGCCTATCAGTCATTCATGTGCCGGTTTATTGTGGCGCTGACGAATTAGGAGGATTGGGAGTTTTTGGTGAATGGAATGTGGGCAATTGGTGTGAACTGGTTCAGAAAGAACATCATTCAATTGGATTTTGATTATTTATTTTGATTTTTATGTAAGTCATTCTATGTGGAAGAGGCTTATAGAAGGCTTGCAGGAGTGTGCTGAATATAATCCCGAAGTAAAATTTGTCTAGAGTATAAATTAAAAGAGCCCCGTGCTCATATTATTACAAGCTATGCAGGTAAAGCCTTATAGATTACACAGAAGATAAATAAAGTCATATCTTTACCAATAAGAAAAGACGAGAAGAACGTTAAGTAGAAAACTCTCTAGATTTAATGTGTTTCTTTGAGGGAAATTAAGAAAGGGGGTATGCCTATGAAGGTGTTATAGATACGGACTTTTCTATGTAAGAGTGAAAGGATGTAGTTCAATAGAGATTCGTAAGACTTGCGTTTAAAAATCTCTTTGAAAAAGGATGAAGTGAATAATATGATTCTTGAAAAAAGTAAAAAAGGAGGAATTAGTAATGAAACAGGCGCGTAAAGTTGCATTAGTTTTAACCTTAGTGCTTCTGTCTTCTCTATTTTTATTCAATGCTACTATTTTTGCTGCCTCAGAAACACTAAAGATAGGTGTAGCAATCCCAAGTGCTGACCACGGATGGACAGGTGGTATTGTATGGTGGGCAAAGAAGGCTATCTCAGATTGGCAGGAAAAAGATAAGAATATAGAATTCTATCTAGTGACAGCAGAGTCAGCATCTCAACAGGTAGGTCAGGTGGAAGACTTGATGGTAAAGGGGATAAATGCTCTAGTAATTCTTGCTTATGATTCAGCTCCACTTACACCAGTGGTTGAAGAAGTAAAGAAAAAGGGGATATACATAGTATCTGTAGATAGAGGATTACTCAAACCTGTAGAAGATGTATATATTGCTGGCGATAACCCAGGATATGGGAGGGCACCAGCCGAATACACAGCAAAGGAACTAAAAGGAAAGGGCAAAATCGTCATCCTCGAAGGAATTCCTTGTGTTATAAATACTGAAAGGGTAGAAGCATATAATGCAGTGATGAAGAATTATCCAGATATAGAGATCCTCGATTCTCAGCCGGCAAATTGGTCCACCCAAAAAGGGCTAGAAATAATGGAAAACTATCTTCAAAAGTATAAGCAAATAGATGCAGTATGGGCTGGTGATGATGATTGTTTAAAGGGAGCCCTTCAAGCTTACAAAGAATCTGGTCGTAAAGATATAAAAATCTTTTTTGGTGGTGGTGGCGCAAAGGATATAGTTAAAATGATTATGGATGGCGACCCACTAGTTCGGGCTACACCTACTTATTCACCATCTATGATTGCTAGTGGCATAAGCCTTGCTGTTATGGGATTAAAACATGAATCTCTAACTGGCTTCTATCAAAGACAAATTCCATCAAAGATTATCTTGGCAACAGAAATGATTATAAAAGAAAATGCCGAATATTACTATGAACCAGATAACATCTACTAATCTCTTAACTTAGACAGTTTAAAGGCAGTTGGGAGTTCGTCTCCCATCTGCCTTTAAATAATTATAAACGATAGGAAGATTAGAAAATGGGAAGTACAATAATAAGAACAGATGGTATTTTTAAAGAATTCTCTGATGTTTATGTCCTTAAGAATATAAGCGTAGAGATTAAAAAGGGTGAAATTTTTGGAATCATAGGAGAAAATGGAGCAGGAAAATCAACATTTACAAAGGTATTAAATGGAATATTTACCCCTACCAAAGGGAAAATATTTTTTGAAGAAAAACCAGTGAAAATTAGAGACACAATTATAGCTAAGAATTTAAGCATAGCTACCATCCCGCAAGAGGTAAACCTAATAAATACTCTAAAGGTATATGAAAATATACTTTTGGGAAATGAATTAACCGGAAGATTCTTTTTACTTAACAAAAGAGAGATGACTCAAGAAGTAAAAGATTTATTTAAAAGTCTAGAGACAGAAATCGATCCACAAGAAAAGATCTCTAATTTAAGTATTGCTCAGAAGAGAATGGTAGAGATTGCTAAAGCTATCTCTCAAAATCCAAAAGTACTGATAATGGATGAACCTACAGAATCATTGACTTTTCATGAGATTAACATCCTCTTTAGTTTAATGAAGCGGTTAAAGGAAAGAGGAGTCACTATAATCTATATTTCCCATAAATTAAAAGAAATTAAAGATATATGTGATAGAGTAATGATACTAAGAGATGGAGATTTTATAAGTCTTAACAAGATCACAGAGATAGATGAAAATGAAATGGCTCGAAGAATGGTAGGACGAGAGCTAAATACTATCTTTCCTCCTAAAGTAGTTCCTAAAGAGGAGACAGTTCTAAGAGCGGAAGGCTTGATAGTAGATGGATTGCTACACAACATAAGCTTTGGCCTAAAAAGAGGAGAGATACTGGGATTTGCAGGACTGATAGGTTCAGGGAGGACAGAATTGGCCGAAGCAATCATTGGGATTAGAAAGATAAATCAGGGTAAGATCTTCATAAAAGAGAGAGAATGTAGGATAAATTCACCAGAAGATGCAGTAAGACATAAGATAGGTTATCTATCAGAAGATAGGCAAGGGATAGGTATTTTAAGAAATTTTAATGTAAAAAATAATATAACTTTGACATCCCTTCCTCAATACTGCAATTCTTTAGGACTAATAGACGTTAAAAGAGAAATAAAAAAAGTACACTTCTATGGAGATACGTTTGAAATTAAAGCTCATTCCATATATACAAAGTTGGAATTTTTAAGCGGTGGAAATCAACAAAAAGTATCACTTGCTAAAATTCTAGACCCAGAACCAAAGATTCTTATCTTAGATGAGCTAACTAAGGGAATCGATGTCGGTACAAAAAGAGACATATATAAATTCATCCATAATTTAGCAATATCTGGTTTATCCTGTATATTGATCTCATCAGAACTAGAAGAGATCATAGGTATGTCTAATAGAGTAATAGTAATGCATAATGGTAGAATTACAGGTGTTTTAGAAGGAGACAAGATCAATGAAGAAGAAATTATGTTTTATGCTACTGGGTTAAAGGGGTAGGAGGGAAAAATGAAAAAACTTAATTACGAGAGGTATGGGTCTCTTTTTATTTTAATATTACTTTTTATTATATCTTCTATTGCTAGCCCATATTTCTTGCAGCTTCAAAATATCCTCAACATCTTAAGACAAGTGTCTTATACTGGTATTATTGCATTGGGCATGACTTTTGTTATTATAGGTGGGGGGATTGACCTATCTGTAGGTTCTATGACTGCATTAGTAGGCGGAATAATTATTCTCGTGTTAAACCATTTCGGTGGAGGGATAGGAGCAATAATTATATCTATTCTTTTTGGATTACTCCTTGGTATTATTGGAGGAACAATAAATGGACTATTAATTACAAAGGGTAGAATAGCTCCATTTATTGTTACACTAGGGACTATGGCTATATTTAGGTCCTTAACTTTATACATCATTAGTGCAGGAGAATTCCGTTCGAAAAGTGAAATCTTTCCCTCTATAGGAATGGGCTCGTTCTTATTTATCCCGATTCCTATCTGGATATTTATTGGATTAGCGATTGTATTTCATATTATATTAAATAATACAAGGTATGGAAGATATATCTGTGCAATAGGGTCAAATGAAAAGGTAGCCCAGTATGCTGCTATTAATGTAGATAGAGTGAGGGTTATTTCGTATATAATAGTAGGAATTTCAGTAGCCATCTCCTCTTTTCTCTTGTCGTCAAGATTAAACTCTATAAGTTCCTCCAATGCAGGACTGAACTTTGAGTTAGATGCAATTTCTGCTGTAGTTATAGGGGGAACGTCTATGGCAGGAGGAAGTGGGTATATATCTGGGGCCGTCTTTGGGGCTATACTTCTTGGTATTATAAACAACATGCTAAATATGTTAGGTGTCTCCCCATACTTACAAGGCACAGTAAAGGGGTTATTAATCATAGGAGCTGTCTTACTCCAAAGAGGGAAACGTTAGGTTTTATTATCACCCTGCAAACCACAATACTACTAATAAAAACTTATTTTAAACAAATGATGGAGGTGAAAAAAGTGATTGAAGGAAAAGAAGTAGATGCGATAAATGAAGTTTTAGGTTATGGCATGGTCGGTGGTGGACCGGGTTCTTTTATTGGTGATGTTCATCGTAAAGCTGTTAATTTTGATGGAAAAGCAAAGTTGGTTGCAGGTTCTTTTTCTAGGAGTTTTGATAATACCTTATCTACGGGGGAAAAGTTAGGCTTAGATACAGAAAGGCTTTATAGAAGCTTTGAAGAAATGGCTGAAAAAGAGGCAGCAAGAGAGGATAAAATTGATTTTGTTTCAATAGTCACTCCAAATTATGCTCACTATAAAATTGCGAAAACCTTTTTGAAAAATGGTATTAACGTTGTCTGTGATAAGCCTTTGTGTTTTAAAGTTGAAGAAGCAGAAGAACTAGCTTATTTGGCAAAAGAAAAAGAACTTCTCTTTTGCGTTACTTATGTTTATAGTGGTTTTCCAATGGTTAAACATGCTCGTGAAATGATTCGTCATGGGGATATAGGAGAGATCAAGATGGTTATGGCTGAATATCCCCAGGAATGGCTTGCTAATACTGTAGAGAACGAGGGCAATATTCAGGCAGCATGGAGAACTAACCCCAAAATGGCGGGGATTTCTAATTGTGTGGGAGATATTGGAAGCCATATTGAAAATACCGTATCTTATATTACTGATTTAAAGATTAAATCCCTTTGTGCTAAATTAGATATAATAGGTGAAAACAGAACTTTGGATACAAATGCTGGGATCATGATTAAATATGATAACGATGCAAGTGGTTTTTACTGGTGTTCACAGATTGCAATTGGTCATAGCAACGATTTGAAGATAAGAATTTATGCTACAAAGGGTAGTATTGAATGGCACCAGGAAGATCCTAATTATTTAAAAGTTGTCTATCTTGATAAACCAGAAGAGAAATTATCAAGAGGGCGTGATGAAATTTATCCATTGGCAGCCAATAATGTACGAATTCCAGGTGGGCATGCTGAGGGTTATTATGAGGCATTTGCCAATATTTATAAAAACTTTGCAGATGCATTGTTATCTAAAAAATCAGATTATAACTTTAAAAGAGAGGATTATGATTATCCCACTGTTTATGATGGTATAAGCGGTGTTAAATTTATCAATTTAGCGGTCAAAAGTTCAAAAAAAGGTTCGATATGGGTAGATTTTTAAAATATAATTCTTAATAAAAATGAATGTTTTTAGGGAGGTTATATAATGAATAGACCAATAACAATTTTTACTGGACAATGGGCAGATTTATCTTTTGAAGAAGTAAGTAAATTAATGAGCGGGATTGGTTATGATGGATTAGAAATTGCCTGCTGGGGTGATCATATGGACGTTGAAAGAGCTGCAAAAGATATGTCCTATGTTGAAGAAAAAAAGGCAATTTTAGAAAAATATAATTTAAAATGTTGGGCTTTAAGTAACCATCTCGCAGGTCAGTGTGTTGGGGATTTATATGATAAAAGGTTGGATAATTTTGTTCCCGATAAAGTTAAAGGTAATCCTGAAAAAATTAGAGAATGGGCCATTAAAGAGATGAAATATGCTCCAAGAGCTGCAAAAAATATGGGATGTTCACTTGTAATAGGTTTTACGGGTTCCCCAATTTGGAAATATTTCTATTCTTTTCCTCAAACACCGGAGAAGATGATTGAAGAAGCATATCAGGAAATTGTAAAGCTCTGGACACCAATTTTTGACGAATTTGATTATTATGAAATTAAGTTTGCTTTAGAAATCCATCCGACTGAAATAGCTTATGATTATTATACTACAAAGCGTTTGCTAGAAGCTTTTGATTATAGGCCGACATTGGGTATAAACTTTGACCCGAGTCATTTAATATGGCAGGGAGTAACTCCTCATATATTAATTAGAGACTTTCCGGAGCGTATTTATCATGTTCATATGAAAGATGCCGCTGTTACCCTTGATGGTAAATCAGGGATTCTTGGTTCTCACCTGGCATTCGGGGATCTAAGGCGTGGTTGGAATTTCCGTTCACTTGGCCATGGCAATGTTAACTTTGAAGAAATAATTCGCGAATTAAATGCCAACAACTATACCGGCCCACTTTCCGTTGAATGGGAGGATAGTGCAATGGACCGTGTGCATGGAGCCAAAGAGTCTTTAGAATTTGTGAGAAAAATTAACTTCAATTCGAATATAGCCGCTTTTGACGATGCGATGAAAAATTAAAAATATTTAAGAAAGTAGATAACCATGTATTACTGTAACCTAAACAATATTAGGAGTAAGTTTGCCTAAAACCAGAGGATATTTTTTCACTAAAAAAACTACCCCCAAAGTATTGACGCAGACGGACTCAAAAAAAATTTTGACAATATTAAATTCGGGTGTTAAAATTATAAAAATTTAATAATAGGCCGATGATGGGAAGAGTAGATTAAAATTTTTTAATCGAAGACCAGCCCGGAGGCTAAGATGAATCTTGTAAAAAGAGTAAATCTTTCGGGAGAGGACCCATACAGCTATTAATAGAGCCCTGAAAACATGTTATTTTCAGGGAAATAAAGTGGAACCACGAAAATCTTTCGTCTTTATATTTAACATATAAGGCGAAAGATTTTTTTATAATTGAAAGGGTGGTAGATAATTGTGAAAAAAGAAATCATAAATATCGGCATATTAGGATTGGGTACGGTAGGTCAGGGCACTATTAAGATTTTGCAGGAAAATAAAGAATTTATCGAGCAAAAGATATATCCAAAAAAAATAGTATTAAAAAAATTAGCAGATAAAGACAAGGATAAAATTCTTCTCGACAAAAATCTTTATAAAATTTTTACCAACTCCGCCCAGGAGGTAGTTGCTGACCCGGAAATTGATATCATAGTAGAGACCATAGGCGGTTTTGAGCCGGCAAAAAGCCTGATTATGCAAGCTCTCAACTCAGGAAAACACGTGGTTACTGCCAACAAAGAAGTGATAGCCAAAGCGGGATATGAGATTTTAGATTTAGCCCGGGAAAATAAAGTGAATTTTCTTTTTGAGGCAAGCGTTGCCAGCGGAATTCCTATTATCGGGGCGCTTTCTAATTCCCTTACTTCCTACAAATTAAAAGAAATAATGGGAATTTTAAACGGTACGACCAATTATATTCTCACCAAGATGAGCGAAGAGGGCAAAGATTATGAAGAGGCCTTAAAAGAGTCTCAGGAGAAGGGGTATGCCGAGGCCGACCCACGCAAAGACATTGATGGGTTTGACGCCTTTAACAAGATATTTATTCTTTCTGCCATTGCCTTCAGAGCGAAGATCGATCCGAACAATATCTATTACGAAGGGATAAGAAATATTTCTAAGCTGGATATCGGATATGCCCGAGAGTTAGGCTATACCATTAAACTCTTGGCTTTGGCCCGAAACACAGGTCCGGATTTAGATATAAGGGTTCATCCGGCATTAATACCTAAAAGGCATGCTTTGGCTAATATTGGCGGTGCCTACAATGGAATTTTAGTTCGGGGAGGAGAGTTTGGAGACCTAACATTTTCCGGTCTGGGAGCCGGAGCTTTACCTGCGGGAAGCATGATTGTCAGTGATATAGTAGATATAATTAAAAATTATGATAATTACAATAATCGCTATAACTATTTTGAAAAGAAAAAGATCAGGGATTTCAGCCAAACTTATTCTCCTTATTATTTAAGGATTAGAGTAAAAGATAGGCCCGGGGTCTTAGCAGAGATTGCCAGCGTTTTCGCCAGGAAAAAAGTCAGCTTTCTTTCGGTTATACAAAAGGGAGAGGCCGGAGAAGTAGTAGATATTGTTTTTTTAACCCATCAGGCCAAAGAAGGTAGTGTACAGGAGGCTTTAAAGGAAGTTGCTCGCTTAGAATGCGTAGAAAAAATATGCAGTACCATTAGAGTGGTGGAAATTTAAATTAGTGTAGAGCGCGCAGCGTTTAGTGTATAGTGAAGAAGGAAGAAGCCAGAATCCAGGAGCTAGAAGATAAATTAGTATCAAATATCGCGTATAGAATAAAGTAATGAGTAATATGTAATGAGTAAAAAGAAAAGAATTACAAGGTTAGCCGGTTGGTTGAGGATTTAGTATTAAACTAGCTAACCAATTAACCAATTAACTAGCTAACGAATTCAAAGGAGAGAATCTATGATAAAAATTAGAGTTCCGGCGACTACCGCTAACTTAGGACCGGGTTTTGATTGCCTGGGCTTGGCTTTAAAATTATATTTAAATCTGGAGATAGAAGAGACAGAAAAAGGTTTGGTTATTGAATACCAGGGAGAAGGGGCAGAAAAGTTTTCGGTCAAAAAGGATACTTTAATCGGCAAATCAGCTGAACTAGTTTTAAAAAAGATAGGTCAGGATAAATCTAAAAAAGGATTAAAGATAAAGACTTTTAATCAAATTCCAGTTACCAGAGGGTTGGGTAGTAGCGCAGCCGCAATAATAGGAGGAATAATGGGAGCAGCCAGAATCTGTAAGATTGAA
>Ga0210056_1001396_pt1 | contig 21048 bp, 32 predicted proteins | sample CryGeyCG2014_080_2_FD_183965 | JGI IMG/M metagenome (GOLD analysis project Ga0210056, IMG submission 183965) | Groundwater microbial communities from aquifer - Crystal Geyser CG07_land_8/20/14_0.80 (SPAdes) (version 2) | ecosystem: Environmental > Aquatic > Deep subsurface > Groundwater | place... | reverse complement strand
ACGGACTGACACTGCCAAAGGAAGTCGGGGGCTGGCTCGACCTGAGCGGCCTGACCAGCGCTGAGGGACTGATACTGCCAAAGAGAGTCGGGGGCGGTCTTGACCTGCGCAGTTTGACCAGTGCGGACGGACTGACACTGCCAAAGGAAGTCAGCGGCAGCCTTGACCTGCGCAGTTTGACCAGTGCGGACGGACTGACACTGCCAAAGGAAGTCGGGGGCTGGCTCGACCTGAGCGGTTTGACCAGTGCGGACGGACTGATACTGCCAAAGGAAATCGGCGGCAGCCTTTACCTGAGCGGTTTGAGTTCCCGCGACCGGGCCATGCTCATGGCGCACAGGGCGGAATCGGAATAAAGCTATTTCCGGTCCTGGGCTTCCGGGCCCGGGGCCGGAACTAGTGCCGGAGGAATCAGCCGGAAGGTGGTTATTACATGCTAGGAAAAATTGATGTAGTATTAAACGGAATACAAAATTGGAGGAAAATGGATAAACAAAACTGATATTCGTTAAATTAATTTGGCACATTTGCTATACCTGCAGTGCCAACTAAAATATAATAGACACGTCTCAATAATTGGTGATTGATATGTATAAACCAAGAATAACTTTTTGTGAAGATATCGGTCTTTTTACCATAAATAGGGGACCGCAGTCATGTAAATTTGCGACATCTTTTTGCGCAAAAACCTGTTATAATGTAAAACTGTATAAAGCATTCAAGAAAGATCTCATGCCAGATGCATATAAAAACGAAGAGTCCTGGAAATATATAAATGGCAAAAACCTGTCAAGGCTGTTAGACAGAAAGAGATTAAGCTCCGACAGGATAAGGTTTGCGTCAAGAGGAGAGGCTATATCGTGCGAAAACGATATATATAAAATAGCCGAAATATCCAAATACAACCACAATAGAGAGTTCCACCTTCCAACCAGGGCATGGAGAAGCGACGCATTGAGAGATAAAATAGAAACCGTGTTGTTTGATATTGAAAACCTGGACATATTGGCCTCGATAGATCCGTCAAATTCCGACGATGAAACACTTTCCCTTATATTGTCCGGTTGGTCGACTATCTTTTTTGGAGACGACGACAGGACAGACGGAATGGTAAAATGCCCGAAAACATGGGATAAACGGCACGGTTATTGCGCTATTTGCAAAAATGGATGTTTTTCAAAAACACAGAAACACATACACCTGAAACAACACTAAGGAGAGAGTATGCCGACCGGAGTATTATTAATTATAAACATGCAAAACGATTACGTTAAAAACGGAAGGGCTGAAGTCGCCGCAACTGAAAAAACAATAAACAAAATAGCGGCCATGATACCAAAATTTTTCAATGTCGTGTTTGTAAGAAGACTTAACGAAAAATTTACAGAGCTGTGCTCTAACGACAAAACTGCAGACATTATAGATAAAATGCCTATGGAGGGGTACGTGTTCTCGTATAACGGTGGCAACGATATATTTCTCATGGATGAAAAAGATAATGGCCTGGAGGCCATATTGAACGATTTCAAGGAAGAGGACATATATCTCTGCGGCGTGGAAACCGACAAGGAAATACTTGACACTGCCACGAAGCTTATCTCTATGAACTTAAGGCCGATAATCATTAAAGACCTGTGCGCATCCAACACCGAAAAAAGGACGGTAAACAAAAAGCTTACAGCAAGCTTTGTCGGTGTTATAAACTCATCCGAAATACCGGAAGATGTCTGGACAGATATCTAGAAAATGCGTAACAACGTATGTGTGCTCCCTGTGCGACCAGCGTGAAATTTCGGCCAGGATACCTGATTCATGGGCAAAGATAGACGAGGTGTACCTGTGTGCTGATTGCACAAAGGACATAGAAGATGCGGCATACAGACACACCGTATGGCCAAATGTTTTGATGAGCTTTCAGCCCAACATTGAAATCAGGTATTCCGAAATACGCCCCAGGCCAAATAAACTCACCATGCAAACGCTGACAAAATTGACCATAATGGACCTTGTGAACAACATGGGCAACGACACATACATAATTACAATGTGGGGGGAGAGAATCCAAAAAATAATACAAAAATACGATAAGTCAAAAAAGGCAAACTACAATCCTTTCTTTGAAGTTAATGACTCAATAACCAATTCTGCACACCTTGTCAGGATAGAAAGTTTCTACAGGGGGATTATGCTGGATGGCATTGTATATCAAAGAAAAGAAATAGCCAAACTTGCGAATAAAACAGGACACTCGATTGACCCACACCTTTACAAATTAGTAAAATATGGCAAGTTGGTAAGGCGAGACGGCGGATACATGTTTCCGGAATCAATATAAGTTCTTTGCCCGCGCTCTCCTGGCCCGGACAGGGCCAGCAGATGTTAACGGTCACGAAGCGGCCGTCGCCTGAGAAGCCGCCTGTTTTAACGGGCGGAGTTGTCACGTTTACTTATTGTTGTACAAACCGGATTGGAGAAAACGTGCAGGTACTCCTTGAAACAATAAAGGACATCGAACACAGGGTATCGAACATAAGGGGCTGCGATAAAAAATGCAGACTAATAAAAGATACCGTAAACCTTATAGATGTTGTGTATAGGCTTACTGAGGCATATGATGCCAATATACAATCAAAAATATCCAAACTTGTAATACAAAATAAGTTTGACAAGATCGACGAGATAAAGGCAAACCACCGCAGGTTTGCTGAAGATCTTGCAAAAATTGTGGAGGACAATAATATAAGCAACGCTAAATAGACAACAGGAGAAATAGTGTACATCTTCAATAAAACAATCAAATATGTTCTTGTGACAGTTGACCAAGACCTGTCTATAGAAAAACATTTTGCCGATTTACCAGATATGGCATATGTCATTACATCATACAGCGACTTCGCTGTGGTATGTCAGACCATGGCGAGGCGCATTTTTGCAGTTAACATGTCTGACGACGACGCGGAACACTGTGCGTTTATCTACGCAATGACTGGGTTAATTGGTTATTTGGGAAACGAGCTTAAAAGACACACTAAAACCGGCATTCCGCGCATTGGAGCGTAAACATGCATATGGCAACAGCAGTTGTGCACAATAGAGGCGAAGACATCGACGCCATACTGGAATACTACACGTACGACCTTGAGTGGGTCCCAGATGGCGTGGTAGAGTTCACCGTAATAGGCGATGAAGAAAAAGCCAAGATAGAAAATGAATTTAAAAATAAAAAATACGATAAGATGAGCTTTGACAAATTTCTAGACATCGAATATAATTATAAGGTTAACGATGATAAAAACATAGGTTACTATATAAACCCGTACGGAATCTATGACTGGTATGAAATTGGAGGCAGGTTTAAAGATTCGATAGTAACCCAAAAAGGAACGCTTAAGACTACGGCCGCCATATCTGAAATAGACTGGGTGGCAAGCTCTATGCTGCTGCATATTGATAATGTCTCAGACTGCTTATTCGATTATCTCATATTCAGCCACAAGCTTAGCGCAAACACATATGTCGATAACAAAAAATTAATCAAAGACATACTCTTAAGCGGCAGCAGGTTCCTGACCATTGTCGACATGCACATGTAAAAACGTTTTCGGTTACCACCAACACGGAGGTGTAACATAACAAACCATCAAAGAAATAAATCCGACTATTGGACGCAAACATTCAATGGCGGCAAATTTTTCTATGCGGATGGGTATATTGATAAAAAATATGTGGACATAAACGATATAGCCTACTCGCTGTCGAAGGTATGCAGGTTTGCCGGCCACTGCAGGGAATTTTATTCGGTAATCCAGCATAGCCTCCTTGTGGAGGAAATATGCAAAACCAGTAAGTTGGAGGCGCTGCTCCACGACGCGCCGGAAGCCTATATTACCGACATGCCAAGGCCCATCAAGTGGTACATCGACGGATCAAAGTACAGCCTGCTTGAACACAGCATAAGCCTGGTGGTTGCAGATGCACTGGGCATTACATATCCATACCCGCCTGAGGTAAAGGTTGCCGACAATATATCTCTGGCCGCAGAGGCGTCCGTTCTGATAAAAAACTATGACCCGGAGGAGTGGGGGTTGACTGAATTCATGGATGAGGCCGCCAAGTACACATGTAAAATAAAGGACGGATCGTCAAACATGAAAAAGACAGCCAAAAAGTTCCTGGCCAGGTGGAGCCAGTTAACCGTGGGGGGATAACCAGCCTTGAAAGGTGGCAACATGTTTATAGAATACGCCCGCTTTACAAAGTTGGACACGGTTGTTTAGACCGCAGCAGCCAAAGACTATGGCCGGCGAAAGCCGGCCGCGTCTTTTAAGTCCCGTCAATCAAACAAATATGGCCCATCCATCGGCCATCCCCATGTTGTGTCATAAATATCTATGCCGCCGACATCATATAACGCACTCGGTATTTTCCTGATTGCCGACGGAGACGCAACGGCATTTTTTATAACGTCAAACGACGCATGTGAATCATACTCGTGATGTATCACAGCATTAAATCCGTCTATGTCTACAGCATCGCATAAAACATCGAGAAGGTCGAGCGTATCGCCTATTGCAACAACAGGCAAACTATACATGACATTGTATTCCGCTCCGCTGGACATTTCAATGATTGTCTGGCCGTTGTCGTTTTCGGATATATCTGACACTATATCGTTTGATACAAGGTTTAACGGAATGTTAAATATCGCACAATACAGCCTGTTGTTCATGTCATACGTCTTCGGCCTGTACCTGTAAGCCATCAAAGCCTTAAGCGTTCTGGCGTAATTTGCGTCAACATAATCATAATTAAAATCTATTTTATTTCCAAAAAGAAGATATGGGATAGAGTTGTCATACCACACTTCATCGCAGTATAGATCTGCCGTTATTTCGTCGTCGTGGTATATCCATGTATCGGATCCATCTCTGACCGTATAACCTGTTATTTCATATGATTTATTTGCATCATATACGGCATCAGACCCGCCGCTTATGTAAACTATGTTGCCGGTAGACAATTTTGACTTGTATTTTGCCGTACCGGATACTATAAGGTCGCCCACATAATATCCGCCCTCAAAGCTTTCGCTGAATATTACGTAATAATCAAGCGGAGGCTCTCCATATACGTTTGCGTCGCAGTTTGACATTACTCCATTAATAAACGGCCTAGCTGTTGCTGGGAAGTGGGCGGAAACTTTTACGGTAAGGCTTGCGTAATCAGAATTTAAATATTCATGGTAATGATTAACCGAATCAGCCGTCGAATATGTAAAAACATGCACAACGTCTCCGTACCCAACCGCGTCAGATAACGTAACAACACCCGCCAGTACGGACCATGACGCCTCAGGATACAGTATTCCATTAACAAAAACTGCTGTAACATTGTCCGTGCCGGCTGTTATCGTTGTTGCGTCTGACCATATGTCAAAAGATTTCAGCAAATGGGCATGAAGGCCGGTACCGGTTGTTATGTAATGAACACATATACTGTCCGATACCGAATAGCCGGTTCCGGCAAGACTTACCCTGATTCCACCAGTTATGGCGGACACTGAATAATATGTTGACGACCTGGGTATGCGCTGGCCATTTATATACACCGCCTCAACTGAAGACGCGGTTGCATCGCTTATGTCTACGTTGTTTGATGTGTAAAGCTCTTCGTGCGTGCCGTGACCATGATCTGTTTTTATGTCGATGTTTATATACGTTCCATCCACCGTTTCGTGCACATACTTCATTTTTGACGAATACACCGACGCGCTTGCGCCAAGCATCGACGTAACCGAATCAACGTAACTGGCAACGCTGTCTACGTAAGGCTGAAACGTGGTCCAGAGGTTTTCTATCGTTTCCCTGTCGCCGAAATCATTCCAAAAGGATCCCAGGTATTCCCAATACATGCTGTCTCCTATGACACGGAAATCGTTCTTATGTAATACATACAGTTGTTGTTAATGCTGATTGCCTGCGGATTAGTGTTATCTGTGGTGTACACTGCTTCGTTACCGTCCAGGTCGACAACTGAAAATGTAAGGTCTATTGACGTTGCCGCCCTGGTTAGCCGGCTCACAAAACTGTTCCACATATCCCAAAACGAAAAAGTGCCGGATATCCCGAATGGACCCTTGTTGTAATTAAAATAATCTCCCATGAAACTCTCTATCGCAGACGACTGTATCAGTGGTCTCCCAAGCGGACCCTTTGGCACAACAACGCTGGCGTCTACGTATACGTTATACATCTTCCTGGCGAGAACGTCTACGGCCGGAGACCTTAAGCTGTTGTCGTTTATATAGTCTTGTATGGAAATAATATCCGAATCGTATGAATATTCAACCTTAACCGGCAAGCCGGTCCAGCTCGAATCGAGTATGTTTATCGTAATCTTTCCGTCCTCCGTGGTAGACCCCCTCACACCTAGATCTGTGGACGTTATGGAAAAATCTGACCCCAATGCCATGTTGCCGGTGGCCAGTTCAGAATACGTAAACGGGTCCAGTGCGACAACCCTTGTTATTGTCATTGGGAAATAAAGCGTGGCAGCAGATCCGTTTATATCAACTATATTGTCGTTGGATGAAGATATGAGGTTGGATGATTCCGCATCATCTATAACAAAATAGCTTGTCAGCTCTGTTCCTGAGGCCCAAATGTCTATTTTGTTGCCCCTGTGCACTTTGTAATACGAATGACCGTAAATTATATATTGGCAGGTTGACCCAACCGGAAGCGGAAGCGACGTTGTATCCAGCACTACCGTAAGAGAATCGCCGGATACCGTAACGGATAAAACATCATAAGTGTTTGTAATAGTGCCAACCTTTACTAAAACCTTGCCCGAGTAAAGTGTGGTAACGTCATCAAGCGACACCTGTGAAAAAAACGTTGCATCTGTAATTGTTGTTACGTTATTTATAACGGCAGACCGCCATGACACATAGTTTGCAAGCCTGCACGGTATTGCCTGTACATCTCTCTCCATCAGCAAATCGCCAAAACCCGCCACATAATATGAATTAACCCCGGAAAAGTTGTTGTCTATAATCGAATTGATTCCGGAAACCGTTTCCATGCTCTGCCCAGATATGGAATTTTGAATTGTCTCAAGAAGTTCTGCGTTTGTCTGCCTTGAGGTCCCTCCGCTGGCTGCGCCTGGATTTGTAATATATGCCAGATTCGACAGAGACGGGCCGCTTACTATCATATCTGCGGCCACAACATATTCTGACCCTACGCTTTCCGCCTCGCACGAAATATCATAATAGTAGTAACTGGTTGCAGAATCATAGGTTAAAGCATTGGCCGATACGGCTATGCCTTCCTCCGGGTAAAATATAAGTCCGTCTCCTGTAGTGAATGCGTCAGACGCTCGTACTGAAAAATCCGTTGGCGTAGAGAAGTACAACCTTACCGTTACGGTTGCGTTGGACCCATCGTCCCTGCCGACCATATACACTGACGCTATCTGGTCCATTATATCTTCCGATACGGAATCGGCATCGGTTGCGGTCCAGTCGTCCAGCAGGTTGTCCACGTCAGACTTCAAATCAGACAATATGTTTGACATCGGACCTATTATTATATCCCTTGCTCCGGTACCGACCCTTGTGTCGAGATATGGGTTTAATTCCTTTAATTGCTGAATAAGATATTCGAGCGTAGCGGACATAGTTTCTCCTTGTCTCTCAAAAAATTATAACTTTGCCGGGCAGAACAAGCATATCGTTATTGGCAAAAACAACCCATTTTATGCTATAATAAAAGCGGAACGGAGCCAATTATGTTTATATACAATCATGTAAAAAACAGAGAATATATAACTTTGCTGCATACAAACAGAAAGAAAGGAGCGGCACTTCATCCGCGGACTAAAGTGCGCGGTGTCCGTGCCGATCAGCCATGACATGGGTCCTATATATATGCCAAAAACGATAGGGAAGACACGTCGTTTTCACACGAAGCGGCTGTGGGTTAGATATGGATGTATTGGTGGATGGGAAAGCCTGTCCGGTGTATTCATGCACGGATATCAGTGCCCAATAATGGCAGACGTATTGCCAACGGGAGGGTGGAAATACTAATATGTTTATATACACAGGGAAAAGCAGAAACCAACACATTAAACTTTTATTGGAGTGGCGGCGTGAGTGCATGTATATCAAGAATCCGCACGTTGCCTATCCGCGTATATATATAATCCTGGCCCGAAACGCGCCAACGTTACTTCGATGTTCCGTAAAAACAAATACGGGAAATTATTACGTGAAGAATGCTCTATAATCAAAATTACACATAATAAGAATAACGACGAAGTTGCGGACAAATTATATTATTATGTGTGTAAAAATTGTCTCTGCTCGTCTTGTGTAGCGTTGACAAAATATGTGTTATGCTATTAGCGAAGGAGAAAAATGTGTATATATACGATGCCGAGAGGTCGTCGATAATAAACAATATAGAAATGAACAGAGAGTCTAAAAGCGTTTGTACGGCCAATTCCGTATGCTTGATATCGGGAGGAAAACATAAGTGCTGTCATGTAGAGATAAATTACCCAAGCGATTACGACAACAGCCACACAATGTTTGTTAAGTGTGTCGCCTTAAGTCCGCCGCAATACAAATACTCTAGCGTAAACCTTAGATACCGCCGAGAAAGCGAGTATATGTGTGCATCGTGCGGTGGTGCTGAGTAGGCCAACACGGAACAATCTGACCACGACCCGGCACGCTGCAGAGAACGGCCAGTATATATGCTTTTTCGTAATCGTTTTGTTTATAAAAATCATCTGACATATCAAGGCACATAATTGTGTCGAACATAACAGCCGCAATCCAGTCTTCGGAATTCCCATCAGCGAAGCGGTTTTCAATAAAATTCTTGTTAACGTTTATATAAAAACCATTCGATTTTTCATCTCCGGGTTCTGACCTGGCGTCTACTATAGTAACAAAATTGCCACATATATACATACGGTAGTCCCTTATTGCGAAAACTTATACAAATACTCCGCGCTATTGCCGGAAACAGCATACATGCGTATGGACATTTCCCAACCGTTCCCTGAAGTTGACTTTTTTATATCCTCCAGCACTATCCTGTCCAGTTTTTCGTCGTCATTATCAACGTATTCGTTCTCCGATTTCATTTTTTCCTGCACCAACTGCATGGCTGTGGAAGTAACGGCGTAGGCCTCGCCTTCTTCATACGTCCTGAATATTGTATCGGTAAAATCTGTGCCCATACTTGTATCGTACTGCGCTGACCCAAGTTTGTCAATAAGGTTCTTTATAACCATTTGCAGCAGTTTGTCAAGTCCGCTTACCTTTTTGGGCCCGGACGCAGGAAAATCGAGCGACAGCGAAACGCTCTGGTCTATAAGTCTTGCGTCGTGAGTGTATAGCGATATGTCGTATGTGTTGGCCAAGTTATATTCTTTCCCTTATCACTATCGAGTCCTGTACCACGGTATAAATCTCTTCCGGACTTCCACCCATGTTGATTGTAATTTCATATGTGTATGTTCCGGCGGCTATATCGGTGTCGCCGGACGTTAACGTGGTAGTCAGATATCCCCTGTGGGCGCTCTGGCTCTGTACGGTCATACTCTTTGATAAATACTGCGTTCCGGACAGACCATCTTTAATAACAAACGCAACCGTTGAACCGGTCAGGTTCACGGTTTTGGTAAAATCAGACACATTTATGTCGTTTTTATAATATACCTTAACTGTCAGCGGTATCGTATTACCTTTGAATATTTGAAGATCGTTGGACACGGTAATCCTCCATTAAATTGTATCACCTCGACGGCATTCTCGACACGGACGTAACGGCATTTCTCAGCGAAGATTCAGATGTTTTCTGTAAATAATCGCTTATGTCGTTGCCGGACGAGCCGAGAAGCCTCTTGACAAAATTTGCAAACTCTCCCGCCCCGACGCTAAACCGAATATCGTCGGTTACGTTTATTCTTGCAGATTTGCCGGACCCACCAGTTATAGACAATATGTTAAGCGCAAGGTCGCCGACGGAATCGAAGTCTCCTTTAAGCAGGTTTCCCAGCAGCTCGGCCGACCTGGTGACTTCCGGGCCGTATTGGTTTATATACCCTATCGCCTTGTTGCATTTACGCGTGACGTCTGACAGAGCGTCCATCGCAACGTCAAAAGCCTCATCTGCCCGGGCCTGCGCGGACCACATCGACTTATGAAGCCTGGCTATTGCTTTATTAACTATTATGTTTACGTCTTCAGGGACAACATCAAATGTCTGAGCCGTCTTTACCAATATTGTAGACAACAATGCGCCGTTGCGTGTCCTTTTTAAGAAAGTGCCGGACACGGGGTTTATGTAGTCCCTGTACTGGTTTACGACATATTCTATGGCTTCTCTTATGTCGCGTATTCTGCCAAGGGCAACAATCTTTTTGCCGGGAATGGCGCCAGACGATGCCGTTAGCAGCTGTGTTTTTATATACTCATAAGCGGACGCCAGGTCCTTTCTTGAAGATATCAAAGTCTGTGTTACTATAGGCGTAGCGTCTAAAATAGACGCGGCAACATTAAACAGGTTTTGCGACGCGATTGCGGCCAGTTTATCCGAAGCGCTGTACAGTTTATTAAACACTATATACCCATTGTCCCTGAGGCTCTGAAGCTTATTGCTGACAAGTATCAGGGTTGACGGAGCCGAGAGCTTAAGCGCGTCCTCCGCCGCCCTCAGGTATTGCACGGCCATGTCTATAATCGAACTGTTATATTCGCCAGACCTTATATCGGATTCGGCCCTGACCAGCATAAGTTCTGCCTTGTGGACCGCGTCTATTAACGGCTTAAACTCAGAAGAACACAACTGTTCCCTGTCTTCATCACCTAGATTGGCGATGTCCGCCTTGGCTTCTTCCATGTCATCTGACAGACTGGATACCTCATCCGACAACGCCTCGATGGATGATTTTGCCTCAGACATTGCGGCCTCAACAACGTCGTCCAGAATGCCAGGGATGATCAGCATTAGCGACGAAAGGACAGCCGAATCAGATCCAGACACTGACATCGTAGACGACTTGTTCCCGGCAGGAGACATTATAACGTCCACTGCCCTGCCGGATGTATCAAGCGATTTCGCAACAACGGCCTTGCCGTTGTCTGCGTCAAATGAGCACAATCTCAGGCACTGGTTAAGCTCTTCAATGAGCTTTTTCTGCTGTGACGCCGACGGAAGCGAAGCGGTGTTCAGCGTATTTGACATCAGGTCTTCTTCAACTTTTCCATTAAACTTTGCTTGATTTTATATGTGCTCGAATATGTTCTGTTCATTTTTTTAGCTATTTGTTTAAGTTTAAGTTTTGGCCGCCCGTGCGCTCCTGTGAGGTAATCAAACACTACCTGCTCTTCCGGGGATAGAGAGTAATATATAATATGTACTTTGTCTTCTATCGGATTAAACTGCGGAAGAAATTTCTGTGTTTCCTCATCAGATATGCGGCTCCCGCGCTGCGCCCTCATGAGCTTGTCAACCCTGCCGGTGGACCACCCAAGCTCATCGGCAAGCTCAGACGGGGCCGGGTCGCGCTCCAGCTGCTCCTTCAGGCGCCGCTGCGCCGAGTGGAACTGACCAATATACATGGCTTTATGTTCTGGAATCCTTGCAGTGTTCTGCCTGGCGATAACATATCTTCTCAATTGCTTTAAGTTGTTGTAGGCAAACGTATTAAGAGATGCCCTCTCGGGGTCGTATTTATGTATGTTGTCGACTATATATTCCTGACCCTTTGATATTAAAACATATTGAGGTATTTCAACATTCCTAAATTGCGCAGCTCTTTGTTTAATAAGCGGAGATAGATATGTTATAGCCGGGGTAAGGTCATCAATTTTCCCGCTCTTTTTGTATTTAATAATTGATCCTCTTGCCTCTTCTTCGCTATATATTGTCATGGCAACCTCACAAGTGGTACATTTCTTTTATGTTTTTCTGAATATCGTTTGTAACAGCAGAGTCTTCTCCAGACACGACGTGTGACACAAACCCGTTTGGGACAGACGCAAGCTCTAAATGTTCCGGCACAGCCGCCAGGTCTGATACAACCAGTTCGCCGGCAAGCGTCATGTCGTCATTTATGGAATAGTTTGAAATTGTAACCGTTGTGTCAAACTCCGGCCCAAAAGTATGTGTGACCGAAGATAATATCCCAATCCCGTCCGGCTCAAAATAACCGCGTACAGGCGATATCCTGCTACAGACACTTGCCGAATACCCGGGAACTGAATACGGACTGAACAGATATTTAAATGAAAATATATTGTTTTGCGACATTTCCATATAAAACATTATATCCATTGACCTTATATATGGTATTATCTCTGGATGTTTTGTGTTTACGAGTGAAATATCGTTGTTTGACACAAAAGTTTCCAGCGCCTTTTGGCCGGCAAGCATCGACCTGTTCTGTATTTTCATAGGGCGGATGCCTATCTTTTCTTCAAGCTTGCCGTGTGGCCCCAGTATCTCGTTTTTGCCGGTTATCATCCACTTGTTAGACCCAAAATAGTGACCTGTAATGGTCGATGGACCCACTATCTGGTTAAATACGGCTTGATTGTTAACGTTCACAAAAGACATATATCTTGTCTTGGGAAGAAATTCTTTGTGCACAAGGGCCCTGTTGACCATAAATACATTGTTGTTTGTGCCAGTAGCAGCCCCATGCTTGGCGTCGGTCTCATAGTACCCAGGAGCCAGCACAGATAATGACGCCGATCGTGTTGCCCAGTTCTTCCCGTATGATACAAGTTGGTGCGGGACAAGCTCAAACCCAAACACCGACGCAAGAGCGCTCAGGGCTTCCCAATGGTTGTGAATCTTGGACAATCTGGACTCTAGTGCGCCACCCATAAGCACGGAAATAGTCTCGGTTTGACTTAATGCTCCACTTGGGTCTTTTACCGCCACCATTGAACTAAACAGATCTGAGGCGCCCTGTGTGAATATTACGCCATTCCTGACCCATTCATACAATTCGCGATACACAGATGGCACCGAGTATTGCTCCGCAGATTCCTGAATTTGATCACATATTGTATACCAGAGATCCTGTAGCCCATCCGGATTGGGAGGAATATTAAAAATGAACTGCGACCCGAACTCTGGCGGAACCAGGCTTGTCTGCGCCATATAACCCCAATAGTCAACGGCACTTACGGTAGCCATGTCTCCTTCAAGAACAGAGTTATACGTAACCCTTGCTATCATACCTTCCCAATACTCATACCACACACCGTCATACATTACGCTTAACTCTACAAAACTTCCGTACGGGAGGGACTGTACGGTGGGGTGGTATGGAAGAGAAAAAACAAAAGTTGACGGCTGCCCTGTCACAAACGATAAATTTCCAGACACAGCAGGAAACTTTACCCCATTAACAGCCACGCTCCAGTCACTTGATACCGGAGCTATAACGTCCTGGTTATACGATGCCGTATTGGTAGTTGTCAATTTGGCCGCCCAACCGGGACCGGGACCTCACTTGTAACATCCGCCTTGTTTACGTTTACCGGGTTGTCGGCGCTGTGAACCTGCTCCGTCTCCGTGGACAGGTACGTCTTGATCTTGTGGTTTATAACAGTTGCGGTTACGGTTGTCTTGGATCCTGCAGATACCTCGCCTGCCTTGCCGCCATCACTCTGCGTTTGCTGCGGAGTATAAGAAGCGCCCCTGACCATAAATGAAGATATAATCATGTTTATATTTAAATTAAAGACATTCGGATCGTCTGCGGATATAGAGTAATTTGTTATATAGCCGGCCATTGTTATATGGTCCAGATTAAGCGCAAACAGATAATTGACATATCCCTGGCCCTCGTCGCCAAAGACCTCTTCCAGCGCTTCATAAAACGAATATAACGCATTCATGTTCTGATACATCGGCTGCCTGCACGCAAATGAGATTTGTATGGGGTTCATCCCATTATAACCTATACCCATACCCCTCCTGAGCAGGTGAAGTTGAACGCGTATATCCTGGCTTACGTTTAATATCTGCACCGGGACCGGTATCACAAAGCTTTTATTTGTATTTAGCTCTCCGCCATTCCTGCGCATTGCTATTAACAGGCCTATCTTATCAGTTCTTTTCTGGCCATAAAGCCACGACAGCAGGTATGCCTGCTGGTCAAACAGTGGAGACGTTTTTGCTCTAACGTTATCTATTTTCGGCGTATCCGCCATCACTTCCCCTTTACGGCAAAGTAAAAGCCACGTTTCGACCTGCACGTTCTTTCAACCTCATTGATCGGCACAAACGCCATCTTGCCTTCGCTAAAGGCATACTTGTTTTTATCTATGTTATTTGACTCGAACAAAAAGTTTATATAACTATCCATGTTGCCTATAACTGCGGATATCTGCCCCCTTATGTCGCGTATGATATCTGCTGAATCATCGCTTATTTTTTTAATTTCCATGGCCGGCTCCTGTAAAAGTATAGGCGTCCGCTGCGAGCTGATTAATGGCACTTACTGAAAAAACACGCTATTTATGTTATAAAAATAATAGTGTTGTGGATTTTCAGCCAATGCACCCAAATCCTTTTAGTTGGAGAACCGCATGGTTATAGACAATTTGTACGTCGATGCTTTAATAAACGCCACAAATGCCTACGAGGCCGCATGGGCGCCCAACGGCTCCGGTGCGAACACTACTAACGAAACTGTAGTAGAAAACATAGACAGACTGTTCGACGACCTCGTAATCGCAGAAAAAAATATAATAAAACATATAATTGAAAAATACAAGTGCGAACAAACACAGGTGTTTAACAACAAGCGCAATGGTATTATTTGATGTTTATCTATAAAAATAACGAAGACAAATGGGCAACATCTTATACGTGGAAGATAACGACTATGGACCAGACCTACTTGACTCCTTTAGGCCAGCGCCACCTAGTATATGCAACAGTAGTTGGTTACACCTACTGGCTGGCTGAACCAGGCCGGCCCGTCAACAACTATGACTGCTGCAAGTCAAGATGCATGTCATGTAAAGCCATTTTAGGCACATCTGTGGCAAACTTACCCGTATTTCGCCTAAGAAACTATTATTAGACAGGAAACCGTAATGTTTATATACGAAACCACGAGGGCAATGGCTTATATGCTGGAGATGCCACTGATAAACCAACGCTACCGGACGCTTGCAAAAGTACGTACCTACAAACTTGTCCGAGTCCAGCGACAGTACATGCCGGGCAGATCCAACAACTATCATAGCACCTGCAAATCTAAATGCGCATCATGCCATGCTATTTCCGACTGCGGAGGAACGAATTTCCTAAAAGGCTATTATTAGACAGGAAACCATATGGTATGAAACACTATAGATTGGTTATAACACATAATGTGGTATTTTTACTAAATGGGAGGGCTCTCCTGGATACCCGATATATTAGAAAATGGACAGTCTGGAGGACAAATGTTTATATTTGGCGAAACGACACTATCGCTGCGGTTTAAAGAACGTATTCCCGAATTGGTGTATTATAGCACATTTCCGAATCTTAGAATAATATACATAGAAAAATCCTCGTGGGGGTATTATGCGGCCTATCCCCACACACTCCACTGCTTCAGTGCTAGCGGAGCGGCCATACCTCGCAAGTGTACGGGCAGTACTGGCTGGCACTGTCTGTCTGTGGCCTGGCAGGCGCCGAAAAAAACACTCGCGTATTGACTTGGGAGATTAAATATGTACATATATAGCAAGGGCAGTTGTCTTACGGCGAGTGTAGCCTTATCTGCACATTCCGAAAACATCGAATGTAACATCGAGACTGAGGTTAATACAAGCCATCCAGTTATAGATCACATATACTCAAAAGTGTGTCGCATCAGCGCCAATTGCATACACAAAAATGGAACTCATTGTATGAGAATGTCATGTTGCGGTAATGTGGCGTCCGGTTGGGATGCGATAAAAGCTTATTATTAGGAGACTACGTGGAGGTTAAATATGTTTATATACAAAAAATCATGTGTATCATATAGCTCGTCTGCATTAAAAAGGAATCTGTTGAATTATAATTTGTACGAGTATAATGTCCACCGCAGCAATCTTGTAATATTGCAAAAGACACATTCTTGGAGGTACGGCACATGTCTGCGTATTCGGCTACGGGCAAACTGCCACGGTTATGATAGAATAGTCCCTTGTCCTAACATTTGTCAGTCGTCAATGTCCCGTTCATTCGTTAACCAGCGAGGGGGGTATTAAAACTTTGGGAAAAGCAAAACGCAAACCTAAAAAATCAATAAAGTTCGATAAAGATAAGCTCAGGTACGACCTTGTGCCCGTGGCCCCGCTCGAAAAGATTGTAAGTGTGCTGACGTTCGGGGCAGGAAAATATGACGACAGGAATTGGGAGAACGGGTTTAAGTGGAGCAGGGTATACGGCGCCACGCAAAGACATCTCAATAAATGGTGGGGAGGAGAAGACCTGGATAAGGAGTCGAGGGTAACGCATTTAGCGCACGCTGCGTGTTGTATATTGTTTTTGATGGAGTATGAAGAAACACATAGAGAACTTGACGACAGGGTAAAACCTAAAAGAAAGGTAAAAAAATGAATTGCGCTCAGAGAAAAGCTGTACAGTCATCCATTGAAAAAAGCGGCCAGTTTGTAAAATATTTCTACGCACAAAAGACACACAAGAATGGCAGGACAGACGTGGTTACGTACTGTTTTATAATATCCGGCAACTGCGAAACCATAAGAGTTGGAAAAACAAGAAAAAGCAGAAAAGACAATCACAAAAAAGAGATTGGCAGGGCGATCAGCCTGTACAGAGCAACCGTCTGCAAGGAAATTCCGGTTAGCTCGATCCAGAGTCTTGGCATGGACGCACGGGCTGAACTGGCGCTTGTCGAAACTATTAACCACATACGCTTAACAGCTCAAACGATAAGTTTCAACAGCAACAGATCCTCCGTAGGCACACTAATCAATAACGCATAGGCCTCCAATGTTTATATTTGACGATTACCACCTCAAAGACGCATGTTATGGGTACTCCGCCAACATATCGAAGATGGCGGCATCGGTTATGTTTGTGACTAATTTTTACACGTATTACTATTTGTGCGCTATGGAGGAACCGTGTATAAATTGTCATTTCTGTGTAGCTGACTGCGGGGCTACCAACCAAGTATTTAGGAAAATCCCAACGCGTTACTAATCTGGAGGACAAATGTTTATATTTGATGATTGCCATGCTGAAAACTTATATGGCAAATTCTCTAACAAAACATCAAGGATGGTAATATCAATTCTTCGTGCACACTCTGCTATCGTTTTAAATCACAGGAAAGCTTTTTATACGTATTACCGCTTGTGTCATGCGGTCAGCAACCATATTGAAATAGCCGGCTATGGTTATCCATGTGCATCCTGCCTCGATTAGGAGACTGCAATGTTTATTTTTGGATACGTTAACAATACCGGTTATCTTGACGTTTTGCCAGATTATGCACGTGCAGCACGTGAGAACGTGGAGCTTACATATCGCCATGAAGGCGCTGTATGGGAGTATTTTTTCGCTGCCAGCTTTTATTGCCCTCGTGATTGTGCACGAAAAGGGAGGTGCCCAAGCTGTATGACCTGCACGATTTCAACGACAAGATTGCTGCCGGCAAAAATATTTTATTGATTAAACATGTGGAGACAAAGTGAAAAAGAAAAGATTTCTTCGAAAGAAAAGATTACTTCGCAAGAAAAAATTGCTGCGCAAGAAAAAATTGCTGCGCAAGAAAAAATTGCTGCGCAAGAAAAGATTGAAGACCGCTGCGCTGCTGCGCAAGAAAAGATTGCTGCGCAAGAAAAGAAAAAAGAAAAAGATCATCAGCAGTATGCATAAAGAGTTTTTTGCCGGTGGTCTAGCAAGAAAATGCGGCGCACATAAAAACAGGAAAAAACATAATAAAAAATGCGACAGAGATTTTCTAAAAGAGGCCTGCGATGACGAAAATGTCTAGGAAAAACAGCTCTGCAAATATAAGAAAACACCGTGACAACATAGTATGCGCGTTTAATATAATAAGGCCCATGCTCGTAAAAAAACTGGTTGAAACATGCGACTACGATATAGCCGAAATACTTGGGATTTTAAATAACGCCATATTGACAAACAACAAAGAAAAAAAATATAAACCATAGTGTGTTATAAATATATAAGAGAGGAGATAAAAGATGAAAGTATTATTTGTAGACGACGACAGCTCCATCATCGATATGTTTAAGGACCAGGCCGAGGAATACGGTATAGACTCTGTTTTCGCGGAAGATGCAGTGTCTGCGATTGCGGCAATAGATAATCATGATATAGATTATCTTTTGTGCGATGGGTCTATCCCGGCAGGGCATGGACGCCTTCCGTTGCAGACAAACGGCAGACAGGTTATGTTTGGAGCCTGTGCCAGATATCATATAAAAAATATCTGGTGCACATCGTCAGACGATGTTTTTGCAGAAAAGATGGTGTCTGACGGATATGCGGCCAGGAGTGTGGAAAAACAGGACGCAGTAGAGTGTCTTGCGGTGGAGATGCAGGAACAAAAACAGACTGCGTAAGCAGTCTGTTTTTATCAACCTGCGATAACCGCATGTACATATTTTCGGAAACCGCATCGCAGTTCAGTGTGACAAATGATGGCGAAATATTTGCCGGCGATTGGGACATGCCGGACCGTCAAAGAAAATACAAACAAATAATTACAGACCATAACATAAATGCGTCATGCCTTAGTCGCGATACAGAGTTTGAGCGCTACCTTGTTGACACGTCGAGCTCATGCGACTACCATACAGGCAAGTGTCTTGTTTGCGATAGCGCGAAAAGGTTTATGAATATAGTTTCCTGTCCCGGCAGTTATAACGAGCGTAACTATTACTAAAAACATTAGAACGGAGAGTTATCATGGTTACTGTGTTTATTTTGGGAGTATTGATCGGCGCTGTTATCGGGTTTGGGATATGCGGCATGTTCGCCTCTAGCAGGTGTATCGACTGCGAATACAAAGACCGCGATTGACCAATGTACCTGTATCAAATAAGTAAAGAAGAGAAAAAACAGATAAAAGAAAATTACATAATAACAAGGAGCGGACAGTTTTACTGCAGGATAGCGCGAACATATGACAAGAAAGGCGGCGACCGTTACGTGTTCTACCGGAATCCAGAGAATAGGATATGGCGCCTCTGCGGACAATGGCATAAAACAAGAAAAAACCCGACACCATATTATTGGTGTCTGTTCGATGTATGTATCAGCAACAGCGACTAGGAGATTGATATGTTTATATATGAGGCAGATCCGGACTTTGTAAAAGAAAGAACAATATACGCCAGCACAACCAATTATTGGATAAGGGCTCACAAGTTTAACGTCGGGCACTGGAAGACGTGTGTATTTTTAAAAACGTTGGCACTTGTAGAATGGTACCAATGCTGGGGATACATGTGCCAAAATCCTGACGCCGGAGATAACGGGTAATGTTTATATATGAACGTGGTAACAAAAACAATAAACATTTCTGTTGTTCAATAGAAGGACCGGGACTTTCTGACATACGTTGGGAAACAGACGGATACACAAACTTAATCCTCACTAACTACCACTGTTATGCGTATGGCCACGACAGATACTTGTTTGTAGGATGCGTCGATCGGTACTGCTTTGCGCAAATGTCCAGAGAAGCAACTGCAGAAGCAACTGTAACTGGGGCAAAGCCTAAGATGGCAGAATATTACTGAAAGGCTTTATAATGCATATATATAGCGAATTGTCAAAGCGGGAAAGGACGGCCGCCCAGAGCTGGGTAAACGATGTGCCAGGTAGCGCTCTCAGCATCGAGCGCGGCATGATGATCGGGCATACGCCCATGCCCTGCCGGATTAACGCGTGTCCCCAAAAATGCTTTCTCATAACGTTCCTCGTCAGGAATACAAAGAGTGTGCACGCGTCGTTTACAATCACCGTGGCTGATATGGAAGCAAGCTACTAATCAACAAACGTAATGTGTGTTTTAGCTGGTTGTTTCATTTATCATAAGCGATTGGGGTTTACTGCCATGTTTATAATTATGCCTGAAAGAGTACAGTACGCACAAAAATATGAACGCACAAGTAAAGCCAGGCCGGGATACTACCGGGGCTTCCCGCTGGTACTGGACTATAACCAAATGAGCGACAGCGACACTGCAAAGTTTTACAGTGGGACTCTTTGCAACTATTGCGCGACTGGAGCCGCAATGTGTCCGTATATGCTCCGCAGCGGGGACAGCGTGTCAGGCAGCAAACCATATACTTATTAGGAGAAAAAAATGTTTATATATCCAGATGTGCGTATGGCTAAAGACGTGCTGTGCAGTGACATGGTCATCGCCAACCGCCATCAAGCACAACGAAGAAAACTTTCGTATAAAATTTATCAGGTTAACCAGGAGTTCTACGCCAAACACAGAGATGGTTGGCGGGTAATGTTTTGTGCTCCGGACAGCATACTGTGCGGGACACGTTGTTCAGTAAACAATTCTTACCTCGACGATAAAAAAAACAGGTTTTAAAATGTTTATATATAAAGCAACAAAACTGGACCGCAGGGTGACAGATAAGATAAAACATATCGACTTCAACGGCTGGATTAAAAGGTCCGGGAACCATATAGTGCTTGCCAGGCCATCGGCCATAGACATGTTTTTCAGTGTATGCCACCTGATCGACAAAGGCACTCTAACCCACTGCCCATACGCCACTAAGTGCTTTCCGTCCTGCGTGCCCTTAGGCGGATATTAAGTTGAGGAGACATTATGTTTATATTGTCAAACCTGAATATCAAGAAAACTCCGGTCTTCCAGGCCGGAGATGAATTGTATAATTTGACAAAACAACGTACATGCGTATAATTTAACAGACATGGAAACACATATCGCCATAAGTCAGATGTCACGCCGGCGAGGCTCTCCTGAAAAAGGGGT
>Ga0210056_1001393_pt1 | contig 21061 bp, 17 predicted proteins | sample CryGeyCG2014_080_2_FD_183965 | JGI IMG/M metagenome (GOLD analysis project Ga0210056, IMG submission 183965) | Groundwater microbial communities from aquifer - Crystal Geyser CG07_land_8/20/14_0.80 (SPAdes) (version 2) | ecosystem: Environmental > Aquatic > Deep subsurface > Groundwater | place... | reverse complement strand
CGTCTAACTATAGCCAATATGGCAGTAGAGACTGGAGCTAAAGTTGGCTTGTTTCCCAGTGATGAAATCACTCACAATTTTTTAACAGCGCAAGGACGGGGCGATGGCTATAAACCATTATATACTAATGCCAAGGCAGTTTATGAACAAGTAATATCGGTTAACCTTAATGAGCTTGAACCAATGCTCTCCTACCCTGATGCTGTGGATAGAGTCTTTGCCGTAAGCAAAGCGAGAGGAATTCGAATTCATCAAGTGTTTATCGGTACCTGCACGAACGGACGGCTGGAGGACTTAGCCATAGCTAGTAGTATTCTTGAGGGCAAGAAGAGGCATCTTGATACCAGATTGCTGATTGCGCCGGCTTCAAGACAAGTGCTGGCACAAGCAATCGAGAAAGGCTATATTGGAGCTTTAATTGACTCAGGGGCGGTTATTTTGCCACCGGGTTGTGCCGCTTGTCTTGGTCTTCACCAGGGGATACCAGGAGATGGTGAAGTTTGCCTTTCTACAGCTAATCGTAACTTCAAGGGGAGGATGGGCAATCCTAATGCTATGATATACTTGGCTAGTCCAGCTACTGCTGCTGCCTCAGCCTTGAGGGGAGAAATTACTGACCCCAGGGAGGTTTAGTGTCATTGCGAGCGAAGCAAAGCAATCTCAAAGGCAAAGCTATTAAATTGGGTAACAATATCTCTACGGATGACATAATTCCTGGCAGATTTGCTCACCTGAGGAGCAACCTGCCCGAATTAGCCAAGCATATTTTGGAGGATGTCGCTCCCAGTTTTTGTGCAAGAGTTGAGCCAGGTGATTTTCTCGTGGCAGGGAGAAATTTTGGTCTTGGTTCTAGCCGAGAACACGCTCCTCTAGTCATCAAAATGTCAGGAATAAGTGCCGTTTTAGCTAAGTCGGTAGCTCGCATCTTTTTCCGCAACGCTATAAATCAAGGTATGCCTGTCCTGCTCTGTGATACTGATAAAATTGCTGACGGAGACGAACTAGAGATAAATTTGAGTGATGGTCTGATTACCAATTTGACCTCACGTCCCTTGCCAAATAAGGTGGGAAGTGGGGAGGGCCTCCTTTCCTCCGGTGCCAGACTTCGCTCAAGCAAAACACCATCGTTTATGCTTGCTATTCTTGAAGAAGGCGGGCTCATCCCTTATATACGAAAGCATAAAGATTTCATTATTAGATGTTCGTCTGAACCCTATTGAAATATGATACTATATATGGTATCATATACTATGATTATGAATGAGCGAGCTTGATAAACTAGTAGAGAAATTCCTAAGAAAGCCGCCGGAGGTTTCGTTCCAGGATGTGGCTAAGGTATTAGGGGCATTTGGCTATGAATAGCACTCTTCTGCGGGAGGCAGCCATCGATTTTTTGCCAAGCCGGGTCATCGAGGCAAAACTATTCCGACAGTAAAAGGGCGGAATGTGAAAAGACGCTATGTGAGCATGATTGTCGATAATTTGGAATTGGAGGAATGGCATGAGAAACGACATGGAGCGTAAAGACTTAAAATTCTACTTAAACTTGCGTTACCCCATTACTATACATCCTGACCCTGATGGTGGTTATGTAGCTGAGATTGAGGAATTACCTGGATGCATGACCCAAGCTGAGACCATTGACGAGGCTTTTAAAGCTATTGAGGATGCCCGGCAGGTATGGATCAATGGAACTCACGAAATGGGTCAGGATATTCCTCTACCTAGAGATATGGAAGAGTATAGTGGGAAGTTTATGGTGCGGATTCCACGAAGTCTTCATCGGACTCTGGCTCATGCTGCAAAGCAAGAGGGAGTGAGCTTAAATCAATATATCGGTAGCCTACTGGCGGCAGGAGTTCAGAGAGGTGTTACTCTTTCTCAAATCCAGTCTGTTTCTCAGCCGCAGATTGGCGTGCGATGATTGATGGTGTAATTATGCAAAGTTGCTCATCACCTAATTGCCTATTGAGCCTTTAAGGAGACACCGAACATGAAAAACAATAAGAGGTTTACTGAGCTTATATGGGCTGGGAAATACGACAAGGCGGAGCTGGAAGGGAAAGCCCCTATAGAAAGAATTGGTGTCCCCTTTCAAACAGTTGAGACAGTAAATGAGCCCAGGCTTAAGGGTGGATTAGCCAAACCCTTGCTTGGCGAAGAGGAGTGGCCAGAAAATTACCCAAAAGACTGGAAGAACCTTCTTATCTGGGGCGATAACAAACTCGTGATGAGTTCGCTCCTAAAGCAGGGTTGGGCAGGCAAGATAAATCTTATTTATATTGACCCTCCCTTTTTCACCGGGGCAGATTTCTCTATTAGAACCAAGGTTGGAGACGAGCCGGTCGAAAAAGAGCCCTCTATAATTGAAGAACGGGCTTACAGTGATATATGGAGCGGTGGCATCGCCTCCTATCTCAAATATATGTATGACAGGCTGGTCTTGATGAGGGAGCTATTGGCTGAGAATGGAAGCATCTATGTTCATCTTGATTGGCATGTGGGACACTATGTAAAAGTCATGATGGACCAACCGGATGTGTTCGGTTATGAAAATTTCAGGAACATGATGGTATGGTTTTATGGAGGGAGGGGAGCAAAGGCGATATCAGGCCAGTTTCCGCGTAATTATGATATTGTACTCCTATACTTGAAGACCTCGTCCTCGACTTTCAATAGGGTGTATAAAACGCTCAAAGTGCCACTGTCACAAGCAAGCAGGTACGGATTCAAACAGGACGAAAAGGGAAGATGGTTCAAAACAGCACCAAGGGGCGACTACACCGATGAAAGCATAGAGCAACTCAAGAAAGAAGATAGAGTTTATATCACGAGAGACGGCAATATCAGGATAAAGTATTTTCTGGAAGAAGAAAGCGGTTTCGTTCTCGAGAGGAAGCTTATTGGAGATGTGTGGGATGACGTACCAGATATGATGCATGCTCCAAAAGAAGAGCGTCTGGACTTTGACACTCAAAAGCCCGAACCTCTTTTAGAGCGCGTTATTCTCGCTTCTTCTAACCCCGGCGATATAGTAGCGGATTTCTTCTGTGGTTCAGGCACAACAGGGGTGGTTGCTGAAAAGCTAGGCAGGCGCTGGATAATGTGTGATTTGTCCAAGTTTGCTATCCACACCACCAGAAAGAGACTCCTCAATATTCATAACTCCAAGGACTTGCTGAGTGAAGAGGAAGGTAAACTCTATGGCAAGCTAGCCAGACCTTTTGAGGTCTGGAATATAGGAAGCTATGAGACAGTCTATTGGCAGGAGAAGCAGGAGGAATATCTTGCCTTTATGCTCAAGCTCTATCAGGCACAGCCTTTAAGGGACTTTAGATATCTCCACGGCAGAAGAGCCGATAGAGCGGTTCACATTGGTCCCCTAAATGCCCCAGTTACAATGGAGGAGGTAGAAAGGGTTGTTTTTGAATGCCGGGCAAACAAATTTAATAAAGCTGATGCCCTTGGCTGGGACTGGGCTTATGAGGTAAATGATTTAGCCAAAGCCCTGGCAAAGAGAAATGGCGTCGACTTAAGGCTTATCCAAATTCCCTCGGTAAATGAGCTTAAATCAGCCCTTGTGGGCTTTGACCTGAAGCTACTGCAAATCCCCGATCAGGTTGTGGAGAGGCAGCTTCTTCCCCATATAAAGTTCTCTGAGGTAGCTTATCTTGAGCTTGAGCCCAAAGTTAATGGTCACGAGCTTACATTGGAGATTACAGATTTTCAAGTTCCTCCTTCTCCGGAGCTATCTGAAATAGCTGCTAAGATAAAATCCTCCTTTGACTTGATAGATTACTGGGCGGTTGACTGGGATTATAAGGGCGATACTTTCCATAATGGTTGGCAGTCTTATCGAACAAAGAAAAATAGGAAGATTGACCTGGAAGCTAAACATAGTTATAGCGAAGGCGGCGAATATCAAATAATGGTCAAGGTTGTGGATGTGTTCGGGAACGACAGCAATAAAGTGTTAAAATTAGAAATTGGGGAGTAAATTATGATTATGAGAGGAAAAGAATTGATTAAGCAAATTCAAGAAATAAGAAGCTCAAAAGTGATAGCTTATATTACAGGGGATAGGCAACCAATTGGTTCAATAATAGCTGAAGACGCAGTGAGACCTCTCTACGACCATCTACTTTCTACTGGGAAGAAGGGGAAGATAGATTTACTTCTCTACAGTAGAGGAGGTGACGTAAGTGTTCCATGGCGCATAGTTTCTATGTTTAGAGAGTTTTGTGATGAATTCTCGATTTTGGTGCCTTACAAGGCTCATAGCGCTGCCACCTTAATATCTTTAGGGGCAGATAAAGTAATTATGGGGAAGAAAGCAGAATTGAGTCCAATAGACCCTACGCTGAGAAGGATGGCTGCAGGTGAGATAACAGGTCCACCACAAGAAATTAGTGTTGAAGATGTTAATTCGTATATTTCTTTTGTAAGAGAAAGAGCAAATATTAATGATCAATCAGCATTAGCACAGATGACTGCTATTCTTGCTAATAATCTTGCCCCACTCACTCTTGGAAGTGTAAATCGGCAGAATTCACATATCAGGTTAGTTGCTCGAAAACTTTTAACTTCACGAAAGGAGAAACTTGATGAGGCAAAGATAAACTCAATTATAGAAACACTGACCGAAAAAATTTACTCTCATGGTCATGCGATAGGTAGGAAAGAGGCGCAGGAAATCGGATTACCAATTGAAATGCCCGAAGAACCAGTGGAGACTACTCTATGGAACCTTTACTTAAAATACGAGGAATTTCTAAAGTTTGATGAGCCACTAGATCCACTAGTTGCGTTGATAGGGAAAGAGGAAGAACATTTAGAGAAAATTCCTATCGCTCTCATAGAAAGCGAAAATAAAATGCATATATTCACTACGAGAATTGATTTTAAAAGAAAAAGGCAAGTGCCAGCTAATCCGCAAATTAACCTTAATCTGGGATTAAATTTACCACCCAATATTAAACCTGAGGAAATTCCTCAGCAGGTGCAACAAATTATACAGCAAATGATCAATCAGATTGCCCAGAATGCTCAACGACTTGTTCAGCAAGAAATTATAAGGCAGTCTCCAGAAGTTGGTGTAGATATAAGGGTATATGGTGGTAAATGGGAAGTAATGTAAAGAGGAGATTAAGTCATGAAAGAAGCAGAGACAAAAATTAATGTTAGTCTTAGAATCATACCGTTTGGGCATGCATCAATTGAAATGAGGGGCCATGAAGAGGAAAAGGAAATAAGGGAAAAGGAAGCCCCAGTATATCTTGAGCCAAAAACAACTAACCCACAGTTGATTGAAATTACCTTTGGGGGAGAGAATTATGTAGTGCCCAAGACCACGGGTGGGTTTCTATGATACCAACGGATATTCTCCATCCTGACCAAAGAAAGCCGAGTAAAGCTTATTTAGTTGATGACTTAAGAAAGGCAGTCTTCGCTTGGAGGCAGCAAGGCTATCCCGGTGTAACAGACACTACTAGAAGGCTTCTCCAGTTCTGGTTTGATGAAGACCACATTGTGGAGGCTGAGCCATTTGAGTTCTGGTTCTGCCAAAGAGAGGCAGTAGAGAGCCTGATATACGTCTATGAGGTTTTAAAGAAGAGAGTCTTCATAGACCTCGCCAGGGAATTCGGCAAAGGACCAATGCGCAACTATGATCCTTCGTATGACCAATACCCTCTTTATGCTTTTAAGATGGCAACCGCCTCCGGTAAGACCTTTGTCATGGCTCTAACCATCGCTTGGTCATACTTTAATCATCATAAAGAAGACAAAGAGGATTACACTTCAAAATTTCTACTCATCTCCCCCAATGTCATAGTTTATGAGAGGCTCAAAAGGGACTTTGAAGGACGAAAGATTTTCGCTCAATACCCGTTCGTTCCTCCAGAATGGGAATGCGGCTTCAACCTGAAGGTCATATTAAGGGAAGACCCCATAGGCGCAATTCCAGAGGATGTTCTATTCTTGACCAATATCCAGCAGCTTGAAGAAAGAAGGTATAGGCAGGAAGAAGAGGCTGCACAGTATGTTAGCGAAAAGCTAGTTCTGGAATACGTCGCCAGGCAAAAACTCACCGAGACAAACAGGATAAGGGAAGTCTTAACCTCTTGCCCGAATGTGATGATTCTAAAGGACGAAGCCCACCACATATACAACGTCGAGAAGGCGTGGAAAAAGATACTTCTGGACCTTCATAGGAACCTAGAGGCATCGGCCGGTAAAGGCATTAATATGGAGCTTGATTTCTCGGCTACTCCCAAGACAGAAACAGGTGCCCTCTTCCCCTGGATAATCGAAGACTTTACCCTCAAGGAAGCTATTGAGATGGATATCGTTAAAAGACCTCTTAAGGGAACTGTTAGAAAAGCGAGGGAGACTGCCTCTGACAAAGCGCATGAAAGGTATATGGCTTGGATTGATGCCGGAGTTAGAAGGTGGAGAGAATATAAAAGGGCACTAAAACCATTATCTAAAAAACCTGTATTATTCCTTCAGTGCCCCAAAAATGAGGAAGCAGATGAAATATCCGACTATCTCAATTCCGTTTCCGACTTGAAAGGCAAGGTATTGCTAATACATACAGATAGCACTGGGAATATCCAAAAGAAAGATCTGGGACGAGTGAGAGAAGTTGCGAAGTTGATTGATGAACCTGAAAAGATAACGCAGGATGCAGAATTGAAGGAGCTATTTCCTAATGGGGTGGAAGCGATTGTCAGCACAATGATGCTGAACGAAGGATGGGATGTAAGGAATGTAAATGTGATTGTGGGTTTGCGAGCTTATGGTTCAGAAAGAGAGGTTCTCCCGGAGCAGGTGATTGGAAGAGGCTTAAGGAAGATGTTCACCGCTGACATAGCCGACCCCAAGACCTCTGTAAACATACTTGAGGTCATAGGACCTCCAGCTTTGACCGAAATCCTCGACAAACTTGAGGTGGAGGAGGGTATCAAGATTGCTGAATTCGATACGTCTACGCCAGTAGACATGACAACCATCTTCGTGGATGAGACCAAACTTGATAGGGATATGGAGATACCAGTGTTATCTCCCAGGGTGAGGATTTGTCATCCATCCTACGAGCAGCTTCAATTAGACTCGGTGTCCCCAGGGAATGCGGAACTTGGGGATAAGGTGCTGAAAATGAAGTATATCGCCCAGGATATGCTAACCAATGTAGTGGTAGTCGAAAGGGAATGGAATCTTCCCGTCCCCCAGGATACAAGGTCGGTAATTGCCTATTATACCCAGAAAGTTCTTAAAGAATTGCATCTCCCCACTACTACAAATTTTCCTCTCTTCTACCCTCTAGTTAAGGACTATGTCGAGCATAGGTTGTTCACCGAGGAAGTATCTCTTGATGACCCTCGTGTTCTCTACGCCGTCAGCGAACCTCAAGTAGAGGAACTTATCCTAGACTCCTTCACAAAATCATTTCGAGAATTAACCTTCAAGGAAGAGGAGCCAAAGCAGGAAAAGGCAATACCCTTAAAGGACACCAATCCTTTCGTCTGGACGAGACCTGTTTATCCCGCCAATAAGTGCATCTTCAATTATATCCCTTGCGTTAATGACCTTGAGGTTCGATTTGCTAGCTTTCTTGACCGTGCCGAGGATGTGGAAGCCTTCACCAAAAACGAGAAGCTAGGTTTCTTTATGGAGTATATTTCCTCAGAAGGAGGCTTAAAGAACTACAGACCAGATTTTGTTGCTAAGACCACGAGTGGGAAATTCTATATCTTGGAGACCAAGGGGGAGGTGGATATTAATGTGCCCAGGAAGGACGAAAGGGCAAAAACATGGTGTCAGGATGTTTTGCAGATTACAGGGCAGAGGTGGCACTATGCCAAGATAGCTCAACGGGTTTTTGAAGAGCACTATTATAATTCGCTTTATGAACTCCTGTTAGCAGTGAATATTTGAAATAGACTTGGAGCAAAGACTATATGCATAAGGTAACTTTTATTCCTGGGGATGGTATCGGTCCCGAGGTAGCCGAGGCAGCTCAAAGAGTATTGGAAGCCACAGGTGTCGAGTTTCAGTGGGATGTAGTCATCATAGGGGAGAAAGCTCAGGAAATGTTTGGCACCCCCCTTCCTGATGAAGCCCTCCAGTCTATCAAGAAAAACAAGGTTGCTCTTAAAGGACCTGTAACCACGCCCGTAGGTAGCGGGTTCAGAAGTGTCAATGTGGCTTTGCGGCAGAAGCTTGACCTTTATGCCTGCCTTCGCCCCTATAAGGTTTACCCCGGTGTGCCAACGCTATATAAAAACGTGGATATAGTGGTGGTGAGGGAAAACACTGAAGACCTTTATGCTGGCATCGAATTTGCTAAGGATGATTCATTTACTCGGGAGTTACTTAGTTTCGTCTTCAATGCTACTGGAGAAAGCATAAAAGGAGACTCTGCCGTGAGCTTGAAGGTGATATCTGAGACAGCTAGCAAACGGATTGTGAAATTTGCTTTTGATTATGCCCGACAAAATGATAGGAAAAAGGTAATCGCAGTTCATAAGGCTAATATACTTAAATTCTCCGACGGACTTTTCCTTGATACGGCACGGCAAATAGCCAGGCAGTATCCCGATATAGGATTCGATGACATGCTTCTGGATGCAACTTGCATGCAACTGGTAAGGAGACCAGAGCAGTTCGACGTTCTCGTTTTGCCAAATTTCTATGGAGACTTCATCTCTGACCTCTGTGCTGGGTTGGTTGGTGGTTTAGGACTGGCGCCGGGGGCTAATATAGGCAACGATACGGCTATTTTTGAACCTACTCATGGAAGCGCTCCCAAGTATGCCGGACAAAACAAGGCAAACCCTATAGCTATGATGCTCTCCGGCGTGATGATGCTTCGCTATCTGGAAGAAAGGAATGCTGCTGACAAACTGGAAAAAGCAATTGGTGATGTCATCGCCGAAGGTAAAAACCTTACCTATGATTTAAAGCCTTTTCATCCGGCAGGCACCAGCCAGGTAGCTGATGCTGTAATAGAAAAGCTCAGAAATGAATAATATCCCTTCATATGGATAGAAAAATCAACAAGGCTTATAGTGTAGAATGGTAATAAGTGATAGAGTAAAGAGGTTTCAAGATGTATTTAGCCAAAGTTTATATCAGTCTAAAACCGACAGTTAATGACCCTCAAGGCTTGACCATAAAAGGGGCGCTGCACAATCTGGGCTTTAGTGATGTGATTAGCGTGCGTGCCGGGAAATATATAGAAGTAAAAATAAATCAGGATGATGAAGATAAAGCTCGGGGACAAGCCGACCAGATGTGTCGCAAGTTACTAGCTAATCCTGTTATAGAGAATTATTCCTTGACCCTGAACTTGATTCAGGGTTCAAACTGATAGTATTTTGATTAACCTTAGTAAATTAGTGTCTAATTCCTTTCTCTTCCCCCAAGTCTCCGGCAAAGGGGTAAGGCTTATTTCACCATTCATTTCCCCCACCATATAACCTGACTTGCCATTGAGCAAAGCATCTACAGCGGCTGCTCCTAATTTGCTTGCCAGGATCCTATCTCTTGCCGTAGGTGAGCCCCCTCTTTGTACATGCCCCAACACGCAGACTCTATACTCAACGCTGAGGCGCTCTCCCACGTGTTGAGCAATACGAAGTGCCCCTCCTGCTTCATCTCCTTCAGCCACCACCACAATGCTGCTTTTTTTCCCTTTACTAAGATCACGCTCAATGCTACGACAAAGCTCTTCTGTATCAGTCTCAATCTCTGGAACCAGGATGTCTTCAGCTCCACCAGCAATCCCTACGTTAAGAGCGATAAAGCCTCTGTGTCTCCCCATGACCTCAACAAAAAAGGGACGCTCTAAAGACTCTGCAGTATCCCTAATCTTATCTATAGCATCCAGAGCCGTATTTACCGCGGTATCAAACCCAATGGTATAGTCAGTGCCATAAACATCGTTATCTATGGTGCCAGGTAGGCCAATTACCTTTATGTCTCCTGCCTCAGCCAGAGCTGCGGCACCGCGAAAGGTGCCATCTCCACCTATGGTTATCAATCCTTCGATGCAGTCCTTTCCTAAAATCTCAATTGCCTTTTTGATGCCCTGAGGTGTCTTCATCTCCTCACAGCGAGATGTGCCTAAAAAAGTTCCCCCGCGCTGGATGATATTAGCTACCGAACGAGGTCCTAGAGTTATGAAATCCCTCTCCAGTAGACCGCTATAGCCACGCCGGATGCCAACAACTTCTTCCAGTTTGTGACTGACCCCATAGCGGACGATTGCTCTAATACAAGCATTCATTCCCGGGGCATCGCCGCCACTGGTTAGAACAGCAATTTTTTTCACTTCCCTTTTATTATAACACCGAGCCAGGAAGGCAACGATTCTGGCGGCAATTATGTCTTCATATCCCACCAGGAGTGACCGCTGCCTCGATGATGTGATATTCCCTTGAAGTAAGCATCTGAGAGTGTTTAGACACAAGAAAGAAAGGCAAAAATAGAGTAAAATAAAGCAAGACTTTGTCCATTGGGTATCTCAATGAATCACGGAAAGATTACGCTGGCAAAATTTGTTGGTAGCTTAATTGGAACCGCAATCGGTGATTCCCTAGGCGCAGGTAGAGAAGGTTTTTCTGGTTTTAAGAAAGTAAGAGAGGTGGGTACGAGATATACAGATGATACTGCGATGATGATAGGAGTGGCTGAATCATTAATTCAATGCCAGGGATTTGATGGCGAACATATGGCAAAAACATTTATCAGGAACTATGAAAGAGAACCCTGGCGTGGCTATGGAGCAGGCCCACCCCGTGTTTTCAGTCTAATAAAGCAAGGGGTAAGCTGGGATAAGGCTGCAGAGAGTATATATCCGGGAGGTTCTTTTGGTAATGGAGCGGCAATGAGAATTGCCCCGATAGGCCTCTTGTACTGGGAAGATCGCGAAAAGTTGCGAGAGATAGCTTATAAATCAAGCAGGATTACTCACACTCATTCTCTAGGTGCGGAGGGAGCAGCTCTGGAGGCTTACGCTATAGTTTTAGCCTTAAAGGAAGAGCCGAAATTTCTTGACAAGTTAAGAGATTTTACCAAGCTTGAGCCATACAAAAGAAAGCTAGAAAGCGTGGAAAAGTTATTGGACAGAAAGGAAGATAGAAAAGAGATAGTTGCGGAATTAGGCAATGGAATAGAGGCTTTGAACTCGGTGCCTGCTGCTATCTATTCCTTTTTAGCTAATTCTAGTTTTTCCGAAGCTGTAGTTTATGCTGCAAGTTTGGGCGGAGATGCCGATACTATTGGAGCAATGGCAGGGGCAATTGCTGGTGCCTGGTGGGGAGTAACGGAGATCCCTAATGCCTGGCAGAAAAAGTTGGAAAATCGAGAATACATAGAAGATCTAGCCAGAGGCTTATGGAAAATGAAAGAAATAAAAACATATTAATCCTTAGGTGTGAAACTCAATTATATCTCTATCTTGAAGTATATGCTTCCTACCTACTCTTTGTCCCTCGTATTTACCCGAACCCCAGACCACAGCATACTTTAGTTCAATGCGGAAGTCCTTATGGATGCTCTCCGCTGCCTCTTCTACTGTGCTGCCTTTCCGCAATACCATAGGATCGCTTAAGTTAACCTTGCTGCCAGGAGTTTTGGTATAAACCCGTACAATTTCCAGGGCGTGATAAATTGTCGTTCTAAGTTCCTCCAGTCCTTTGCCTTCTTTGGCTGAAATAGAAATCATAGGGAAAAATCTAAAATATTGTGAATACAATGCCTTCCAATTATCGTGTGAGCCCTCTTGGTCATTCTTATTTCCTATAATGAGCATTTTCTTGGGGTAACTTCCCGGGGTTATCTGTCCCATACCTTCTGCCCGGGGCTCTATCCTTACTCCTTTCAGCTCTTGAAGAGTATTTTCTACCTGGTTTAGTGATTCTAGGGACAAGTCTACTACGATGGCAATAAGGTCGGTGCCCCGCAGGGTGTTGGCGAACAATATTCGTATTTCTTTGTGTCCTATAGGTGGTGTATCTACCAATTGAATCTGGATATCCTCAAAATTTGCCATCCCCGGCATAGGCACTTTGGTGGTAAAAGGGTAGGCAGCTATTTCAGGAGTTGCTTTGGTCAGCGCCGCTAATATTTGCGATTTACCTACACTGGGTGGCCCTACCAGTATCACCTGCCCTGCTCCTTCCCTTTTGATATAGAACCCGGTCCTGCGCGCTGTAGCATATTTTCTTTCTGTCTCCTGGGAAAATTTAGCAATCTTCCGCCTTAATTCAGCATGAAGCTTATCAGTACCTTTATGTTTAGGCATAATCGCCAGCATAGTTTGCAGAGCTTCAATTTTTTCCTCAGGATCCTTGGCTGTACGATAGCGTTTCTCAGCCTCAAAATATTGTGGCGGCAAATTTGCTGGCATATATTTATTTTAGCATTATGCTTTGCTGGCCAGAACTTTTGTCCGACGGCTTCACCTCTTTAATGAAGATTAAAGCCGGAATAATATTCATACCAGTAATCACAGCGCCTATAAGAAAAGTCCGGGGAGAAATAATATCAGCAACATAGGCAGTTGCCGCTGCGACATAGGCGGCCCAAGAGCTACCTTCGAGAGCCTGGATAGCATATACAAGCCGATAATCTCTCACAAAGGAGTAAAACAAAAAATAAGAGTGAAACTAGCTATTGAGAAAATGATGCCTCATGAAGATAAAGGGAAAACATTGAGTATATCACCCCAGAACACACTGCCAGAGGAAGAATACAAGCGCAAAGAATGTAAAGTTTTCTCCTTTCCATAGTGACCTCCTGTGTCCCCTTATTATACAATCTAGCTTCTGACCCACAGGACTATGCTATCATAATGCAAAACTGATCACGACCATAATGGAACAGTTTCTTAGTTGGAATATTTCCCGGGAATTGGTAACGGTTATTATATCAGCTTTGCCTATAGTAGAACTTCGTGGAGCTTTGCCGGTAGCTATATATTCGTTCCATATGCCGTGGTACGAGGCATTGTGCCTATCCATTATCGGCAACATGTTACCAGTACCTCCGTTGTTGCTTTTCTTGGAGAAACTGGCTAAGGCAGCTAGCCGCTGCGAGTGGAGTAAGAGAGTGGTCAACTGGGTCTTTGAGCATACCAGGCGGCGAGGGAAAGTCATTGAGAAGTATGAAAAGATCGGCTTAATGCTATTTGTGGCTGTTCCTCTTCCTTTCACTGGCGCCTGGACTGGGTCAATTGCTGCCTTCCTACTAGGCTTAAAGTTCCGGTATGCTTTCTTATCTATCCTCTTCGGGGTAATCATTGCTGGAGTAATTGTCACCTGCTTGTGTTTACTCGTTGGGTGGGGGCGGTGATTGCCGGAGTGGGACTTAGCGCCATAGCTGTTTTAGGCTGGAGAAATAGTTGACAGAAGCAAAGATCAATAAAGTTGGCCTGGGGAAAATCAGCCAAAATTTCTTAAAAATTTTAGCATTCTCCTTCGTGTGTCCCCTGACAAAATCCGAAGGTCATGCTACTTTTATAGTGTCCCAAGTAATCAAGCAGAAACCTTGTGGACGGGTAGCTAAGGATCGAGTAGGCGGGAGGTGAAAGGCGGAGGAAGTAAAATTCCGACGCAAGGTAAGTGGAAGCTGAAAGAGGCGAGAGGAAACGGGAAAGAAGCGAGGTTACTTGGGGCAATTTTTCGCCTCAGGACAGGTGGTGAACGCGTTCATCTTTTTCTATTAGCTCAGGGTGGAGGATGCCAATAAAGGAGAGATTCCGGTATTCCCCTCTGTAATCCAGGCCGTAACCAACTACAAATTCGTCGCTAATTTCAAAGCCAACGTAGTCAAGGGGAATATCTATTAGACGGCGCGCCCTTTTATCCAGTAAGGTGCAGATACGGAGACTGGCTGGTTTGTGAGCTGAAAGATGTTTTAGGACATAATTTAGCGTCATGCCAGTGTCTACAATGTCTTCAACCATCAGCACGTCTTGTCCGGTTATGCTGCTATCAAGATCTTTAGTTATTTTAACCACCTGGCCATCACTGGTGTAGTACGAGATAGCCATAAAGTCCAGGGTGATGGGAAGGGAAAGATGCTGCATGAGGTCAGACATGAAGCACGTGACACCTTTTAAGATGCCCACTAAGACCGGTTTTTTACCGGCATAATCTCGAGATATGCGCTTGGCTAAGACCCTGACTCTCCGTTGGATCTGTGTATGGCTGTATAAAACCCGGTCGATCCCTTCTACCTTAGTTTCTCCCAAGGGCCAATAGCCATATTTAGCAAGAAGATGAATGTAATCATTCTTGTTGAGTAATTTGATATTGATTTGGGGATACAGTTCCTTGAGGTGACGTACCTTACGGTTTTTTTCCGTTATCAAACTTTGCCTCAATGTCGTAAGCTCAACATAGAGGTCTAGTTCAGGTAAATAGAAATCGGGAGTGAACATTTCAGCTACTTCGTCTTTTTCCCAGTGAAGAGGGAAGGAACGAGGTTCATATAGCCACTCAATGGAGTAGAAATCCAGGAGCTTAGCAAATTCCTCTTCGCTAGGATGAGCAAAGGCTGGTCTTGGTGCATTGGTGGGTAATTGAGCTACTTGAGGGTTTATTTGCCTTTTGCTTGTTTTATAGTCTTTCTCCAGCAAGTAGAGTTCTCCTTTCTCCAGAAGGATGGCACATATATCGGCGACACTAAGGAGAAAGCTTTTGTCAGCTTCAGAGAATTCTTCAGGCTCACGAGTGTAAATTCTAATCTCACCAATGACCTCTCCCTTCCTAAGAATAGGAATTCCAAGGATAGAAGATATTCCTTGCGCCTCAGCCATTTCAGGGTGCTGGACTCTTTCGTCTTTGGTAGCGTCGGCAATAAATACTATTTTCCCATCAAGAATTTCTGGAAGGCTTTTACGGGCGTCAAGTGGGCCTTTTCTTAGATAAAGATCACTTAAGCCATAAGCACCTACAGTGATCAGGTATTCTTTTTGGGGGTTGAGGAGCGAGATACAGCAAGCATCTCCATGTACTGTCTTGGTAGTACTTTTAGCTATGGAATTACAAATCTTCCTAAAGCCAAAGAATGAGTTGGCTATTTTGCTTATGTGTTTAAGAGCTGGGTAATAGTTATCTCTCATATTTCACACCCGTTCCTAGCCACGTAAATAGTTGACACCCTTACCCCCTCTGTAAATTCTACCCTGAAACAAGTTCAGGGCTAAACAAAATCCAAAAAAGAAAATCAAAAGGCAAAAGTAAAAATGCAAAATGACAAGGCAAAGCTAAATAAAAGATTAAAATGCAAAATGCAAAAATACAAAGCAAAAATTAAAACTTTTGCATTTTGAGTTGTCATTTTGACTTTTGATATTTGATGTTTGATTTTAGTTGAATTGTAATTTTAATTTTTTATCTTTGATTTTTGATATTTGTTAGGATTTCGTATTTAGTGCTTGGGATTTTCTTCTCAAAGGAGGGGGCTGGTTACCCACATTTGGTAAAACTACAATCGAGGCAAATGTTGCACCCTTCTTGATAAATCAAAGGTCCTCCACATTCAGGGCATTGTCCCACTATTTGAGCATTAGATTTTGAATCTTGAGCTTGCGAATCAGGGTTTTCGACTACATGATGAGAGACGAGGACAGTAGCGATGGCGTCAGCGCAGGACATAACGGCATGTCCTTGTTCCCAGGAAATAGAGGGGCAACGAATGCCACGCAATTGTCTAACAACGGAATCCAAATCCATACCGGACCTTAAAGCTAAGGAGGTAAGGCGACTGATAGCCTCAAGTTGTGCTGCGGCGCATCCGCCGGCTTTCCCCAGAGTGGAAAAAACTTCACACATCCCTTGCTCATCAAAATTTACTGTTATATAGATGTATCCACATCCGGTATTCACTCTCTCAGTTACGCCCTTGGTGGCTTTGGGTCTTTTTCTGGGAGTTAGTTTACCTTCAGCCTTTTTTGCTCTTTCCCCTATAGTAAGCACTTGAGTCTCACGGCTCCTGTCTCGGTAGATGGTAACCCCCTTTAGCCCCTCCTGGTAAGCCAGCATGTATACCTTGGCAACATCCTCAGGTGTTGCTTCTTGGGGGAAATTCACTGTTTTGGATACAGCGGCATCAGTATATTTTTGGAAAACTCCTTGCATCCTAACATGCCATTCCGGAGCTATATCATAGGCGGTGGCGAAAATCTTTTTAATCTCTTCAGGGACGGCCGGGATGTCTCTTAATCTCTTTCCTTGAGCTAGCTCCTTCATCAACTCTGGTGAATAGAAGCCACCGCTTTTAGCCATTTCTTCAAAATAAGGATTCACCTCGATAAATTCTTCGCCCTCTAGAATATGCCGCATATAACTCAAGGCGAATACTGGTTCGATACCACTGGAGCAGTTGGCAATTATACTTAGGCTGCCGGTAGGAGCAATAGTAGTTCGAGAGGCATTGCGAAAACGAGGACCACCAGGCACATCATAGATGCTGCCTTCAAAAGCAGGAAAAACACCTCTTTGTTTAGCTAATTCTATAGAAGCTTTATTTGCCTCCTCAGATATGAAGCGCATAACTTGCTCAGCAGTGTTAATTGCCTCCTCACTATCATAAGGGATGCCAAGCTGAATGAGGAGGTCAGCAAAACCCATCACTCCTAAACCTATTTTTCTCGTAGCTTTTGTTCCTTCCGTAATCTGAGGTAAGGGAAATTGATTAACATCAATAACATCGTCGAGGAATCGCACTGCTACTTTGATGGTTTGGTTTAGCTTGACATAATCAACTTGGTATTTACCATTCTGGGAGACCACCATTTTTGCCAGGTTTATAGAGCCCAGGTTACAAGACTCATAAGGAAGGAGGGGTTGTTCCCCGCAGGGGTTGGTGCTTTCTACCTTGCCCAATTTAGGAGTAGGGTTATGCCTGTCAATTTGGTCAATAAACACGATACCGGGGTCGCCAGTACGCCAAGCCATATAGACTATCTTGTCAAAGACTTCCTTGGCATTAAGCTTACCAGTCGCCTCTCCCGTTCTTGGGTTTATTAGATTATAGTCGGTATTTTCCTTTAGTGCCTCCATAAAGCTATCAGTGATAGCCACCGAGAGGTTGAAGTTGGTCAGTGCTTGCGGGTTTTCTTTGGCTGTAATGAATTTCAAGATGTCGGGATGGTCAACTCTGAGAATAGCCATGTTCGCTCCACGGCGCATCCCCCCCTGTTTAATGACATCGGTAGCAGCATCAAACACTCGCATGAAGGAAACCGGACCGCTGGCTACGCCGCCGGTGGAACCAACCCTGTCATTCTCTGGCCTTAGTCGAGAGAAGGAAAAGCCAGTGCCTCCGCCGCTCTTGTGAATAATTGCAGTGTTCTTTACTGCATCAAAGATGGACTCCATTGAATCCTCAATAGGAAGGACAAAGCAAGCTGACAACTGTCCCAGTTCTCGTCCAGCATTCATCAGGGTAGGTGAATTGGGTAGAAACTCCAGATTTGCCATTAACTGGTAAAAAGCCTCTTCCCAAGAGGAGCTATCTCCAGAGGGGTCATAAAGAAGCTCAGCCAAGGCGATATGTCGAGCTACACGACGGAATAACTGTTCGGGAGTTTCGATAACCTTTCCCTCCTCGTTCTTCATTAAGTATCTTCTCTCTAGAACCCTTAAGGCATTGTCGCTTAGTTTGATTCCAGAAATGACCTGGCTAGTGTCTTGGGTTGTAGTTGCCTGATTCATCAGGCTTGGCCCAATAAATTGGGCAACTACATTAGATAAGGGGTGGGGTGGACGAGGACCACCTTCCCCCTTCGCAGCTTGAATTTCGGGAGGGGATACGATATGTTTATTTTGCGGTGAAATAAATTCCTCCATACCTGGGAGAGGTTGAGCTACCCCCAGACGCTGGCTTATTTGTTCTGTGAATTTTTCCAGAAACATTCTATCAGTTATACCCAGGGACTCGGCAGCGGAGAAAACAGCTTTGGCTATCCTGTCCTTGCCCATAGGTTTTTGCTCAGTTTTTCTAGCTGGTCGAGACATTTTTTGCCCCCCTTAAGATAACAGTGGCAACTGGCTTGCTGCTGTAGTAACTCCACCGCCAGCCAGGTTATCTACTGCCTGCTTTAATTCACCAATGTCGGTGAATTCCCGGTAAACGCTGGCAAAGCGAATATAGGCTATGTGGTCTAATTTTCTCAACCCTTCCATAACCAGGTCGCCGATAAGAGAACTGGGAACTTCCCCTGAACTTGTTTCAGGGTTATAAAGCTCAGCTTCGATATTATCTACGAGTTTATCAATAGCGCCTGTGGGTAGAGAGCGTTTCTCACAAGCTTTACGGATACCCCGGAAGAGTTTATCCCTGTTGAATTCCTCTCGCCTCCCATCCTTTTTGACTACAAAAATACTATGTGGCTGTATACGCTCATAGGTAGTGAAGCGAGCGCTACAAGAGAGACATTTTCTACGTCTCCTCACACCTTCATTTAAGGCTCGTGAATCTATCACCCTGGATTCCAATCCGCCACAATAAGGACACTTCATTAGCTTACTACTTATTGCGTTATAAGTAAATCTTATCACTATATGTAGTAAAAAGCAACCCCTGAATCAAGTTCAGGGTATGGAGGCGAACAGGCTCCGCAATGTTGTCCTGACCCTGAACTTGTTTCAGGGGATTCAGGATGATAGAGAAAAGGGGTAGCCCAGCTACCCCTTTTCTCTAATGAGGATCAGGTTTACTGCCTAGAAACCTTGGCCGGAGAGGGAGTTGACCATTGGGTTGAGGTTGGAGTGCCGGCCTTTAGGGGAGAGGAAGGGAAAGAAGCAGGACGGTGACGCAGGAAGGATGGGACATCAAGGGTCTCACCGCCACCTTTTATCAAGCGGCGAAGTTCCTCAGTAGGAATTCCTTCCTTACTGTATTGGGTAACAAAGCCAGTGGCAATGGCAGTGATCTGGAGTTCGCTATCCATCTTGGGGTCAAATACCACGCCAAAGATTATGTTAGCTTCGGGGTCAACTGCCTGAGCGATTACCTGAGCAGCTTCATTACACTCAAATAAGGTAAGGCTTGGGCCGCCACTGACGTTGAACAGCACACCCTTGGCACCAGTTATAGATACATCAAGCAAGGGACTGGCTAGAGCGATTTTGGCGGCTTCGGCGGCACGATTTTGCCCGCTGGCTCTGCCCACAGACATCCAGGCAGGACCGGCATCCTTCAGCACCGATCTGATATCGGCGAAGTCAAGGTTGATTAAGCCAGGAACGGTTACTACCTCAGAGATGGCTTTGACCCCGAAGAAAAGAGCATTATCAGCCAGTCTGAAAGCATTATCCACAGGTGTTTTGGCATCGCAGAGCTGAAGTAGCCGGTCGTTAGGTACAATAATCAAGGTATCAGTCTTATTGTTCAGGGCTACTAATCCTTCCTCGGCAACTCGTGCTCTATGTGCCCCTTCAAAGCTGAATGGTTTGGTTACTACGGCAATGGTGAGGGCGCCCGACTTTTTGGCGATTTCAGCTACAATAGGTGTGCCGCCGGTACCTGTGCCACCACCCATACCAGCGGTGATAAATACCATGTCGGCACCATCAAGGACCGCCTCTATATCTGAGTGGTTTTCCTCAGTAGATTTGGCTCCAACTTTATGGTCACCACCGGCACCCAGCCCTCGGGTCATTTTTTCCCCGAGCTGAATTCTGGTGGGTGCCTCGCTTAGAGCTAATGCCTGCCCATCGGTGTTCATGGCGATAAACTCGACACCTTTTATTCCTTCACGCACCATGCGGGTGATAGCATTGCAGCCGCCACCACCAATACCGACACACTTAATTCTTGCTGCTGGGGGAGTAATAATTTGTTTTGCCATTTTCTACCTCCTTTCTTTTGTAGTTGCCTGATTTATCAGGCAACTATCGCCCAATGAATTGGGCAACTAGGCTCCGAATAACCTTCTGAACAAGTTAGCTATAGCGCCCCGTATGCCATGTCTTTTCAGCGAGATTTCTGACCCCTTTTTGCCTTCCACCTGCCACAGGACTAATCCCAGTGTAGTGGCATAAGCCGGGTCGCTAAGGATATCAGAGATGCCATAAATACCGGTGGACAATGGCCGGCCTATTCGCACCGGCATTCGCAAAAGCGCTTCTGCCAGTTCGGTAAGACCGGGAAGGTTTGATGTGCCACCGGTAAGGACGAGACCACAGGGTGCCAAAGAGCGATAATCACTGGTAGGCATTTCGGTAATTATTAGCTGCAGTAATTCTTCCATTCTGGAGCTAATAATCTGACACAGCCTGCGCTGAGAGGCGCTATGACCATTTTCAATGCCTACCTGTGCTGTTTCCTCAATTTCTAGTTCTGGTGCCACACTGCTATACTTCTTCTTCATCTTCTCGGCTATCTCAAAAGGCAGGCCTAAGCCAATTGAGAGATCGCTGGTCACCTGGTAACCGGCAACCGGGATAACTCCAGTATGGTAGATGCTGCCGCTCTTGAACACAGCGATATCCGTGGTACCACCACCGATATCAGCCATAATCACACCAGTCTCTCTTTCCTCCGGGGTTAATACTGCTTCGGCACTGGCAAGAGGCTCCAGGACTAGGTCTTCAACATCAATACCAATGCTGCGGATGCACTTGACCAGATTCTGTATTGAAGTTATTGAAGCAGTGATGATGTGGGTTTCCACATCTAATCTGCTTCCGTGCATGCCCACTGGCTGTTTTACCATCTCCTGTCCATCCAGAGCATAAGAGCGTGGAATAGCATGCAGCACCTGTTTACCTTCGGGGACAGGAACACCACGAGCTGCTGATAACACTCGCTTGAGATCCTGGGGACGCACCAGGCGGTCATCCCTTGGAATAGCTACAACCCCCCGATTATTTACGCTAGTTATGTGCCTGCCGGTGACTCCGACGTAGACAGAGTCTATGTGCATACCACTGATTCTCTGAGCTTCTCTCACTGAGGTGGCGATAGATTGCTTGGCTTGGTCCATGTTAACTACAATGCCTTTATGCAGGCCAGTGCTGGGAGCAACTCCGACACCTAAAAT
>Ga0210056_1001386_pt1 | contig 21092 bp, 25 predicted proteins | sample CryGeyCG2014_080_2_FD_183965 | JGI IMG/M metagenome (GOLD analysis project Ga0210056, IMG submission 183965) | Groundwater microbial communities from aquifer - Crystal Geyser CG07_land_8/20/14_0.80 (SPAdes) (version 2) | ecosystem: Environmental > Aquatic > Deep subsurface > Groundwater | place... | reverse complement strand
GTAAGATTTTGGGAAGATAAAAATTATACTGGCTGTGCCTTACCGTCGAAGACCGGATTCTACCAAGAAGCCAATGGTACCGAAGCCAATCTTCACGATATTGAAAAATGCGGAGGAGATAACTGTGACTCAAAGGATTGCGGCGACCGAATTTCCGCAATGGAAATGGATGGTCACTACGTTGCCCTTTTATTTAGAGACCCGGATTATAAAGGAGATTGCGAGGTTTTTACTGAGAGCAAACCCGATTTTAGGCCTTTCCGAATTGGACAATGTGGTTGGTTAGGAAGGAGCGACTGCCTGAGCTCCTTTATTATTAAAGCTAGAAAATAACTGCTGAGAGTTTCTTAGGGATATGGGCTGATAACTATTCTTCTTTCTGGTTCTTGGCCGATGCTTTCGGTAGTAACATCACTTCTCCCGGCCAATTCCAAATGAATAATTCTTCTCTCATAAGCTGGCATAGGTGAGAGAATTTTTTCTTTTTTAGTTATGCCAACTTCGTCAGCAACAGTTCTAGCCAATTCTTTTAAATACTCTATTTTTTTCTTTTTATAACCATTGATGTCGAGGTCAATAAAAAAAGAGTCGGAAATTTTTCTTTTTAAAATTGCTTTTAAAAGGTGTTGAATTTCAACTAAAGTCTGGCCTCCTTCTCCAATTAAAATCTGGGGTTCGTCAATCTTTATATTGATGGGGAGGGTTTGGTCTTGGGGAGACTGAAACTCAATTTCAACCTCGAAAGTGGTTTTTTCGAAAAACTCCTTCACTGTTTCTTTTATTTTTTCAAAATCACTTTGACTGAGCATATTTAGCCTGCCCCGTAGGAAGCTTGCTTTCCTTCGGGGGCTTTAAAATTAAATGTTGCTGTAAAATTGAAAATAGAGAAGTAACTACCCAATAAAGACCGATGGCAGCTGGAAATCTCCAAAGAATAAAAACAGTGAAAATTGGAAAAAAATAAAGCATCTGTTTTTGAATCATATCTGAAAATTGAGCTGTTTTGTCGCTTCTCGCCAATTTTTGGCTTTTAGGCATCATCATTTTTGATTGAAAAAACTGCAAAATTCCGGCTAAAACTGCTAATCCCAAACTAGGTACGGCTAAATTTTTAATTATCCCTAAAAAATTGGGGTTAATTACCCCCGGGTTGGGGACAAAGCCATAAAGTAGAACCATTGCCTCCGGTTGAAGTCCCTTCCAAAATAGCTGATAAAGAGCAATCAAAATTGGTAATTGAATTAAAAGGGGGAGCAACCCACCAAGGGGATTAATTTTTTCTTTTTTGTAAAGTTCCATCATCGCCCGAGCCTGTTTTTCTTTATCCTGCCGGTATTTTTGCTGAATTTCTTGAATTCTTGGTTGAAGTTCTGCTAGAGTTTTTTGGGAGCTAATCGATTGGGCCATCAGGGGATAAAGAATCAATCTAATGAGAACTGTAAGGAAAATGATAGATACCCCAAAATCATGACCCGGCAAATATACATATAACAAAACCAGGGCATTAAATAAAGGTTGATACAATATCAGATTAAAAGCTTTTACGAGAAATTGCATATTTTTGCTTTTTTAAAAAGTTTCTCTACCGCCTCATCTATCTCCCAGAAATCTTTCGTTTCCAAGCCCGGACAGGCAATAAATAACCCATCTATCCCTTTTTTTATTTTTTTAAATTTCATTTTGACTGTCTCGCTTAACCTTCTCCTGATTTTATTTCTTAAGGTAGTATTTTTGGAAACCTTCAGGGAGACTGTAAACCCGAATCGACTTTCTTTTAAATTATTTTCCCTTAATTTTAAAATTAAAAAATCTTCTTTAAATCTCTTTCCTTCTTTTAAAATCAGTTTAAAATCCTTTTTTCGTTTCAGGCGATTCTTTTTTGCTAACATAGAATTTAAACCGATAGTTTCCGTCTCCCTTTCTTTCTTCTTCTAGAAAGAACCCTTCTCCCTCCAAAGGTTTTTGTTCTAGCCCTGAAGCCGTGAGTTCTTTTTCTTTTTCTTCGCTTTGGCTGGTAAGTAATTGACATATCGTTTATTTTACAAATTAAAAGAAGGGTAGTCAATCCACAGGTTTTACCCAAATTATTAACAAAATTGGCATTTTTTTCGATTTTACTTTCTCTTGACTTCTATAGTATAATTAAAATGTTAACGAATTCGTATCTTCGCTTATTCGTAACAAATTCGTTATTCGTTGATTTATGACTAAGGAAGAACTCTGGCAGGCAGTTTTAGCCCAGATCCAATTGAATATCTCCCCGGCTAATTTCGCCACCTGGTTTAAAAATACCGAAATTATTTCTAAGGAAGAATACCAGGTGATGGTTTCTGCCCCAAATTCTTTTGCCAAAGAATGGCTTGAACAAAAATATGGGAAAGCTATTTTAAAAATTTTGCATAGCCTAGATGGAGAAGTTAAGGAGGTTAAATATATGGTCGGGAAAGCCGGATTAAAGATTTTTAAAAAAGCTCTTGCTCCCTCGCTCTCTGAGGTTGGTCAACTTGAATTTCAAGAATTTAAAATTGATAAAGAGACTAACCTTAACCCAAGATACACTTTTGAAAATTTTGTTGTCGGCCCATTCAACGAACTACCTCATGCCGCTGCTTGGGCGGTCTCAAAAAATCCTGGTTTTGTTTATAATCCCCTTTTTGTCTACGGAGGAGTAGGCCTTGGGAAAACCCACCTTTTACAAGCAATTGGGAATGAGGTAACTAAAGAAACCCCCAAAAAGAAAGTCAAATATATTCCTTCGGAAAAATTTACGGCTGGGGTAGTAACGGCGATCCGAAATCGTGAAGTTGAAAGTTTTAAATCAAAATACCGCTTAATAGATGTTTTAATTTTAGACGACGTTCAGTTTTTGGCCGGGAAAGAAAAAACCCAAGAAGAATTTTTCCACACTTTTAATTATCTTTATGAAAAAAATAAACAAATCGTTCTGTCTTCCGACCGGCCACCAAAAGCAATCCCAGCCCTGGCTGAAAGATTGAGGTCCCGCTTTGAAGGGGGAATGATAGCTGATATTGGTTATCCTGATTATGAAACGAGAATAGCAATTTTAAAAACTAAATCCCAGGAGCGGAAAATTGAACTTCCGGAAGATGTTTTAAATTATATAGCAACAAATATTCAGAGAAATATCAGGGAATTAGAGGGAGCTTTAAACCGTCTTTCAGCTTACCAAAAATTACAAAATCAAGCCCCTAGCCTAGAAATTGCAAAATCTTTACTCAAAAACCTCATTCTCTCTCCGGCCAAAGTCGTCACCCCAAAAAAGATACTTCAGGCTGTAGCTGAATTCTATGATTTAAAAGAAAGAGATTTATTATCTTCTTCAAGAAGAAAAGAAATTGTCAGGCCTAGACAAATAGCTATGTATTTATTAAGAGAGGATTTAAAGAGTTCCTATCCTTTTATTGGCAGAAGATTCGGGGGGAAAGACCATACTACAGCTATTCATTCACATGAAAAAATCGTCAGAGAATTAGAAGGAAGTGAAAGCCTTAATGATGAAATCAACTTAATAAGGCAGCGAATTTTTAGTGGATAAAAGGGGGGAGAGAATGCTAAAATTAAAAGTTAAGGAATTTGTTGCAAAAAATCCCCAACTATTTAACAAGTTTAATTAGCCTAAATTTCAGTCGAAAAATTTTTTTCCACCTTACTAGTAATAATAACTAATAACTATATGAAACTCTTAATATTACAAGAAAAATTAAAAGAAGGTTTAGGAATCGTTGAAAGGGTTTCTCCAAAATCCCCATCTTTGACAATTTTAAATAATATTTTACTTAAAACCGAGAAAAACTTCCTTAATTTATCAACGACCGATTTGGAATTAGCAATTAAATGGTGGAGTTTGGCTAAAATAGAACGGGAAGGGCAAATTGCCGTACCAGCCCGTCTTTTTTCCACTTTAGTTAACTGTCTTCCTAATAAACAAATTCTTTTAGAAGAAAAGGGGCTTAGTTTAGCTATCGAGTGTGAAAACTATCGGACAGTTCTAAAAGGATTGAATCCCGAAGATTTTCCGATCATCCCTCAAATTAGCGGAGGAGATTCTATTTTAGTTGATAGCCGTTCCTTTTGCCAAAGTTTAAACCTTGTTGTTGATATTCCTGCAATATCTTCAGCCAAACCTGAAATTTCCGGGGTTTATCTTGTTTTCCAAAAAGACTCTATTAAAATGGTAGCCACCGACAGTTTTCGATTAGGAGAGAAAACTTTTTATCTTCCGCCAACCTCTTTATCCAAAGAGTATACCTTAATTCTCCCCCAAAAAGCAGCTCGGGAAATCATTAATATTTTTGGAGAAAAAGAAGGGGAACTCCGGGTTTACTTCTCGCCAAACCAAATCTTATTTGAATTACCAATGGAAGAGACCGCCCATCCTCAAATTCAGCTTATCTCTCGTCTGATTGAAGGAGAATATCCAAACTACGAAGAGATTTTGCCTAAAAAATTTGAGACTCAGGTTGTCTTCCAAAGAAATGAATTTTTAAACCAAATTAAATCAGCCTCTCTTTTTAGCGGGAAAATTAATGAAGTTAAACTAAAAATCGACCCCAAAAGCGAGAAAGTTGAAATTTTCAGTCAAAATCCAGATTTAGGAGAATACCACAGTTATTTAGTTGGTAAAGGAAAAGGGAAAGAGCTGGAGATTTCTTTTAACCACCGGTTTTTGGTTGATGGATTATTAGACATAAAAAGCCCGGAAGTAGTTTTCGAGCTAACCGGGCCAGAAGGGCCAGCGGTTTTCAAACCGATGGGAGACCAAAGTTATATTTATGTGGTAATGCCGATTAAGGCAGGATAGTTAACGCCTGCTCAAGGAAGCTATGGAAAATTGGCCCGGCCACGGTTGCGGCGGGCTGTTTTTTTATCATTGGTGTATTATTGTTATTACCCACCCAAACCCCAACTGAAATTGAGGGGGTATAGCCCATTGTCCAACAATCCCGGAAATTATCGGTTGTCCCAGTTTTAGCGGCCACTTTATAATTTTCAAAATATAAATGAGACCTCGGCCCGAACATCGGTGTTCTTGCCTCGTTATCTGATAAAATATCAGTGAGTAGCTGCGCGATTTGACTTTCTAAAACCCTCTTTGGCGTTTTTTTATTTTCAAAAATAACATTTCCCTTTTCATCTTCAATTTTTAAAATTGGAGATAACTCTACTTTCAATCCGTCGTTAGCAAAAACACCGTAAGCTGCAGTCATTTCTAATAAATTTACTTCTCCCCCCCCTAAAACAATTGCCGGGCCATAAGCAGAAATTGGCTTGTTTAAAGTAGTTATCCCTAAATCCTTTGCCGTCTCAATACTTTCCTTTAAACCCTGGAGGAGAGTGTTCTCTTTCCCCAGGAAATTATTAATTTCTAAACTTTCTAATTTTGTCTCAGAGCCGGCCAAATAAAGGACCTTTATTGAGGGCACATTTAAAGATTGAGCCAGCCCTTGCCTTAAAGGAACCCAACCTCGAAATTTTTCATCATAATTTTGAGGAGTGTATTCCTTGTTTCCCCAAAGACCAAAATTGGTAAAGGCATCGAGAACTTGGGTAATATCTGTGTATCCTTTTTTAAAGGCGGTGGCATAAATAAAAGGTTTGAAAGGCATCGAGAACTTGGGTAATATCTGTGTATCCTTTTTTAAAGGCGGTGGCATAAATAAAAGGTTTGAAGGCCGAGCCTGGCTGACGGCCTGGGCTTTCTTTTGTGCCAACGACAACATTGAACTTTGGATCAAAAAGGCAAGTTTTTCCTTCGAGGCAGTCCTCTGGATAAGGTAAAGCATAATAATTTCCAATTCCGACTGTCATTGCTAAAATTTCCCCGGTTTTTGGTGAAATAGCTACTAAACCCGCATTATAAGCATTATAATTTTTATTTCTATCAATCCCATCTTTAACTGTTTTTTCTGCTAATTCCTGTAATTCCCAGTCTAAAGAAGTATAAACTTTCCACCCCTTTTCTCTTAAAAAATCTTTTCCATATTTTTCTTCTAACTGTTCCTGTACCCAAATGGTAAAATAAGGAGCCTTAATCTCGGTCCTCTTTTCAGAAAAATTTAATTCTTTTTGTTTTGCCGCCTCGGCCTCGCTTTTGGTTAAATACCCTTCGTCTGCCATTCGGTTTAAAACATAATCCTTCCTTAAAAGAAGTTTTTCCTTCCCTTCCGCTTCATAAGGAGAAAGAAGGTAGGGAGCGCGGATTAAAGCAGCTAAGGTAGCCGCCTCTTCTAAAGATATTTCCGAAACTGATTTTTTAAAATAGGTCTGGCTGGCTGCCTCTACCCCATAAGCATTTTGGCCAAAGGGAACTTGATTTAAATACCATTCAAGGATTTGGTCTTTAGGATAACGGCGGTCTAACTCCAGAGCCAAGATAATTTCCCTGGTTTTTCTTTCAGCCGTTTTTTCAATAGATAAAAAAGTGGAACGAATTAATTGCTGGGGGATGGTGGAGCCGCCATAAACCGGTCTGCCGATTTTTAAATCAGCCAGGATTGCCCTGACAATTCCATTAAAATCAACTCCCGGGTGATGATAAAAATTAGCATCTTCGGCCGAAATCGCTGCCTGCTTTAAATATTCCGGGATTTTAACTAAAGGGACCCAGGTTCTTTTTTCCTCACCATAGATTTCATATAAAAGAATTTCGCCAGTCCTGTCATAAATTTTAGTAGTTTGGGGAAGCTGCCTTTCAGCAAATTTTTCTGGCCGGGGAAGATCTTTGGCATAGAAAATAAATAAAGCCAGAGAGAAAAAAACAAAAAATAAAAAACAAAAAACAAAAAATTTTAAAATAAAAAAAAGCCCCCTCCTTTTTTTAGTTTTTTGATAAGTTTTCCGGTAATATTTTCTTTCAGCCACAATTTAATCTTAATAAATTTTAGCTAAATTTACAATTTTTCGATTCACTGATATAATAAAAAATATGAAAATAAATATTGAAGCTAAAAAAGTCGAAGAGGTTTTAACTCGGGGAGTAGAGCAGGTTTTACCGAGCAGGGAGGCTTTAAAAAAATTGATGGAAAAAAGAAGGATTAGGCTTTACCTAGGCGTTGATCCCACTGCTCCCAAACTTCACTTAGGCCACACTGTCACTCTTCGAAAACTTCAGGAATTTGCTGGTTTAGGCCATGAAGCCATTTTGGTTATTGGCACGGGAACCGTTTTAGCCGGCGACCCTTCTCTGAGGTTAAAAACCCGACCTCTAATGTCCGAGAAAGAAGTTAAAAAAAATATCCAAACTTGGAAAAGACAAGCTGGGAAAATACTGAACTTCTCAAAAGTAAAAATTAAATACAACGGAGATTGGCTTTTGAAATTAAAACTTAAAGATATTATTAAAATTGCCTCCCAGATTAGCGCCGTGAAATTATTTCAAAGGGAAATGTTTCAGAGAAGAATTAAAATGGGCCAAACCGTCTGGGCTCACGAGACCCTGTATCCCTTGCTTCAAGGTTACGACTCAGTTTTTTTAAATGTCGACCTTGAGATCGGAGGAACCGATCAAACTTTCAATATGCTTATCGGTAGGGAGTTGATGGGGAAAATGAGAAATAAAGAAAAGTTTGTTTTGACTTGCCCAATGATTTTAGGGATTGACGGAAGACCGATGAGTAAAACCTCTGGTAATTGTATCTGGATTGAGGATACTCCTAGCCAAATGTTTGGGAAAATTATGTCCATTCCCGATGATTTAATTTTCGATTATTTCAAACTTTTAACTAGGACGTCTTTAGCTGAGATTGAAAAAATCAAAAAATTAAATCCAAGGGATGCAAAGGCCGCCTTAGCACAGGAAATTGTTAGGATTTATCACGGAAAGAAAGCGGCCGAAGCTGCTGAAAAAGAATTTGAAAGAGTTTTTAAAGAGAGAAAATTACCCTCAAGAATACGGGGAATTGAAATTAAAGAGGAGAAATTAAATATCTTAGAATTTTTAGTTAAAACAAAATTAGCTTCCTCAAAATCTGAAGCTAAAAGATTAATTTTGCAAAAAGGAGTAAAAATTGATGGAAAAATCGAGGAGAATTGGCGAGGAACTGTCCAAATAAAAAAAGGGATGATAATTCAGGTGGGGAAAAGAAAGTTTGTAAGATTGGTCTAAAAAACCGAGCACATAGTTATGTGCTCGGTTAAGTTTCCTACTCGCTTTCTTCTTTCTCTTCTTTCTCTTCTTCTCCCTCTTCTTTCTCTTCCGGAGTTTCAGGTTCTTCTTGGTTAACAAAAGGAGTTAAAATTTTCTTTTCAATCATAATTTTTGGAAGTTACCTTTTTAAATTGTCTCGACCTTTGACGATTCTACTTTTAAAAACCATAACCCCTTATTTTACGGGGTTCTAAAAAGTATTATAGATTTCCAAAAAAGCTTGTCAAGTCCTCAAACTTCCCTTATTTTTATATTAATCCTTTCTTTTTTGAATTCCTTTTTTCGAGAATTCCAGGCCCAGATTTCCACCGGGAGTTCCACTTTATATTTTTGAAGGAAATTGATTATTTTTTTTCTTTTAGCTGAAACATTCGGCGGCGTTGTCAATTGAATATTTTTTTGCCTCTTTCCTTTTAGGGCCATCAAATCAATAATTCCAAAAACATCAGTTTGTTGAAATTTTACTTTAGGAGCGAACCACACAATCCATTTATCGCGCCTTAAAATTTCAATTGCCTTTTTTCTAATTAAATTCTCTTTTGCCATACCTAAATCTTTAAAGCGAAGAGAGCTGCGTTCTCTTCGCCTCACGGAAGCTTGATGGCAAAGAGAGCTAAGCTCTCTTTTTTATTTCGCTTACCGAGCGAGGCGAAGCCGAGCGAAGGTGAAGAAGAGATTTATCTCTTCGCCTCATTTCATGAAAGCTTCATATTAGAATAAATCTCCTGAACTGCATCATTTTCATCTAAGGCATCAAAAAGTTTTTGACAGGCCCCTTTTGTTTTTTCATCAAGAGAAATTTCTTCTTTTGGCACCCAATCTAAAGAAGCCGATTCAATTTTAATCCCTTTTTCTTCCAGGCCCTTTTTTACCTTTTCAAATTCCTCAATCTTTGCATAAATATCTAATAAATTGTCATGTAAGTAAAAATCCTCGGTACCGGCATCTATCGCCGCCATTTCTAATTTTTCTTTATCTTTAAACTCTTCATTTTGGACCTTTAAATCTACAACTAGACAACCCCTTCTCTCAAACATCCATTTCACCGAACCTTCGCCAACCAATTTTCCATTATTTTGATTCAAAACTTGTTTAATTTCTCCCAAGGTTCGATTTTTATTATCGGTAATCCCCTCAATAATAATAGCAATTCCTCCCGGACCATAAGCTTCAAACAAAACCTCCTCTAATTTTTCAGCCTCAGCCTCGCCGCTTGCTCTTTTTATCGCTCTTTCAATATTTTCCTTTGGCATGTTGAAAACTTTCGCCTGTTCAAGAGCTATTTTTAGCTTCGAATTAGTTTCCGGGTTAGGTCCCCTTTCTTTTACGGCGACCGAAATTACTCTCGCCATTTTCGAGAACATTTGTCCTCTTTTTTGGTCCGTAATATTTTTCTCTCTCCGGATGGTCTTCGCGTGGCTGTGCCCGCTCATATTTTTATACCCTCCCTTAAATATAATTTATCCCATCTATTGCTCCAATAAATATTAAATTTCCTATATCTTTCTAAAATATTTTTTCTTACCGCTATTATCTTTTCTCTTTTCTCTGGATGTTTTAAATAAGGATTGGTCATCTTAATTAATTTAAGTAAAGAATTTTTCCGGCCGACTAATAGTGTCCACTCGTCTTTATTATTTATTATTCCCTTACGTATTGTTCCTTTTTTGCGAGTGAGGCGGGGAGGTCTACATAAAATTCCCAATTTATTTAACTGTTGACTAATTTGGAAGAGAATATTTTTATCCTCCGATTTAATGCTAAAATTGCTATTTTTACCGTTTTTACTTATTTGAAAGCACCCTTCAGCATCAGTGTATCCTGCTAAAAACGCTGCGAAGTATTTCTTGTTCTTTAGAATCCACGGTTCTATTAAATCTTCTTTCTTTAAAAGAAAATTAAAAGATCTATTGAGATAACACTTCACATTAAAATTACCAGTTTTACTTGGTTTATTGTTATTCCACACATGGCCGTAAGGAGAAAATAGCTTATTCATTAAATGAACGAAAATGGGTTTAGTTGAACTTGCGCGGACATAAATAGTGGGAGCACTTTGATTCCGTTCCTCTACAGTAAGATCTCCCAACCGAAATCCGATAAGGTACGCTTTTTCTTCTAAATTCCCGCTAAAATCATAGCGAGGATAGCGGGAGGGTTTTAACACACTTGCTTCACTAATAGTTCGGATTGGAACTCGGTGTTCTAAAAGTTTATTTAAAACTGTTCTCTGACAGCAATGAAACTTTTTAGAAATTTCAAAAGCGGTCATTTTTTTATCTAAATAAAGCTTTTTTAATTCTCTTTTTGGAATTTTTACCTCTCCAAAATTTATTCTTGCTTCCGATAATGTTCTTACCTTAATTCCATATTTTTTAAATCGCCTTCGAATAGTTGTTTGATGACAATGATAAATCTTCGCAATCTCAGGCGAAGACATTTTCTGCTGCCAATACAATTCTCTTAATTTTTTCGGCAAAATTTTATCAATTAATCTCATATTTTATTAATTTTATTCTAATTTTTTCGACAAATCAATATCTTTTATTTTCCTTTTAAGGGTTAAAATTATTATTCCAGAGAAAATAGCGATAGGTAAAGCGATTAATAAAATAAATAAAGATTTTGAGCTTTCCGGCAATTGCGCGCTAACCGTTGCTAATCCTTTTTTGGTTTCCGCCTTAGTAAACTCTTCTAAAAGTTTTGCCTCGGCCCCTTCTTTTAATTTGGCCCCGGGACTATTTTCAGCTTTTGGCGTCCCACCGGGATTTTGGCTTGTCTGCCAGTTTGAGGAATCGGAGCCAGATAGCTGAGGATTTTTTCTTTCCATGGTCTGTTTGGTTTTGTTGTCGCCGGCAAACCAGCCTCCACTACAATCTACTGAATCAATTAAATTTCCAGAATCATCATAAAGCTCTAACTTTTCTCCGGTATTCCCTAAGGCTCCGGTATAAATTTGATCAGCCGGGATATCGAGAACTGTGTTATCATCGGTTCTTTCTAATAAATAAAACGATTTAGCAACAACGGTGCCTGTTAAATTAATCTTCGGGGTACCGTCGGCAGTTTTTAAAATCCACCCCTCGAGATTAATTGGCGAACCACTGTTATTATAGAGCTCGATCCACTCATCGTTATAGGAAATTTCCGTCCCCATCCAGGCGATTTCATTGATAACTATATCAAGGGAGTTAACCGCTTGCGCCAGGAAAGCTAAGAAAATAAGGAATAAAACTAAAGCTATTACCCTTGACAAATTCTTCATAATTTATTATAATAAAGAGGTATAAAGCAGCCCCGGAGCTGGGGGTAGGAGTTTTTCCTGACGGACGGCCTGGCTAGGCGCGAGGCCGCTCCTCGAAAAAATTCTAAAATTTGTGTTCCTAACACCAAGTTGCCCCCGGCTCCGGGGCCGTTTTCATTCCCCTGTCACTCTTTCCACCTCTTCAATTGTTGTCACCCCATCTAAAACCTTTATTAACCCATCTTGATACATCGTAACCATTCCTTTTTTTATTGCTTTTTCTCTCAGGCTAGCAATTGACGGAGAAGTTGATATAAATTTTTCCATTTCATCATCAACCAAAAAGGCTTCAAAAATACCAATTCGCCCTCGATAGCCAGTATAGTTACAATTTTGGCACCCCTTAATTTTAGGAATCTTTAATTCCGGGCTTAATTTCGGAATTTTAACCTTTAAGGACGCCAACCCCCCCGCCACCCTCCCGCCGAAGGCGGGCCCCTCGCTTAGCTCCTTTTTGAGTTTTTTTAAATCTTCTGGAGAAATTTTTCTAAATTCGGCGCATTTTTTACAAACCTTTCTGATTAATCTTTGAGCAATGGCCATATTTATTGCCGGAGCAATGTTAACTGGTTTTTCTCCCAGGGCCTGTAGCCTGGCCACCGTACCAGCGGCATCATTTGTATGCAAGGTAGTAAAAACTAAATGACCAGTTAAAGCAGATTGGAGGGCAATAGAAGCTGTTTCTAAATCTCTAATCTCTCCGACTAAAATTACATCCGGGTCTTGACGCATAATTGACTTTAATCCGGAAGCAAAATCATACCCTTTTTTTGGATCAACTTGGGTCTGGGAAATCCCCTTTAAATGATATTCAATTGGGTCTTCAATGGTAATAATTTTGATTTCTGGTTTTTGAACTTTTCTTAAAAAGGCATAGAGAGTAGTGGTTTTCCCAGAGCCAGTGGGGCCGGTGACAATGATCATCCCATTTGGTTTTTTAATCTCCTTTTCAAAAATTTCCAACAAATCTTCTCTTAAACCTAAGACCTCTAACTCAATTAGAGCTTTTGGATTTAATAATCTTAAGACAATTGTCTCTCCATATTCAGCTGGCAAAGTGGAAGTTCTAATTTCAATAGCCACTTCGTTTATTAAAATAGAAAAACGGCCATCTTGGGGCCGATCAGTAATATTTAATTTGAGTCCCGAAAGGAGCTTGATTCGATTTAAAAGTCCTTCATATATCTTTAAATCAAAATTTATTACATCTTGTAAAAGGCCATCAATTCTAATCCGGATTTTAGCCTGTTCCTCTCTGGGTTCAATATGGATATCAGAGGCTTCCAAATGAATTCCTCCCCCTAAAATAACCTCCGAAAGTTCGGTAACACTTTTTTCTAAAAATTCCCCAATTCTTTCTTTAAAATCAGAAACATTTTTTATTTTCTGTGTTATATTAAGAAGAGGAGGAGAAATTTTTATTTCTCCAGTAATTTTTTGTTCCATTATTTGAACCTATCTTATTTTTTTTAAAAAGTCAATGAAATTAAAATATTTAACCAATAATCCTTCTCAAACCAAAAAATTGGGAGAAATTTTAGCTAAAGAAGTTTTAAAGACCCAACCTAAAAAAAGACTACGACCCTCCCGCCACCCTCCCAAAGGGCCCCTCGCTTTAATATTTGGTTTGGAAGGAGATTTGGGAGGCGGCAAAACAACATTTTTGCAGGGGTTTGCCAGAGGACTGGGAATTAAAGAAAAGATATTAAGCCCCACCTTTGTAATAATAAAACGCTTTGAAATTCCAAAATCTAGACATCTAACATCTAATATCCAATATCTAATTCACATTGATTGTTATCGAATCGAAAAACCAAAAGAGATTCTTGATTTGGGTTTAAAAGAAATTATTTCTAATCCTAAAAACATTGTTGCCATAGAATGGTCAGACCGAGTTCGAAAAATTCTACCTAAAGGAACTTTAATTTTAAAATTTCAAGTCGCCAATAAAAATAAAAGAAAAATTTCTTTTAAATATGGTTCCTAAAAAGCGTCTGATTATCATCGATAGTAATTCCATCATTCATCGGGCCTATCATGCCTTACCCCCTTTAACTACAAAAAAGGGAGAGCTGGTTAATGCTGTTTACGGTTTTTTATTAGTTTTTTTCAAAGCAATTAAGGATTTTCAGCCAGATTTTATTGCTGCTACTTTTGATTTTCCAGCTCCCACTTTCCGTCACGAAAAATACAAAGAATATAAAGCCAAAAGACCACCGGCTCCCGAGGAACTATATCAACAAATTCCAAAAGTTAAAGAGATTCTGGAGAGTTTTAATGTTTCAATTTTCGAAAAAGAAGGGTTTGAAGCCGATGATATTATTGGAACAATTGCTCATTTAGCCCCCAAAAGGCAAGTTTTACCAAAGATTGAGACCATTATTCTAAGCGGCGATTTGGATACCCTCCAATTAATTAATCCAAAAACAAAAGTTTATTCTTTAAGGAAAGGAGTAAAAGACATCATTCTTTATGATCAAAATTTAGTTAAAGAAAAATACGGGGGGCTGACGCCCGGCCAACTTCTCGACTTTAAGGCCCTCAAAGGAGATCCCTCTGATAACATTCCCGGGGTTACTGGCATTGGTGAGAAAACAGCAATTGACCTTCTTTTAAAATTCGGAAGTTTAGAAAATTTATATAAAGAAATTGAAGAAAATTCAGAAAAAGCCAAAGAGGTTAAACCTAAAATAAGAGAAACATTGCTGAAATATAAAGAACAAGCTTTTCTTTCCAAATCTTTAGCCGAAATTAGAAAAGATGCGCCCCTGGATTTCAATTTAAAAAAATGCCACTGGAAAGAATATAACAAAGAAAAGATAGCTCAAATTTTAAAGAAATTTGAGTTTTATAGTTTATTAAATAGGCTTCCTCAGTTTAATAAGGAAGAAAAAAAAGAATCAGATGGAGGGAGTTTTGGGGAGAATTTAAAGCTGTGGTAAAATAAATAAATATGAAAATTTTAATTGCTTATTATTCGAGAACCGGGGGGACAGAAAAATTAGCCCAAGCTCTTAAAAAAGAGTTTGAAACTCGAGGCCATAGTGTTGATGTGGAAAAAGTTAAGCCGATTAAAGAACATAGCTTTTTAGGCTGGTGGCACATCCGGATGGTTAAAGGCGATTGCGAGATTTACCCTCAAAAAATTTGGGATGTTTCTAAATATGACGCTATTTGTATTGGTAGCCCTAACTGGACCAGGTTGTCTCTGCCAATGGCAAAATACCTTCAAAAAATTGAAGGCTTAAAATATAAAAAGATTGGTTTTTTTGCCGCTACTGCCGCCCCACCGGCTTTCGAATGGTATATACTTTCTGCTTATTTACTTGATTTAACATTTAGCAGAATTATAGAACAAAAAAGAGGAAGAATTATAGAGAGTATATTACTTTCGAGCCTATTTAAAAACTGGGGAGTAGATTCTGAGTATGGGAAAAGGGCAATAAAAAATTTCTGCGATAAGATAAAAACCCCTATTTTCCCCTTAAAAGATTATTTCTTAAACCGAAAGGAGATTAAGAATAATCGTCTACTGGTCATTGCCTTTTCTACTCTTTTAGTTTCATCTTTAATTTTACATATTGTTTTGCCGGTTTTTAATAAAGGATTTTTAAGTTGGGCACAATATTCTTATCTGGCTGCCACTTTTTTCTTTAGTATTCTTTTATTAACAACAATCCATGAAAGGAAGATTGGGATTTTACTTGGAAAATATATAGGAGGATTTTCAGCAGTATTACTATGGACACTAACTATGGTATTTGCCCAACCAACTTTAGGAAGAGTGATGATTTTGGGGTATATTTTAATTTTTGTATTATTTGGTTTTTTTCATAACCCAAAGGTAGTAATTTTTTCTGGGTTATTCTCCTTTTTGGGATACGGTATTTTGTTTTACAATCCCTCTCTAAAAGAAATTCTTAACCCCGGTTTAGATCTTGTTTTAATAGGAATAAGTTGCGGGGCAGTTGCTTCTATTACTGGGAGCTTACAGAAATATCATTTTAGCTTATTAGACAGCCAAGAAGAGATAGAGACGGCTAAAGCAGTTTTGGAAATAAAAGTGGAGGCTAGAACTAGAGAGTTAAGAGAGCTTACCGAGGGTCAAGAAGAGATGATTAAAGAAAGGACAAAAGAACTTCAAGAAAAAATAAATGAATTGGAAAAATTCTCCCGATTAGCGGTTGGCCGAGAATTAAAAATGGTTACTTTAAAAGAAGAAATAGAAAAACTCAAAAAAGAGTTAGAAAAATCCAAAGGTCGACCTAACTAATAATTAGTTATCATAGAGAAATTAAAATTATGATTAAAGCCGGAGTAGGAAGAAGTAATAATCCCGATGCCACCAAAGCCGGAGTTGAGGCCTGTAAGACAGCTCTGAGCCAGGCCGGTAATAAAGCCGATTTAATCGTTGTTTTCTCTACAGTAGCCTACGATCAAGAGAAAATGCTGAAAGGGGTAAGATCTATTTCCAAAGAAATTCCTTTAGTGGGCTGCAGTGATTCCGGAGAGATCACTGGAGAAGGGCCAGTTTCAAAACATGTGGCAGTAATGGCTCTGAGTTCTGATACCATTAGTTTTACTGTTGGGGTAGGAGAGGGCACGGACAAGGATTCTCATCAGGCTGGAGCTATGGCAGCAAAAGAAGTAAAGAAAAAAGCCGAAGGAGATATTTCTTTGTTTACCATGTTATTGGATGGATTAGCTGAAAATGGAGCGGCAGCAGTGAGAGGAGTTCAAGAGGTTTTTGGCAAAAATTTTCCAATTATGGGTGGTTCAGCTGGGGATGACTTTCTTTTCAAGAAAACTTACGAATATTACAATGATCAAGTTTTGACCAATGCTGTGGTTGGAATCGGGCTTTCTGGTAAGTTTTCTTTTGGAGTAGGAGTGAGGCACGGCTGGGAACCAATTGGTCTTCCAATGAAGGTTACCAAAGCCAAAGGAGGCAAATTAATCGAAGTAAATAACCGTCCCGCCCTTTCTATTTATGAGGATTACTTTGGGAAGAAGGCTGAAGAATTGATCAAAGAACCGATTGCTCGAATGGCCTATACTTATCCATTAGGAATGAGCGTAGAAGGAAGTTCTGAGCTTTTGATTCGAGATGTGGTTATTGCTAACGAGAAAGGAGAAATTACCTGTGCAGCCGAAATTCCTGAAGGTTCAGAAATAAGGTTAATGCTGGGAGATTTCGATAAAGCTATTCAGGCTGCAAAAGAAGCTGCTGAAGAAGCTTTATCTCAACTCAAAGACGCTCGACCAAAAGTGGTTTTAGTTTTTGATTGTATGGCCCGAAATAAACTTTTAGGAGCAAGAATAGGAGAAGAAATTATGGCCATTCAGAATGTTTTAGGGAAAGAAGTTCCCTTAATTGGCTTTTATACTTACGGAGAACAAGCCCCCTTAGGAGGAGTGTTGGGACCTGAGTGTTTTTCTGTGTTTCATAATGAAACCATGGCTTTACTGGTATTAGGAGAATAGAAAGTATTAAGAGACTTAAATCAATTTTAAAAATTTAAAACTAAGGTTTTAATATTGTTATTAGTTTGGTGAAAAAGAATCCAAGCAAAAAAATCTTTCCCCGGCTTCAAGAATTAGATAGAATTGCCAAAATGTTAGTTCGGCGAGATTTTGAATTGACTGAACTCAAAGAAAAAAGAGAGAAAGAGATAGCCGAATTAGATCGAATCGCTAAAATGCTGGTCAGGAGAGATTTTGAGTTATTAGAAATTCGAGAAAAAGAGGCGGGATTTAGAACTGACCGAAATTAAAGAAAAGCGAGAAAAGGAGATTACAGAATTAGATCGAATCGCTAAAATGCTGGTCAGGAGAGATTTTGAGTTATTAGAAATTCGAGAAAAAAGAGAAGCCGAGCTCCAAGAATTGGAGAAAAAGACAAAAGAATTAGAAGAATCACGGACGGCTTTAATGAATATGTTAGAGGATGTTGAGGAGGAACGAGGAAGGGCGGAGGAAGAGAAAAATAAAACTCTGGCAGTTATTACTAATTTTGCCGATGGGCTTTTGGTTTTTGATAAAGAAGGAAAACTTTCTTTAATTAATCCTCAGGCTGAAGATTTTTTCGATGTTAAAAGTAGAGATATAGTCGATAGACCAATTTTGGAATTAAGCACCTTCCCGACTGTTGAACCCATTGTGAGGATAGCAGGAAATGAACCCATTGTGAGGATAGCAGGAAAAGAAATAAAGGGAGTTTTTAGAAAAGAAGTTCAGATAAGAGAAGATTTGGTTTTGGAAGTAAGTACCATTCCGATAATGAGAGAAGAGGAGAAATTGGGAACTTTAATTATTTTACACGATATTACCAGAGAAAAGACAATAGAAAGAATGAAAACTGAGTTTGTTTCTCTAGCCGCTCACCAATTAAGAACACCCCTTTCGGCAATTAAATGGACGTTACGCATGCTTTTAGATGGAGACCTCGGTAAAATAACCGAAGAACAAAAAGATTTTATTGAGAAAACTTATAAAAGCAATGAAAGAATGATTACTTTAATTAATGACCTTCTGGATGTCACCAGGATTGAAGAGGGGAGATATCTCTATAAACCTGTTTTGGCCGATGTTGAACCAATTGTCCAATTTGTCACAAATTCCTATCAGGAAGAAATTAAAAAGAAAAAAATAAGATTCGAATTTAAAAAACCAGAAGAGGGGTTACCAAAGATTAAATTAGACGTGGAAAAGATAAGATTAGCGATTGACAACCTTATTGAAAATGCTATTAGATATACTCCAGCTTATGGGAAAGTGATGGTCTCATTGGAACATAAAAAAGGGGGAATAGAGTTTTCAGTAAAAGATACCGGAGTTGGAATCCCCAAAGATCAGCAGGGAAGGATATTTACCAAGTTTTTTCGAGCGGCCAATGTAATGAGAATGGCAACTGAAGGAACAGGTTTGGGCCTTTTTATCACCAAAAACATCATCGAGGCCCATGGTGGCAAAATTTGGTTTGAATCAGAAGAGGGGAAGGGAACAACCTTTTATTTCGCTATACCGGTGAAAGAAGAGTTTGGAGAGTTTCTAAAAGAATTTTAAAATTGATGGGTAATCTTCTATTCCTTTTAATACTAATTTTTGTTATAATAAATATAGTCCAGACCTGGTTAATATTTGCTTATAAAATTTTAGTAAAAGGAGGATTGATAATCGGAGCAATGGAAGCGGCGGAGGCTCCCCTTATTATTTATTTGATTATAAAAGGAGGAATAATAGGATTTTTAATAGTAGTAGTTGTGGAAACAGTCCAGTGGTTGGTTATTGCCTATTTTGCTACTAAGAGTAAAATAAAATAAAAGGTCGACGTTGCTTAAAATTATTAAAAAATATGATTGTACCAGGTAGTCCACAGCCACCATTAATTGGAATAGAATATTTCGATATCAACACCTTTATGGGTCAAACTTTGGGCTGGTTGAAATGGCCGACTTTGATTGGTGTGGTTTTTGCTGCCGTAGCTTTTATTGTCGCTACTTATTATATTGTTCAATACACTAAAGGATTTTTTGCTGAAAGGAAGATTCCCCAATCCTGGAAATTTATTTTGTGGGGTATCTTTATCACTGCCATCGCTGAAATTGGAGAGATGCTCGGTTATTACGAATGGCCCAATGCCGGAATGATTGAAACAAACATTCTTTTGCTCATTCCCCACGCCTTAGGAGGGGTCTTGATTGGTCTCGGAGCTTATTTTCTATATAAAGAAGTAACTTCTTAAAAACATGCCAATTTTAGAATTTTATGCCGTAAATCCTTTAGCCATCGGTCCCTTTGGAATGAGCCTTTATTTCTTGTTGATGCATATTCCCATCATAGGAGGTTTTGGAATGGCCGCTTACTATATCATTAAGTATTTGCGCCGATTTTATGGAGAGAGACCAATCCCAGAATTCCCATTGTTGGAGGTTTTGGAATGGCTGCTTACTATATCATTAAGTATTTGCGCCGGTTTTACGGCGAAAGACCGATTCCTGAAGAATGGAAATTTTTCTGGATGGCAATGGTTTGGGGAACAGTTCATGAATTAATCGAGGTGCCAATTCTCTATCAGTGGATTGTTGGCCAGGTTTTATTAATTGTTTTCTTTGTTGTTCAGGTAGCGGCCAGTATCTATTTGATTCGAGGCAGTTATCTTTTGGCTAAAAAATATATAACAAAATAGGAGAGCCGACTTCTATGGAAAAAATTATTGAAGCTCTTGAGAAAGACCTCAGAGATATTATTGAAGGGAAGCCACTTAAAACTAAAAGAAAAGAACTGGGAGACCAGGTCGATATTCGGCTTTGCCGAATGATAATTTACTCCCTCCAATGGGCCTCGGTTGGTTATCAATCTGCTTTGAGGTTAGCCGGAATGAAATTTGGCAAAAGAATGGGTGAGAATTCCGAGAGAAGCGAATTATTGCTTGTTTTGGAAGAAATTAAAAAAATAATTGAATTTTTGAGAGAAGGAAAAGTCGAAATTGAGATGATGCCGGAATTAAAAGGAGTTCAGATTAAAATTTATGAATCTTCCTTAACTGCCGGAGTTCCGAATATCTTGCAAACTCTTTGTTTTTTTGAAGAGGGTTTTATTGAGGGATATTTAGATGGGGTAATCTCTAAAAAAGGGTCAATGGCAGTAGCTGGCCAAGAATTTAGCATTACTAATGTTAGCTGCGAAGAAAAAAGATGTGTTGGCTTAGGGGATGATTTCTGTGGGTTTTTAATTAAATTTTAAATAAGTTATAATAAAAATATGGCAAAGAAAATCTTATTAGTCGAGGATGAGGAGATTATGATTGATCTCCTTCAAAAAAAATTAACCAAAGAGGGTTATGAAATTTCGGTTGCCAGAGATGGAGAAGAGGGATTAAAAGCAATGAGAGAAGTAAAGCCAGACCTTATTTTGCTGGATATTATTATGCCGAAGATGGGCGGGTTTGAGGTAATGGAAGAGATGGGGAAAGATAAAAATTTAAAAGACATTCCGGTAATTGTTATTTCTAATTCCGGTCAACCGGTAGAAATTGACAAAGCCCAGAAATTGGGGGCGAAAGACTGGTTAATAAAAACTGAATTTGACCCTCAAGAGGTAGTTGATAAAGTAGTTAAGCAGATTGGGAAATAATATGGCAAAGACAATTTTAATGGCAAGGATCTTTCACTTCGTTCAAGATTCTTTTAATCAAAAATTTTTATGAAAAAAATTTTGATAATTGAGGATGATAAATTCCTTCGGGAATTGATTGCCAAAAAACTTATTAAAGAAGGTTTCGAGATTTCTGAAGCAATTGATGGTGAGGAGGGGATAAAAAAAATAAAAGAAGAAAAGCCAGACTTAATCTTGCTTGATTTAATTTTACCCGGGATTGATGGTTTCGAAGTCTTAGCTCGGATGAGAGAGGAGTCAGCCCTATATTCAATCCCAGTAATTATTTTATCCAACCTTGGCCAGAAAGAAGATATCGAAAAAGGACTGAAAATGGGAGCGGTTGATTATTTAATTAAAGCCCATTTCACTCCCGGTGAAATTATTGACAAAATCAAAGCCGCCCTAAAGTGAAATGCCGGAGTTACCAGAAGTAGAAACAATAGTCAGAGATTTTAAAAAGAA
>Ga0210056_1001375_pt1 | contig 21194 bp, 22 predicted proteins | sample CryGeyCG2014_080_2_FD_183965 | JGI IMG/M metagenome (GOLD analysis project Ga0210056, IMG submission 183965) | Groundwater microbial communities from aquifer - Crystal Geyser CG07_land_8/20/14_0.80 (SPAdes) (version 2) | ecosystem: Environmental > Aquatic > Deep subsurface > Groundwater | place... | reverse complement strand
GAGGCCATGACCGCCCAGACGAAATCGGCGTTCTCGATGAAGAGCATGGGGCCGGGTTTGAGGCCGTAAAGAATGAGCGCCCCCAGCATGACCGCCGTGGCCCCCGATCCGGGGATCCCTAAGGCGAACATCGGGACCATCGCCCCGGAGGTTGCCGCGTTGTTGGAGGACTCCGGTCCCGCGACCCCTTCGAGAACCCCCGTGCCGAATGTCTCGGGGTGCTTGTGGACGCTCTTCTCGATGCCGTAAGTCACGAAGGAGGCGATCGTCGGCCCGGCGCCGGGAAGGACGCCGATGATGAAGCCGATGAGCGTCCCCCGGAGGATGGCCCATTTGCACTGGAGGATCTCTTTGAGGGAGGGGAAGAGTTCCCGGAATTTGACCTTGATCGGCTCCACCTTCATGAACTCCTCGGCGGAGACGAGGACCTCGGCGATGCCGAAGGTCCCCATGACGAGGACGACGAAATCGATGCCGTCTAAGAGCTCGGCGGTCCCATAGGTAAAACGATCCTTTCCTTCGACGATGTCGGTTCCGACGCAGCCGAGGCCGAGGCCGATCATGGCGCTCATCAGGGATTTCGGGATCGATTTGCCGCCGACGAAGATGATCGTCAGCATCCCCATGACGATGAGGCTGAAGAATTCAGCCGGGCCGAATTGGAGACTGAACTCGGCGAGCGGCACAGCGGCGACGACGAGGCCGATCGTCCCCAGGATGCCGGCAACGAAGGAGCCGATGGCCGAGAGGCCGAGGGCCGTTCCCGCTTTCCCCTGTATGGCGAGCTGGTGACCCTCGATCGCCGTGATGACCGACGAGGATTCCCCGGGGACGTTGATCAGGATCGAGGTGGTGGAGCCGCCGTACATCGCCCCGTAGTAAACCGCGCACATCATGATCATGGCGGGGGTGGCGTCCATGCCGAAGGTGATCGGCAGCAGGATGGCGATCGTCGCCGAGGGGCCGAGACCGGGGAGGATTCCAACCAACGTTCCGAGCAGACAGCCGAGGAGGGCCATCCAGAGTTTATAAGGGGTCAGGCAGGTGGCGAAGCCGCCCATTAAACCTTCCAGGATATCCATTTTGTATGCGTCTCCTTTTGCTAAATTCCCAAAAAGCCTTTGGGGAGGCTCATATTCAGCAAGTATTCAAAGATGAGCCAGGTCACGGCCGCGTAGGCGACGCCGTAGCCGATACTCTTGATGATGCTGTATCGCTCCAGGATCAACAGGATCGCCGCCACGAACAGGCAGACCGTGATGGGAAAGCCCAGGAGAGGCATGATCATCAAGACGCCGAAGAGCATCAGGAAAATGAATCCGACGCGGTAGAGGGCATGCTTATGGGGGAGGATCTTCATGTCGTCCTCCGTTCCCGGTTTGCGTCGGAAGGTGTCGTAGAGCAGATAACAGGAGAGGATGGCCAGGATGACCCCCACCCAGAAGGGCATAAAACCCGGACCAGGGGTAAAATCCGTCATGTAGTGAAATTGTCTTGATTCGAGGTAGCACCAGAGGCTGAGTCCCAGCCCGATCACCCCGAAGATACGGTCCGCTTTTCTCATAACTTGTCCTCCAGAACAGGGGTCACCCTGGCCTGTTATCGGCTATTTGTTCTCCTGAATGTACTTGGCGTCCTTGATGAGTTCCGCGTTGTAACCCTGGATGAACGCCTTGGTCTCCGCCGCTGTCTTGTAGGAGACAACGTAGTCGGACTTCTTTGCAAACTCTTTGAACTCTTTGGTCTTCACCAACTTCGCGAAGGCGTCTTCCCAGAACTTGACCGCCTCGGGCGAAAAGTTCGGACCGCCGAAGAAACCGCGGAACTGCGTGAAGGCGGCGTTGGTTCCCTGTTCGATCAGCGTGGGGATGTCCTTGTAGTAGGGGACCCGGGTTTCGCCCATATTGGCCAGGACCCTGGCCCTTTTGGCCTTCACATGGCTCGACGTCTCTGCGGTGTTTCCGAAGGCCATGTCGATGTGGCCGCCGATCAACTGGGTCGGGCTGAACTCGAAGGCGGTGATGTTGAACTTCACGCCTGCCACCCTCTCGATCCGGGCGGCCATGATATGTTCCGAGCCGCCGATGCTGTTGATGCCGACGCTGACCTTCTTGGGCTTAGACTTCGCGTCGGCGAGCAGGTCCTTATAGGTCTTGTAGGGGGATTTGTAAGGGACGATCATCACATTCCCGTCTTCGACAAGCGTGGTCAGCCAGGTGACCTCCTCGAACTTCATCTTGGTCGTGCCGCGGTTCAGCGCATTGAGCTGCGCGGTCGTCCACATCATCACGACATACGGGTCGCCCGCCTTCGAGCGCAGGTAGTTGAGGGCCACGGCGGATGAACCCCCCTGGTGGGTCGTGACTTGGATCTTGTTTTTGACGATCCCTGTCTTGTTCAGGAGTTCGCCGCAGGTGAGGACGAACAGCCCGGCGCCGCCGCCGGGCGAAGAATGGTGCATTAATTCAATGACCTTGTCCGGTTCCGGATAGGCGGCCTGGACCGAGGGGGCAAAGACCGCGGCGATAACAAACAGGGGAAAAATCACGACGGTGGAAAAAAACAGACCTTTCTTTCTCATGGCACACTCCTTTTTTTTCATGTTGGGGGAATCGAGAGCGACGCCCCTCCGGTTATTTGTTCTTAAACCATTGATCCGTGACGCCTTTTCCGGCTTCACCCCCTTTCAAAAGAGAAGCAGGCGCCTCTCGTCATGAAAGATCTTGCAGCTCATCTTCCAGATGGATCCGGCACTCAGCTCTTTGCGCCGGCGGGACTGTTTTCCTTCAATTCCTTCAGGATCGCCTCGCAGCGGTCCGTGTTGAAGATCCCGCAGGGACAGGGCTGGGCGAGCAGGTGGGCCCCCTTCTCAGGGGTCATCTTCCCCGCCTTCACCCGTTCCATGACCACCTTCGTAAGTTTGGAGGAGACCATGCCGTGGCCGCACATCGTCGTGACCTGCTGGACCTCATCCTCGGGAAGAAGGGATCTCTTCCCGTGAACGCCGAGGGAGAGGAAGGCGGTGTGCGGTTTAAGGTCGAGATCCCGCGCGATCTTGACGATCTCGTCGATCAGGCCGCTGATGACAATCGAGATCCCCGTCTCCGCCTCCTTGAGCTTCTTCAGCAGCGACCGGACCGCCTCCTTGTCGGAGAAGCAGCCGGCGACGCCGTAGGCCTTGTCCAGCGTGGCCGCATACTCATCGGGTTTCAGGCCCGCCTTGAAGCTCTTCCCCGCCTGGCTGGAGCCGTAGTTGACGAGGTTCTTCTCCTCGAGGGCGATGCTCAGGATCTTGCGAAGTTTGGGGCCGCACCCCTCCCGGTTGACATAGCGGGAGGCGCGGGCGTAAAAGGTGTAATCATTCTGAAGCTGCTCGACGGTTCCATGGCGGTGCAGGGCATGACTCATAATAGCCTCCTTAAGGTTCGACGATGGGACGTCCCATCCCCATGTTGATCTTGGCGTTTGGCCGGGTGGGAACACCAAGGGCCTCCAGGCGGGCGCGGACGGGCAGGGTTCCGTCCTCCGCAAAACGGGATGCCAGACCCCAGGAGACGACGGTATCGACCTCGGCGAGGACCGGCCGGAGCTGCCGGACGATCTCTTCTAACTGCTCCTCCCGGATCTTGAATTCGAGGATGGCGGAGAGGACCTTTTCGTTCCGGAATTCCGGTTTGACCTTTCCGGTGAGCGGTTCTTCCAGAAAGGCAAAAACGGCATTATCGTGCTCCAGCTCCACATCCATCCGGATGAGGGCCTGGAGGACCTTTTCGAGGTCGCTCATCCGGGCGCCCGTCCCGGGGCGGCCGAACTCGAGGGCCATGCCGTACTCCCCCCGGCGGAACCGTCCGGTCACATCGTTGGTCTTCATCTCCTCGGTGCCGCGCCCACCCTGGTTTGTCGAGGGATGCCAGACGCCGGGATCGCTGAACTGGGCCCGGATCGCACGCGGGTACTGCATGGATTCCTCCGGCATGTAAAGGGCGTCCGTCGGGCAGACGCCGGCATGCAGACAGACGCCGCAATCGACGCACTCATCCTGGTCAATCGAGACGACATCGTCCTGCTCCGCAATACATTTCATCGGGCAGAAATCGACACATTCGAGACAGGCGATACATTTTTCGGGATCGATTTTCATTTTTCCTCTCCGTTCTTGAATATTTCCGAGAACCGTTCGATCTGACCCAGGATTGAATTCTTCCGGATCCGTTCGGCCGCTTCGGCGTCCCCCGCCTCGAAAGAGGCGATGATCGCCGCGTGGATCTTTGTGGAGTTTCTCATCCAGCCCGGGCCGCTCGAGACGGCCATGCGATAGCGGATGGTCTGTTTGTCGAAGTTCTGAATGAGCTGGATCAGCCGCGGGTTTTCGCAGGCATTGATCAGGAGCCCATGGAACTTCTCGTTCAACTGCTGGTAGGCGGCGACGTTTTCTTTTTCCGCCGCCCGGATCATCTGTTCATGCATCTTCTTCAATTTTTTCAGGAATTCGGGGGTCTGTTTCTCGACGGCCAGTGAGGTAGCCAGTCCGTCGAGGCTGGCCCGGATGCGGTAGATGTCCTCCGCCTCCCGCTGCGTGCTTCGGGCGACGGAGATCCCCTTCCGTGGTTCGCGGACGACAAAACCCCGACTCTCTAAGATCTGGAAGGCCTCCCGCACCGGGGAGCGGCTGACGCCCAAGGTCTTGCACAGGGCCTCTTCGATGATCCTCTGCCCCGGCTGAAGCGCGCCGTCGACGATCTTCTTCTCCAGCTCCTCGACGATGTGCTCCGCCAGACTCTTCTGCTTGATCAATTCATCCATAGCTGTTGTCGGCCTCCATATTTCTTTCGAAGGGAAACTGCCGGATCTTTGCCCTCTTGTTTCCCCACCGCCTTTCTTCTACCCGGGAGGCGCCGGAAAAGCCGGCGCGGACGGTTTCGACCCTTACGAATGAAGTCCGTACATTCGGGCGGCGTTGTCGTGGAGGATCATCCGTCCCGCTTTTTCCGCGTCTTTTTCGCACATGAGCCCCAGACGAACGGAGTCCGTCAGGACCTCGCCTACGGCGATCTTCGCCGTTTTGGCGGCAAGCCAGGAGACCTCCGGCGAGCCGTGGCCGCCGCTGCCGATCATCAGCTTGGAAAGAGGGGCCAGCCCGATCACGTCGCGGTAGCACGCTACGATCCTCTGGGACGTCCAGGGGGTCGTCCAGCCCATATCGACCCAGACGTGGGGGAAGGTATGGGCCATCATGCCGGCATGCTGCATCCAGGGGTGGCCGGCATGGAGGAGCACGAGCCGCGTCAGGAGGAACCGGGGCTGCCGCAGGATGGGGACGAGGAGGAATGGGTCGGTGTTGGCGACGGGGCCGTTCCAGAGGCCGCCGGTGATGCCGGTATGAATGTGGATGGGGAACTTCAACTCCTGGGCTTGGACCATCGTCGCCAGCCAGATGGCCATATAGACCTTCTTGAAGGCCTCGCCGTCCCCCGCTGCGGCTGCGGAGAAATGGCGTTCAGCCTCATCCGCCTCCACCGGCGCGGCGCCGAAACCGACGAGTTCGCCCAAGTGGGACTTGATCCCGACAAAACCGTCCTGCCGTATCGCCTTCTCGACGCCTGCCTGGAAAGCGCGGAGGAGTTCGGCGTAAGAGCCGCTCGATGCCAGCAGCGTCTTGAAAAGCGGGTCCATCTGGAGGAGACGGATTTTCGGACCCGGGGTCAAATCGAGGATCGGGTCGTTGATGGGGAGGTTTGAATCCATCACGGAGCAGACGATTCCGGCATCCTCATAGAGCATCTTCGCATACCCCGCGAGGCCGACCTTCGCCGTCCGTCGGTTCCGCTCCGCGGTGACCGTCGAAAGCTCCGGCTCGCAGCCGAAGACCATGGCTAGCTGGCAGACAACGGTCAGGACGACGCCCATATGGGGAAAGTGGAAGAGGAGATCGTCCGTGGCGCCCCAAAGCTTGGGCTTGGCAACGCCGGGGATGGGGGTGTCGGCGATGCCGTGAAAAAATTCCCGGGCGAGCCAGATCGGTTCCATGGTTTTCTTTTCGGGTTCGAGTACGTGGCAGTGGTTGTCCACGACGGGGCAGCGGTTAAAATCGGGCATGCACTTACCTCCATTCGGAATGATGGGTCTTCTGAACCGGGACGTCGGAAGCGGGGGATACCCCATGCCGGCGATCGCGTTCCCTGTGCGTGGATGGTATTTTGTCGACAATCGTTTGTCAAGCAAAAAAGTAATCATGGGGCAAAAAAAAAGACCCTAAGTGCGATTGTTGGGATGGGTAGGCTGGCGGCGGTTTTGGGCGGGCGCTAATGGATGAGTTCGGGGGAGGGGAGAAGAGATGGCGACAACTGCGAATGAATTGGTGACGGGTCGGGGGCAGGCGGCGGACGAGTTCCGCAATCTTTCGATCAGATTTCGACGGTTTTGCTGCAATACAAAGTCGATCCGGCGCGGGTCGAAAACGAGTATGGGACAACTGTTGTCCCAATCGTCAAATGGTCAGGCGCAACTATAAGCTCGATGCAAAATCTGCTATCATTACTCAAACTTCCGCCGGAAATCCAGGATTCCGTCAGAAAGGGGACGATCGGCGTTTCTCAGGGATACATCTTTGCGGCCAACCTCGAAAATCCCGGCCTGATGGCCGTCTTTGAAGGCGTCGTTGCGAATCCGGCGACCAACCGAAGGCTCACGGAACTCCTCAAAAAGGCGGCCGAGGGTGGGGAGGCGCAGGCCAAAGAGGCCCCGGCCCCGTTCAAGTCCCTCTACGGCACGATCCAGACGGCGGTCAACCGCCTGGAGAGCGGGAAGGTCCGCTATGACGTGATCGAATTGGAGAACCTGCTCCTCCAGTTGAAGTCGCTGATTTACACCGTCGAAAAGGCCAAGGCGGGAGGCGGGACGGCGGCGGAACCGACCCCGCCCGTAGCGGGAAAGAAGCCCGTCTTGGCGTAGGACGCGCCCCGCTCCGGAGACGCCAAAAAATCAGCCGGTATGAAGTCGGAACCGGGCAGAGGGGAACTAATCCCCGTTGACTTCTTCCTCCCGATTGCATAGGTTCTCAATGGTGATTTCTGCGGTCTTTTCGCAACCATCAACCCCGGTATTGGATACTGCAAAAGGAGGATACCATGAAGGTCGTCAGAATCGATGAAGTCTCAAGGGAAGCCCATGTCACTCCGTTGTTTACGGGTCCGGAGGTCGCGAAGCAGGTGCTTCTGCCCGACAGCAAAGAGAATGTGGTCAACGTCGTCCATTTCGGGAAAGGCGTCCGGAACAAATTCCACACCCATGATTGCGAGCAGATCCTGATCATTACCGCGGGAAGGGGCGTTGTCGCCACGGAAAAAGAGGAGAAGGTCGTCACCGTGGGGGATATCGTGCTGATCTCCGCCGGCGAAAAACATTGGCACGGCTCCAATGGGGAGTCCGAATTTTCCCACATCTTCGTTTCTCGGAAGGGAAGCAAAATGACGCAATTAGAGGATTAACTTATTCTCCTACAATCTGAACCCTGACGATTCTTTCCCGTGCGCGAACCTGATCGAAATCGGCGAAATAGATACGCCCAAACTCCCCGCACGTCATTTGACCATCGACGACGGGAATGGATTGGGATCGTCCCATCAGAATGGATCGCAGGTGCGCGTCCGTATTGAGCGACCATGACGGAAGTTCATCGCGCCCGGCGGCGGCCGTGATATGTTTGGGGCCGGGATGCAGATACTGCCCTTCCGTCCGGCAGGTGGGAATGATCTTTTCCAGTACGTTCTCCAGGTCTTGCATCAGCAGCTCCGTACCCCAATAGTTGGTATCGTCGGATGCTTCCTGAATCAACACGCTGCATGTCGTGTGTTGAGAAAACACAACCAGGATGCCATTCTTAATGCCGGACTTTCTTAAGGCTTCCTGCACCTGCTCCGTCACATCATGGAATGTCGGCCTTCTATCCGACTGGATCTTGAACGTCTCATGATAAACCGGCATCGCCGAACCTCCGAACTTAATGTGTTATATCCCATGCTTCGCGCACGGACCGTGCCATCTCTTCGACCATCCCGAACGGATCTTTGGACAGGATAATTCCGCTGGTGGAGCCGGCGCCTTGAGCCCCGTTTGCGATAACATCATAAACATCCCGGCCGCAACGGATCCCCGCACCATGAAGCACACGGATATCGGGATTGATTTCCCAGACCGTCTCATTGATGCTGCGAACGGCCAACTGGTCATTCGCGTCTCGCCCGCCGACACCGATCAAGTCGGGAGACTCGGCAATGATGATATTGGGTTCCATCTGTGCAACGACGGCGGCATCCTCCAGGGTGTCTGCGCATACCATGGTTGCAAGCCCAATTTGATCAGCCCGTTTTATGGTGCGTTCCAATTCATCCTTCAACAATCTTTTCTCGGAGTGATTCAGCAAAACCCCGACGGCGCCTGCCGCTTTCAGCGCCTCAGGCAGTACGGAACCGACGCCTCTTCCCACTTCCAGCGAATCCATGTGCTGGGCAAAGACGAGAACATTCTCCATCTCGCGTGCAAGGAGCGGAATATCAACGTACTGTGGCGTGATAATCATTTGCACATCATATTTTTTACTGATTTTGTCGGCATGCCGGGCAAGTTTCAGAACGTCCCTGCCATATAGATAAGCCTTCGGACCTATTTCAAAAAATGGCGGGGTTATCTTAAGTCCCCTGTACATGACGCGTTCTCCTTAAAAACGATAGGATGTTGTTACACCAGGATGACTTCCACGCCCATATCGCGAATGGATTGAACCATATCCGGCGGCGCATTCGTGTCGGTGATGAGCACATGGAATGCACTGACCGGTTTGACCGGGACAAAACCGACTCGACCGATTTTACTGCTGTCGGTTACCAGGATGACCTGGCGAGAGCGCTCGACCATCATCCGGTCCACTTCCGCCATAAAGACATTGGCGGTGGTTGCGCCGCTGCCCAGGGTCAAGCCGTCGGTCCCCAGGAAAACCTTGTCCGCCATCATCTCTTGCAGTTGAGCCAGCGTCTGCGGCCCAACGGTGGCCTGATAATCGGGCAGATAGAGTCCGCCCAGGATGGTTAAATTCGGCGAAGGCCAGGTAAGCACCTCTTGAGCGATGGGTTGCGAGTTGGTCACGAGCGAGATCAGATTGCTGCTGCGCAAGGCGGAAGGGACATGCCGGATGACCTGCAAGGTGGTGGTGCCTGAATCCAAAAGCAGAATATCCTTTGGCTTGATCATGGCCGCGGCCACTTTGCCGATGCGTTCCTTGGCCTTGATGTGCAGTTCTTTCTTTTCGGAAAAGGAATCCGTGCGCGTACTGCCGGGAATGGGAATCGCCCCGCCATGGACGCGCTTCAGGCGACCGCTGATTTCCAGCAAGGTCAAGTCGCGGCGGATGGATGTTTCGGTGACCTGAAACTGATGGACCAATTCGGCGACGAACACTTCCCCGTTTTCCAATACCTTTTGTGCGATCTGTGATCTTCGTTCAGCAGCGCTTAGATCTTCCATGGTTTTATGACCTATATTTCGACGACTTCCAAGCCTTGCATTTCGGCGTAGGTTTTAATCTGCCCGGACAGGTGCCCGTATGCCAGCGCCATATGGTGGGGCGAGCCGGCTTTGCACCAGGCATCGCACCACTCCTGAATATGAAGGTTCTTGGGTTTAAACAGCATTTGCGGCGCGGCCACCGGGCGCGGTTTGACGGCGATGGACTCGCCCTCGGCAATGTTCAGGCGCCAGCGTCCCCCCACGTTGACCAGCGCCAGATTGGTGACCGGCCCGGGGGCATAGGCGTACTCGAAACTGGCGCCGAAACCGTTCACGCCCTTATAGTAGATGCTGTGCTTGATCGCGACATCCGCGGGTTTGGCAGCCAACGCGGGATTGCCGTGCCCATCGTGCGAAAGGATCATCGCGTCCTGTTTGAAATCGATAACATAGTTTTCGAGGAAGGTGGTTTTGCCGGTCAGAGCCTGCAGCATCAGCATGGCGGTCACCGTGGTGATATCCGCTTCGGTCGAGCAGGGGAAGCCGATCTCGCATAAACGTCCGGTCGCGTAAGCGGGAATAATTCCGACACGAGAATCGGTCAGCCAGATCTGATCGAAAGAGGCCATCGCGTCGAACTTGCCGTCGCGGGTCACCTTTTCCAGGGCCAATGCCAAACGGCAGGAATGATCGAACTGAGCGGCATCCATATCAATCTTATAACGCCCGGTTTCGTTTCGGACAAGCGCCTTGAGATCGGCCTCCGAAATTTCGCCCATCGCGACCGAGACCTTCTCGGGCTCTACCGGCCAGCACACCGGACCCACAAACTGACGCAGGTTGAGCTGATCGATCATCAGATCCGTCATGCCTTCAAAGGCATGTCCAAGAACCCCGATGCGTGCGGTCTTCAATCGTCGCATAACACCGGCCGCGGCAATGTATTCGGCAAGCCTCTTTTGACCACCCGGATCGTCCATCATCGAGGTGACCATCCAGAACGGCCGCCCCATGCGCAAGAGCGCCGAAGTCATCTCCGGCACACCCGCCATCCCCGAGTTGACCATGATCAGATCGAAATCCGCATTTTCGGGGAGAAACTCGATCTGCTGGGTATTCCAGACCAGTACCGGCGCCGTGGTATCCAGGAAGCAACGGGTGGGCACCAGGCCCTTGGTGTAGGCCACCTCTACCGCAACAATCAGGTCAACACCGGCCGCGTTGAACATCTGCGCCGCCGCCGCCGCCTGGCATTCTTCCTCTACCAGGGGGGGGCAAACCGTCTCGGCATATTGACCAATGATGCCCCCGATCTTGTCCGCCACTTGTTGCGCCATGGGTCGGACATGCGCCGTTTTGTTGTAATCATCTTCCAGCAATGCCATGACCAGCACACCAACTTTGGGTTTCATCGCCATCGTAATCTTCCTTTCGATATTCGAGGTTTATGTACACGAAGGTGAAGCGTGAGGTGTGAGGCGTTAACCCCCCCTTTTCTCCTCACCCGTTGCTCTTATTGCCTCTGGCAAGGGCGGGTTTGAAACCCGCCCCTACGCGCTTAAAATAATCGGAGAGTCGCTGATCCAACTCGCAATACAGTCGATAAGGTTCTATATAGGCGCGAGCGTCGCCATCGGGCTGAATGCTCTCTTTTACAACCACCATCGAATTGCAACCTTCTTCGATGGACCGGAATACGCCGCTTGCAACCCCTGCCAGGATGGCATCGCCCAGCAAAGCCGTTTCCTCGTTAGCGAGGGTTACAATCGGGCGGTTGCAGACATTGGCTTTGATCTGATTCCATAAACGGCTGCGCGCTCCGCCGCCGGTGGAGCGAATTTCAGGGATCACCATTCCTGTGAGCTCGATATACTCAAGGTTTCGCCTTAACAGGAATGCCACCCCTTCCAGCAGCGCGCGTACAAAATGTCCGCGCGTGTGACTTAAGGTGAAACCGGTAAAGGAACCGCGCGCCAAGAGATTTGGTTCAGGGCTGAAGGCGCCCATCAAATGGGGCAACATGATCAATCCGTCTGAACCGGCCGGGATCGGTTCGGCGAGTTTGGTCAAGCGGTCATATGCGTCCATTTTTTCGTCATCAGCCTTCTTCATCTCGTCTTGAAAGAATGAATCACGGAACCATTTCAAGGCCATGCCGGCTGTCGGACAAACCGGGACAAACAGATACTGCCCCGGCACGCTGTGGCAATAAACGGGTATCCCTTTGGACGGGTCAATCATCGGGTCGGCGATGGTGGCCTGAATGGCCAGCGCGGCGCCGGTCGACTCGGAAACCTTTCCGGGTTTGAAATTTCCGGCGCCGATGGCGCCAACCGCCTGGTCCATGCCGCCCGTGACAACGCAGGTCTTTGTTGATAATCCCAACAGCCCCGCCGCCTCCGGGGAAAGCGTTCCCACACAGGCGCCCGGCTGGACAATCTCCGGCAGTTGTTCGGTTCTGATCCCGATGGCTTCCTGGACATCCGCCCACCATGCGTTTTCGACAAGGTCGTAATTCAACGTGGTGCAGGAGACGGAGCCGTCGGTGACGATCCTGCCCGTCAGCCGGTAAATCAGGTAATCCTGAACGAGCAGGAACGTGTGCGCCCGGGAAAAGATTTCCGGCTCGTTCTGGCGTATCCACAATATCTTGCAGGCCGACCAGGTGGGTGCAACCTCCGGAATCCCCGTCCGGGCATAAACATCTTTGCCGAATCTCTCCGCGAGGAACGCGGCCTGATCGGACGCGCGGTTATCCAGCCAGACCAGCGCCGGATAGATCGCGTTACCTTTCGCGTCCAGCGTGATCGTGGTTTCGCCCTGACTGGATACCGCCACGGCTTTCACCTGTTTTGGCGTCACGCCGGGCCGTCGGATCGCTTCCTGTACGGTTTTCAGGCAAGCCTGCCAGTAAACCTCGGGGTCAAGCTGGGCGCGATCCGAAGCCGGCGTTTCGAGTTGGTATTCCTGCCGTCCAATCCCCAGACAGCGGCCATCCGGTGAGAATAATCCGGCCTTGACCGAGGTCGTTCCAGCATCGATTGCAAGGAGTAATTCCATTTCAATCCAGTTTGTAATGAACGGCGACTTGATCGGGCGCCTTGAATTCCTTGACCACTTCCTTCAATGCGTCCAGCAGGCGATCAGGGGCCTTGGATTGGATCACATTCCGTCCGAAGACAATGCCGCGCGCCCCGGCTTCGACCGCAACGGCCGCCAGCTTGAGCGCATCGCTCTCTTTGGCGAGTTTTTTCGCGCCCAGTGCCAGCACCGGCACCGGTGTGGCCGCGACGATTTCATTGAATCGCTTGCCCGTATAGAAAGTTTTGACCAGGTCGGCGCCCAGTTCGGCAATGATGCGGCAGCCGATGAAGATCTCGTCCTGCAGCTCTTCGGGCAGATGATCGTCCCCGCCGGTGGGATAGACTTCACCAATTATTGGAATGCCGAGTGCACGCTTCTGGGCAACACAATCGGAAAAGACTTTCACGTTCAGGGCGTCTTCCGCTTCATCGGGATTCTTCAGGCTGAGGCTGCCGATGACCAGGTCAGCGCCTTGGGCCACTGCGTCTGCCACGGAAACCATGGGGACGCTGTGGGAATGTTTGTAGCGCCACATAGCCGCATAGTTGGAGCCCCAGTTCAGCCGAACGATGCAGGCAGGCGCGCCGCGCTTTGAAAAGATTTGCTGGCAATGGGCGGGCATCCCGGGCGACATCAAGACGGCATCCGCGCCGGCGACCTTATGGATGACCGAAGGCAGGTCGATCATTCCCGGCAATGGACCGAAATAAAGACCATGATCCACTGCCACGACGACCGCATTCTTGCCTTCGGAAAATAACCTTGACAAACGTATTGCTTCACCCGTTACAGGCATAACGTACTCCTCCATATCCACTGCGCATTATGGCAAATACAGCTTAAAAAAACGTCTCAGAATTCGATACCGGCCGATCTAACAGTTGGGATGGAGCCGCGATGACCGGCTCCATCCCGGAAACTGCCTTTCCAAGAAGGTTATTTTGCAATCAATGTCCAACCGTCTGCAATCGCACTCCCGGCTTTATCGAGACCCACATAGTCCTTGGGGAAGTGAACGGACTTATAGGCCGCTGCCGGCGGGAACTTCGCCAACAAATCCGCAGGCAGTTTCACATTGGTTCGAATGGGGTGCACGAAACCCTGGGCGTACGCCAACTGACCTTTGTCGGAGTATTCATATTCCATCAGGAGTTTGGCGGCATTCGCGTGCGGGGCGCCGGCCGTGACGAATTGAATATACAGCCCGGCCACGGTGCCATCCGCGGGGATGACCACTTTCAGGTTCATGTTCGGGTTTTGATCCTTGTTGCGCAGTGCTTCGAAGTCCCACTGAACCGTAATCGGGCACTCCCCCTTTTGGATGTTGGCGGAAGAGGGCGATACGCCATTGGGAATGCCACGATCAACCATCTTCTTGAAGAAATCAAGCCCGGGTTGAACATTGGTTTCACTGCCGCCATGGGCAAAGGCTGAAGCAAGAACGGCCATCTGAGCCGTAGCGGATGAACGCGGATTCTTCATGCACATCGTACCTTTGTACTCAGGCTTCAGAAGATCATCCCAGGTTTTCGGCACATTCTTGACTTTATCGGCGTTGACCAGGAAGCCCATCACGCCATAGAATGCCGCGGACCAGCGTCCTTTCGGGTCCTTGGCATAGCCGGGGATCTCAGCCCAATAGGAATTCATGTAGGGTTTTGAAAGGTTCTTGTCTTCCACCAATTTGGCGAACGCAAGTCCCAAGTCGGTTGTATCCGCCACGGGAGACGAGGCTTCAGCGATCAGCGTGGAAATGATCGTGCCGCTGTCCATATCGGTATCCTTGTGGGTGATGCCGTATTCCTTGTTAAACCCCGAGAGAAGTCCGCCGTAGTTTACCCAACTGTTCGGCAAGCCGTAGGAAACAATCGTCCCTTCGCTTTTCGCCGCTTGAATCAACTGAGTCGTCGCGCCTTTCGGGGCGGCGGCAGCAGGTGCAGCAGCAACGGGAGTAAGCGGCGACACCGCCAGAACGAATGCCATCAACAATCCGAATGAAACATTTTTTATAGACATCTTAATTCTCCTCCTCTTTGAAATTTTAGATCCGGGATTGAATCGTTTAACTGCACCCATGGGGTCCAAAAACCGTTTTGCATTGATGGGGCGACTCACCTCCTTTCTCAATCGATCACACAAAAAAATCCATTTAAATACGGTTATGATCGTTCGTCCACAGCCATCACCTGACAGGCCGCCGGGGGGAACAAGAGCCAGATTTTCTGGTTCAAAGAGATCGGTTTTGTATTGGCAACCGTAATATCCGCCACCACCCGTTGTCCATGTAAATTGACCCCCAGCCGGGTAACCGCGCCATGGAACGTGATCGTCTCCACCTCGCCGGGAATGATGTTCCAGCCATCGTGTTTCGGCTGATCCGGTTCCACATGAATGGTTTCGGGGCGGACCAGGACAACCACGCGCTGCCCATCCGTGAAATCTTTCACGTCATCCGCAAGCAGCGTGAAATGATCACAAATCACCGCATCTCCGCCCGAAACCTTCCCGAAAAATTGATTGGCCGTACCGATGAACGTGGCAACGAAGTGTGTCTGCGGCGTGCGGTAGATTTCTTCCGGTGTGCCGATCTGCTCGATAACGCCTCTGTTCATCACCACGACTTTATCCGAGATGGAGAGCGCCTCTTCCTGATCGTGGGTGACATAAACGGTGGTGATTGCCAATTCGGATTGGATGCGGCGGATTTCTCCCCGCAACACGACACGCACTTCGGCATCCAACGCGGATAAAGGCTCATCGAGAAGGAGAACACGCGGTTGGACGGCCAGCGCGCGCGCCAGAGCGATGCGCTGCTGCTGCCCTCCTGAAAGCTGGTGGGGATAGCGTTCGGCCGCATCCTGCAGGCGCACCATTTCGAGCACATGAGCCACCCTTTTTTCGCTCTCTTTTTTCGGCATCTTCTTCATCAGAAGACCAAAGGCAATGTTCCTGCGCACCGTCATGTTGGGAAACAGCGCATACGCTTGAAAAACCATTCCGATATCGCGGCAATTCGGTGAGACGGCCGTGATGTCTTCCCCATCGAGCAGGATTGTACCTTCATCCAGCTTTGTAAATCCGGCAATCATCCGCAACGTGGTGGTTTTGCCGCAGCCGGAAGGTCCAAGGAAAGAGACGAGCGATCCCTTGTCGATCTCCAGATTGAAATCATGGACCACATCAACGCCGGAGTAAGATTTGGTTACGTTTTTTAAATCCAGATAGGCCATGCGGTTATCCTTCGTTTATCGAGCTTGTATGGTTTCAGTCGCTCCGTTCTGACCCTTGGTTCCCACCCAGAGGATCAGGATGGACACCAGCCAGGCGATGGTAAAGGAAACCACGGAAAAGGCCGCTGCGATGTTTCCGTTGATGCGGGTATATTCCACGAGCAGCAACGGGAACGTTTTGAATTTGGCGCCGACAATCAAGGAGGTCAGCGTGTATTCCGCAAACACCGTCGAAAAGACCAGCAGGCTGCCGCTCAGGATTCCCGGCAGGATATTGGGAATGATAATCTTGGATAGAACCTGAAAAACATTGGCCCCCAGGCTCTGTCCCGCTTCCGTTAAGGTAAGGGCATCGATCGCCTGCATCGCATTGGAAACGGGCCGGTACATGAACGGCATGGAATAGACGACGACGGCGCCGATCAGCAGAATCGGCGACCGGGCAAGAGGCGGAACATTGTACACCTGCACCAGGGCCAGCGCCAGCACGACGGTGGGAATTCCAAATGGAAGAATCATCAACACATCCAGCAAGGGTTTGAAGCCCGTTAAGCGGGTATGAACCCAGTAAACCGTGGGTACGATGACAATCAGGCTGACCAGGATGGTCGCGGCAGACAAGATGAGCGAGTTCCGCAGCGTAATGATAAAATAAGAGGTTTGAAATGCCCGGATGTAAAATTCGAGGGTATATCCTTCCGGCAGGATCGTACGGTCCCAGCGGGTGGCCACTGAAAAAATATAGGTGGAGACTATGGGCAGGAGCATGTAGAAAAGGAAGAGGGCGACGGCGACGATTTGCCAGCCGGCCGGCCGAACCTTTTTATTCGTTTCCCGTAACGGTTTTTGCGGATTCTTCATGAGCGTCTTTTTTGCCCTGTTTCCCGACAAACGGGTTTAAGATTTCGACCAGCGGCGCGCGCGGATCGTCGCCGCCTGATAAATCCCGATGCTCAAACCCATGATGATTAAAGAGACAACCGCCATGGCCATGCCGATCGCCGGGTCTTTGCGAACCTCACCGGCGATCATATACCCGATTTGAAGCGTTACGAGAGATAGCTTGGCCTCGACCAGGGTGTAAGCCGTGGCATAGGCGCCGAATGCGTTGGCAAAAAGAAGGGTCACTCCGGCGATGAGTGACGGCATCAGCACCGGCACACCGATATGCCGCCAAAACTGGAAGGCATTGGCGCCCAGGCTTTGGGCCGATTCCCGCCACTCTTGCTTTATCCCGGCAAATGCGGGGAGGATGAGCAGAACCATGAGGGGCAATTGAAAATAAATATAGGCCAATGTCAGTCCGGAGAAAGAGTAAATGCTGAACGTGGGATAGAGTTCATACTGAAAATATTCGAGAAAGAATTGAGTGATGACGCCATTCATCCCCAAAATCACGACAAAGGCAAAGGCCAAGGGAGCCCCCGCGAAGTTCGTGGTCACATCCGAAAGGGTCATCAAAATCTCCTGGATACGCCTGGAGGGCCAGCGATAAATGGCATAACCAATGAATGTACCGAATATGACGCCAACAATGGCCGTTAAACCCGAAATCTTGATGCTGTTCAAAAAGGAATTAAGATATAAGGGGTGATTTAAATTAAGATAATGTTGGATGGTGAGTTGGCTTGTGTTTCTATCAATGATACTTCCGCGTATCAGAAACAGTATCGGAACAACCTCAAATGCCAGGCAAAAAAGCAGGAACGGGACCAAACGCACCCAATCGGAAGTATAACCGGTTTTTCTTTTTGAAAGTGGCATGACAGGGTTCTCGCTTTTTTTCTTATTGTACGCCGCGTATTTCGAATGTCAATACTTTTTATTCCGTTTTATTTCGTTTGATGTTTTGTTTTATCGATGTTAGTATGGAATACATGACATTTTTTTGTTTTTGTCTATAGCGCCCTTTGGTACATTTCGTCGGAATAATAGGAGGTTCCATACATGAACGAAACACTCGAAAGTCTGGCGGGCCAATATCCCGATCTGGAAAAATTTCGGCGCGGCGTTCAACAACGGGTGGGAGAGGGATATTTCGAGAAAGGCGCCGAAATCCTCGTCAACCGAACCCCCGGACGGTTGGATTTGATGGGCGGCAACGATGACTACACCGGCGGTTTGGTATTTGAAACCACCATTCGCGAAGCCACCCTGGTTGCCGTCCAACCTCGTCCGGACCAAACGGTACGCTTTTTCAATCCCGCTGTAAAGGCTCTGGGGTGGAGCGACCGAATCGAATTTTCGCTTGCCGACCTGATGGATCATGGCGGCGTCAAACCGCTGGAAGCGGTCCGCGCCTGGATCAATGCGGACCCGACGCGTTCATGGTGCGCCCATGTCCTTGGCAATTTGTATTTTCTGATCAGGCAATTCCCGGAGAAGATCAAACACGGCTTTTCTCTCTACCTTGAATCCGCTGTGCCGCTGGGCAAGGGAGTCAGCTCTTCCGCCGCTCTCGAAGTAGCCCCGATGAAGGTCATCGCGGCGATGTACGGTATTCTGGTGGAAGGCGTAGAATTGGCTTCGTGGACGCAATGGGTGGAGATCGCCCTGACGCAATCCGCCTGTGGAATCATGGACCAACTAACCGTCGTGATGGGAGACGAGGGCTATTTTGTACCCATGCTCTGCCAGCCCTGCCAACCCCAGCCGCTGGTTAAGCTGCCCGAGAATTTGCGTCTTTGGGGAAAGACTCCGGTGTACGCCATTCGGTGGCCGGTCTTGAGTATGAATCCGCTCGCGCGGCAACCTTTATGGGATATCGTTTCCTTTGTGATTTGGAAAAACTTGAACCCAGGCTGGATGAGAGCGGCGCCTTGCCCCGCTGGGTGGACCCCAAATGGAACGGTTACCTCGCAAACGTTTCACCTTCCCGGTTTCGCAGGGACTATGAAAACCGTCTTCCGGAAAACATCTCCGGCGAGGATTTCACCGGGATCTATCCCATTCATCTTGATCCTTTCACCCCCGTCCGCCCCGAAGTGAGTTATCCGGTGCGCGCCGCAACCCGCTATGCGGTGGATGAGAACTGGCGCGTGCATAATTTTTTCAGCCTGCTTTCCAAACCCGCAACCATGATCGACGGCACTACGGGTTCTCTTCTCGGTGAACTCATGTATCTGGCCCATCTCGGGTACAGCGAATGCGGATTGGGGTCCGATGCCACGGATAAACTGGTTGAACTGGTGCGGGAAGAGGAGGCCCACGGCCTGCTGGGCGCCAAGATCACGGGCGGCGGCGCCGGCGGTACGGTGGCCATCCTCGGCTGGAATACGCCCGATGCGGAAAAGGCTTTTAAGCGTGTTCTGGACCGATACGCATCCTGGAGCAAAACCGTGCCTTACGTTTTTAGCGGCTCTTCCCCGGGGAGCGATAAATTTGGCGTCCTGAGGGTCTCCTTTCCCTGACGCAACCGGAGAATTCGCTTCAGCCGGGTTGACGTGGCGCCGATTCAGTGCTGCGCCGTCTTGCCGATGATCTCCTTCATGATCTCCGTCGTGCCGCCGCCGATGCTCAGGATCCGGGAGTCGCGGTAGAGCCGCTCGACAAGATACTTTATATGCCGTCCGGTCACCTGATTAATTTATTGAAGTCAACGAGGAAGGTCGACGCGTGTTTGTAGCAGATTACAACCCGAACTGCTTAACCAAAAAGACATGTGCTGGTTATCGCTGTCACCTACGAGTCAAGGGTTTTCGTTTTTCAATTGACGTTACGATTACCAGTTGAAACAAAGTATACGTGTCGATGTTAACGTTTTATTGACTTCAGGAAGCTACAAATACCCCCGATCATTCCCTCAATAATGCCACATTTCATCCGGGATTCAGCAATATACCCGGACAACCAAAATTGCAACGTTGTATTTGAAGCCATGCCTGAATGCGATAAAGGGTGGATTAACGAATTAGTTCAGGAGGCTATGCGTATCAATCGGATGAACCGTTTTTATGAGGTAGTCACATTTTTCGATCATGGCTTTATCGCCAAAATCTCTTCGATGACACCTGGAAGGTTCGGCTGGCTGAAACTCAGTCCAGATGCGGTAATTCGATGACGTTTTATGTCAGGAGGAACATGTTTGTGATGGGGAAACGTTGATGCAAGGCTGGAATCTTGGGGGTGCGGAAAATCATCGTACCAATAGAGGCGCTCATCCCCTCTGTAGATCTCATAGCCATAGGATGCGACAAGAGACGCATCAAAATCGATATCTTCTCTCATGCGTAAACGTAAGCCATTGTGGAAGAATATCTCTCCCTCCGCAATTCCCGTATGGGGACTTTCCGACCAGACAACTACTGTAGAATGGTGAACCTGTGTCCGGTTAATCAATTCAGAAACGAATCGACTATAATCGGCCAATGAAGACAGGGGGGAAGTATCCATTATCAATACACTGGTTGCACACGTAGCGTGTCGGTGACGTCACGCTTGCGAAGATCTTCTCTATAAGCCTGCTTGCGTCGTTGCCATGTCTCATAAATACCTTTCCAACGGCTGAAATCGTTCCTCGATTCATCGTATTCGTCGTAACGCTCTAATTTGCCAGTCGTCAGCGCCTCATAAAAGTCTTCGCTGAGGATGCCATATTTTTCCTCAAAAAGAGTCATCCGACGTTCGAGAAGTTTCATTTCAACCACAAGCTCATGAATTTCCATGATAACAACCTCACTTTAAGGATATCTTGGATGCATTTATTTTGGGAAGCATCTTCATTCCTATGCCTCAAAATATCACAGCCCATTGTGTTTATTCAATTGGTTTTTTCTTTTCAAATATCAAGATAAACTTCACAAGCCTTTCATCCCGTATTCAGTGATCTGACCCGATCAGCCCGCTGTGAAGATTAGTATTTGTTGATGACAGGCTATGCCGCAACGAATTCGATTTTAATCCGCATGCCGGTTGCTTCGGCGATTTTTCCCAAGGTTTTGAGCGTGAAGCCCTCATACTCGCCGCTCTCTATCCTTGAAATCGCCTGTTGGCTGGTTCCCATAAGCTTTGCCAGTTCCTGTTGCGATAAGCCCTTCTGATCACGAAGTTCCGCAATCTTCATCGCCAACTTTAGAGCCTGCCTCTCTTCTTGGTAATGCGTTTTGAACTCGGGATCTTTTATGTCTTCCCGCAACCTGCTTTGGAATGTCCGAACTTTGCCTTTTTTCATATTTCACCTCCCGTTTGAAGTGTTGCATAAGGGGACATAATTAACAGGCGGTCAGAACTGCGCCGCCTTGCCGATGATCTCCTTCATGATCTCCGTCGTGCCGCCGCCGATGCTGAGGATCCGGGAGTCGCGGTAGAGCCGCTCGACAAGATACTCCCGGGCGCAGCCGTAGCCGCCGTGGAGCTGGACGGCGTCGTAGACCACCTTGT
>Ga0210056_1001367_pt1 | contig 21259 bp, 19 predicted proteins | sample CryGeyCG2014_080_2_FD_183965 | JGI IMG/M metagenome (GOLD analysis project Ga0210056, IMG submission 183965) | Groundwater microbial communities from aquifer - Crystal Geyser CG07_land_8/20/14_0.80 (SPAdes) (version 2) | ecosystem: Environmental > Aquatic > Deep subsurface > Groundwater | place... | reverse complement strand
AGCGCCTTGTGTTTGTTCCATAAATCCCGCTATTCTCCCTGACCGAAGCAGTATCCCAATTAGCATATATCAGGATCTTCGGACAGCAATAGCCTAATTCTTCTATTCTTTTACTCAAAAACAAAAATCCCCCGGGCGTTTACAATATTAGCCCTGTTTGGCGCTCCTTTCTTTAAAACAGTTAAAAGTTAAAGGTTGAAAGTTACCCCTCTACTCCGATGTATCGGAGTCCCAGGGGGATCTTCGAAAAGTTGTAGGATTGGAGGAAGAGTAATCGGCAGAGATTTTAAGGATTAGGAAAATAAGTAAATAGGGAAGTTAAAGAAGTTGGGTATATATGTATTATAATCCGAAATCGTTATTTGTCAAGAATAAAGGTGAATTTTATACGCAACAATGTCGGATAAATCCGACCGCTACAAAATCCCCCTTAATTCCTCTTTGAAAAAGGGGGAGATAGGAGGATTTGAAACGGAGTAGAGCCTTCTAGAGTAGAGCTTTAGGAGTAGACCCTTCAGGGTCGTAAAACAACGGGGCTGAAGCCCCTACTCCTAACACACGCAAACCTCCTTCCTTGAAGATTGGCAGCTTGCCCGCCGTAGCATCCGCAACCTTTCCGCGAATAGCGGAGAGCTAAGGTTGACGGAGTATCTGCGCAGGCGGGGGTCTTCGAAAAGGTTTGCCCTATCCGCCCCGATGGACATCGGGGCGAGACCTCGCCCCAAAGGGGCGGGCGATGCACGAGTCTGTCTATTCCCAGAACGCCGCGTACATCGCGTCCGCGTTCTCTATGGGCACGTCTTTCGCGATCTCTCCCCTTCCGATAAACCCGCCGTTCTTCGCGTCGAATGTTTTTACCACCCTGCGCGTGTAGTCTCTTACCTCCGCGGGTTTCCCAAAAGGCAGGAAATGCTGCCTGTCTATATCCGAGAGTATCACGAGCCTCTTCCTGGTAAGAGCGGCAAGTTTTTCAAGGTCCATGCACGAAAACTGGGGGTTGAGGATGTTAAGGCCTATTTCCATGAAATCCGGGATTATTTCCATTATCATTCCATCGCTGTGGAAATGGGTATACGCGCCGGCCCCTCGCACCATGTCAAACAATTTTTTGTACCTCGGCTTGAAAAAATGTCTCCATTCCCTTGGGTTTATGATCAGCTGGACCTGCGTGCCCCAGTCATCGCTGTACGCCACGCAGTCCGGCTCAAGCAGGAGGACAAGCCGGGTCCCCCTAAGCATGTAGTCAAGCAGCATGTCCATCAGCTCGTATATCTCCTTCGGCTTTTCCATAAAATCCATCATCAGGTTCTCGTACCCCCGCAGGAACTGCAGGCGCTCGAACAGGTTGCCCAGCCCGTATGGCCCGGCGAAATAAAAATATTCCTCCTTGTGTTTTTTAACCGCGTCTCTGTTCCTGAGGACGTCTTCCTCTGAGGGAAGCGGGGGGAGTTTCAGGGATTTCAATTTGCCCCAGTCGCCAAGCGGCACTTTCAGCACCTGGCCGTGCATCCCCTCCTGCTCGTTGCCCCACAGCGTGCCCCAGCCGTCATAATGCTGCCCGTATTTATATTCGGGAGGAAGGCTTTCCTTCGGCGGTATCCCGTGGACCGGCGGCCCGAAATCGTGGGGATATTTTTTATTGAACATATCTACAAGCGCCTGGTCGTGCGCGTAATACGCAGCGGGCAGAGCGCAGTGCATTATCGGTATTCTGTCCGGCGCCTCGAATTTCAGCGCTTTTAGAACCCTTTCCCTGCCTGTCATTTTGCCTCCGTCACCGCATCTCCTGCCCGCCGGTCACGTTGACCGCCTGCCCGGTCATATAGCTTGACCTGTCGCTTGCGAGGAACAGGGCTACCGAAGCCACGTCCTCCGGAGTCTGCGCCCTGCCCAGCGGGATCTTTCCCGCGAGATATTCTCTTACTTTCTCCGCGGGCATACCCCTTTTTACGGCGTATTGTTTCTGCAGCTCGTCCCAGTGGGGCGTAAATACTATTCCCGGGCAGACAGCGTTGACGTTTATTTTATAGGGGGCGAGGTCAAGTGCAAGCGACTGGGTAAGGCCTATAACGGCGAATTTTGACGCGCAGTACGCAGCGAACCACGCGTTTGCGCTCTTGCCGGACTTGGAGCTCATATTTATTATTTTCCCGTATCTGCGCTCTATCATCCAGGGAGTAAACGCCCTGCAGCACAGGAAAGTCCCCTTAAGGTTCACGCCGATGATCTTGTCCCAGATTTCCTCGGTCGTGTCCGTGAAGGGAAGGATTTTGGCGATGCCCGCGTTATTCACGAGTATGTCAAGCACAGGTCCGAACTTTTTTTCAACCGCCTGTTTCATTCCCCCGACTTCCCCGGAAATACTTACGTCCGCCCTGACTGCAAGGGAACGCCTGCCGGTTTTTTCTATCTCGTCCGCGGCTTTACGCGCGGTCTCAAGGCTCACGTCGTTCACGATGACGTCCGCGCCCTCTTGCGCAAACCTCAGCGCGATGGCTTTCCCTATTCCCTGCCCCGCGCCGGTCACCAGCGCAATCTTATCTTTCAACCTCTGCATTCAAACCTCTCAAGATTAACCACAGAGACACAGAGGCACAGAGAACTACAAGTTTTTTTACAGGGAATTTATGAGAACTTAAAATGAATTCTTTTAGGTTCCCTGTGAAAAAAAGTTCTTCTCTGTGTCTCCGTGCCTCCGTGGTGAATTATTACGGGTTTATGATTATTTTAAGGCCTTCTTTCTTTTTCATTGTTTCAAGCGCTTCGGGGAATTTTGAGAGCGGGAACCTGTGTGTGATCAGGGCCTTGGCGTTAATTTTGCCGGAAGCCAGCATGTCAAGGGCGAGTTTCTGGTGAATGGCGCGCGAATCGGAACTGCCGCACACCCGCAGCTCCCTGTAATGGAGCAGGTTGGTGTGCAGGGTTGCGTACGGGTTGTCTTTAGGTATGCTTGAAAAGAAACTTATCCTCGCGCCTTTCGCGGCCATTTGGATGCTCTGCGCCTGCGCCTGCGCGTCCGGTGCCGCCACAATAACCGCGTCCGCTCCCCTTCCTCCCGTCAGATCCATGACCTTTTTAACAGGGTCTTCTTCCTGGGAGCATATCGCGGCTTCAACGCCGAATTTCTTCGCGAATTCAAGCCTTGTCCTGGAACGCTGCACAAGTATCACGCGTATTGCGCCTCTTGCCCTCGCGGTTTCAACATGCAGGTACCCGATGGGCCCTGCGCCTATCACGACGACCGTGTCCGCGGCGGTTATGCCGATTATCTCCTGCGCGTTTATAACGCACCCAAGCGGCTCTGAAAGAGAAGCCTCGTCGCTTGAAAGCCCGTCCGGAATCCTGAGGACGTTCCCCTGCGCTATCCCTAACGGCGGTATCAGCATGTATTCCGCGAAAGCCCCGTCTATGGCGGTGCCTACGGGAATCAAGTTCTCGCACATATTCTGCAGGCCCTCCAGGCATAGAATACACCTGCCGCAGGGAATGCTGGTAGCCATCGTGACCCTTTCACCGATGCTGAACCCGGCCGCGCCGGTTCCGATTTCCGTTATCCTGCCGGCAAACTCGTGGCCCAGCACCAGCGGGGGCTTCATCCTGGGGTTGCCGTGCACGTAAGCCTTAAGGTCCGTCCCGCATATCGCACAGGACTCAACCCTGATAACGATACCGCCCGCAGCCGTGGCGGGCATCTCCGCTTCCTTTACCGAAATCCTGCCCACGCCATCGTAAACAGCCGCCTTCATTTTTACCCCGGGAAAATACGTTTTTGGCCCAAAAAAGCAAAAAGGGCCGGAAATACCGCGAAACACGCCATATTCTCCAGCCCTTCAGCTCTATTTTCCTTTCATATAACCTGATGGTTATTTGCCGGCCTTTTCCACCACGACATCCTTGAAAACGGCAACGCAGTCAGACGTTGAATTCGTCCACTTGCGCGCGCCTAACACTATCTTGCCCTTTGCCACGTACGGCGCCTCGTTCCAGTCCTTGTCTTCCGCCTTCAGGACCTCCTTGCCGTCCAGGCTTATCGTTATCACGTTTTTGACCGCGGTTATCTTAAGGTCGTGCCACTTCGCGTCCCGCAGGGTCAGGTTCTCGCCTTCCGCTATCTTAAGCGGCGTGTCGTCGTTGGTGCCGACGCCCTCGGACATCTTGTGGATAAATATCCCGCGCGCCTAGAAAGCTATAGTGTACAGGTTCATTTCGTCCATGTACCTTATCCCTATCCACACGCCGTCCCTCCAGTCAGCGCCGGGAGAAGTCATTTTCAGCTTGCAGGAAAGCGAATAATCCGCCCAGTCTTCCTTGCCTGCTGACACCCCGACCACGTTCCAGCCGTCGTTCCCGCTGTTCTTAACCTCATACCCGTCAGCGGTAACCGCTGCCTCGCCGCCTTCCACTGTCCATGCCGGCGAACCGTCGCTGCCCTTGGCATACTTCTTGAAATCATCCGAAAAGAGCGGCGCGTCCGCGGCGAAACACCTTAACCACAGAGAACACAGAGACAAAACCAGGATCCCGGCCAATCTTTTTCTCATATCTCCCTCCCTTAAAATATGAACCCGTCCTTTTTTTAATACTGGCGGTATTTTATTGTGAGGTAGTCCCAATTTGTGTCTGTACTGTTCCTGGTATACCCTGTCACATACACATTGCCTGAGGAATCAACTGCGATACCTCTGCCACCATCATCAGTTACCCCATTCCATACCTTCTGCCAGACAGTATTTCCATTTGTGTCATATTTTATTGTCAGGTAGTCCGAGTTTGTGCCGTTAGAGGAATACCCTGTTACATAGACATTGCCAGAGGAATCAACTGCGATGCCATAGCCATAATCAGCACCTATGCCATTATATGCCTTCTGCCATACAGTTTCCCCATCTGCGTTGTATTTTATTGTCAGGTAGTCATAGGTTGTACCGTTATAGAACTGCCCTGTCACATACACATTTCTTGAGGAATCCACTGCGATGCCTCTGCCCCAATCATCATTTCCCCCATCCCACGCCTTCTGCCATACAGTTTCCCCATCTGCGTTGTATTTTATTGTGAGGTAGTCCTTGTTTGAGTTGCCAGTGGAATACCCTGCCACATATACATTGCCTGAGGAATCAACTGCAATACCATAGGCATCATCATCTTTTCCTAATCCCCTATCCCACGCCTTCTGCCAAACAATATTCCTTGCTGAATCGTATTTTATTGTCAGGTAATCCCAGTTTGTGTCTGTGCTGTTTCTGGTATACCCTGTCACATAGACATTGCCCGAGGAATCCACTGCGATGCCTCTGCCACCATCATCAGCTACCCCATCCCACGCCTCCTGCCAGACAAAACTCCCTGCTGAATCGTATTTTCTTGTCAGGCAGTCGTTCCCCGGGACTGCGCCGTTATAGGACCACCCTGTTACATATACGTTGCCCGTGTCGTCAACTGCAACGTCATAACCCCAATCATCACCACCAAACCCATTCCACGCTTCCTGCCACACAGTATCCCCGGTTGAGTTGTATTTTATTGTGAGGTAGTCCTTGTTTGAGTTGCCAATGGAATACCCTGTTACATAGACATTTCCTGAGGAGTCAACTGCAATGCCATAGGCATCATCATCATTTCCTAATCCCCTATCCTACGCCTTCTGCCAGACAGTTTCTGCGTTTGTGTATTGCACTGGTCCAGGCGTTGTTTCGCCACCTGTTCCTGTATCCGGAACTTTTGGGATTTTCCCCTCATCCTGGCCCTTCTTTATTACCTGCTCTGCTCCGCCTGATGAACCGAAGCCCACAAAGAAAGCATAAGAAGAAACAGTAACCAGTATTAAGTAGAAAGCAACTAACAGAAACACTAAAACCATAACTGACTTTTTCATTTTCTTCTCCAATTTTTTAAAATTTAATGTATACCTGCCCTAATTTCTTCCTCGCGTCGTCCTCCTCCCTGTAGAACATATTCTCTACCGCCGCGGCGATCTGGCCCGCGACCGCGGAAAGCATTGTCAGGTTCTTGTTCCTGTAACCTCCCGCTTTCTTTTTCCCCAGTATTATCAGCCCGATATCCCTGCTTCCTAATTTTATCGGGCTTGCTATCATGGAAAGGATCTCCGGCTCGGATTTTATCTTCCCGGACAGGCCTTCGGCTGCAGCGTCGTTCACTATCCTGCCCACGGTTTCCTTCATCACGCTCTCCACCAGCCCGTTTTCAACGTCCGATATGCCTGCGGATTCCTTGACCGCGTATCCCTGCGAGAACTGGTTATGCAGGATGAATGCCGCGCAGTTTGAGCCTGTCGCGTTCAGCAGGGCATTGAGCGTTCCGGAGAGCAGCTCTTTCAGGTCGCGTGAGGAACCTATGGTCCTTCCGGTCTCGTAAAGCGCCACAAGCTCTTCGGTGGAGGACCTGAGCCGCTCGCTCATTATTTTTATCAGGAAAAACAGCAGCCTGGACGCGGTTTCGTAGTCGGTCCTGAGCATCCCCTCAAAAGCCCCGCGCTCTATGGCAAGGACCCTGACCTTTTCAAGCGCCTTGGCGTTGGCGGAATGGGGACCTCCGTCAAGCAGGGACATCTCGCCGAAGAAATCCCCCTGCTCTAATATCGCCAGCGCCTTGTCCTCTTTCCCCTCTATCTTTTTGCTTATGAGCACCCTGCCGGACTCAATGACGTAAAATCTCCGGCCGGGTGTCCCTTCTTCAACTATCTTTTCTCCCTCGGAATATTCCTTCCTGGCTGCAAGCCCTAATATCTTCTTCTCGTCCTGTTCGCCGAGGTCGGTGAAGACCGATTTCAAAACGCTCATCTTATAAGCCTCCTCAGCTCGTCCGGATTGCTGGATTTGGATATACCCTCATCGTATGAAATAAATCCCTTATCGTACAGGTCTTTTATCGCCTGTTCCATTGTTTTCATCCCGGCCTGGGTGCTGGTCTGTATGGCGCTGTATATCTGGTGGGTCTTGCCTTCCCTTATAAGGTTCGCTATCGCGGGGTTGATAAGCATTACTTCTCTCGCCGCGACACGGCCTCCACCCACCTTGCTCAGGAGCTGCTGGGACAGCACGCCTTCCAGCGCCATTGAAAGCTGCGCCCTTATCTGCTGCTGCTGGTACGGCGGGAAAACGTCTATGATGCGGTCAACGGTCTGCGCCGCGTCTATGGTGTGCAGGGTGGAGAATATCAGGTGGCCTGTTTCCGCAAGGGTCAGGGCTGCGGCGATGGTCTCAAGGTCCCTCATCTCGCCCACAAGCAGCACGTCCGGGTCCTCCCGCAGCGCGTACTTCAGCGCGCTGGCAAAGGTTTTTGTGTGAATGGTCAGTTCCCTCTGGTTTATGATGGCTTTCCTTCTCTGGTAGATGAACTCAATCGGGTCCTCTATGGTAATTATGTGGCAGTTCCTTTCCAAGTTAATAAGGTTCAGCATCGCCGCCAGGCTGGTGGACTTGCCGCTGCCGGTCGGCCCGGTCACAAGCACAAGGCCCCTGGGAAGCCTTGCCAGCCTGAAAGCCGCCTCAGGCATTTCTATCTCTTCCATCGTGGGGATAAGCGCCGGTATTGCGCGCAGGGCCGCCGCGATCCCGCCGGAGTCCATGTAAACGTTCACCCTGAAACGCCCGTTCGGCATGCCGTAGGAAAGGTCCAGCTCGTATTCGTTCTCGAACTTCTTAGCCTGATCGCTGGTCAGTATGCTGTAAACAAGGCTGCGGGTTTCTTCAAACGTAAGAGGCTTATCCCCGAAAGGCAATAACTCGCCGCTTATCCTGAGCATGGGCGGCGAACCCGCGCTTATGTGTATGTCCGAAGCGCCTTTTTCCAGCGCTGCCTTTAAAATGGCATTCATATCCATTTTTTCCCCTTAGAAGTGGAGCTTGGTCTCTATCGAGGTTGAATTGATTCTCTGCCCGTCCGGCGCGTATTTCTGCGTGTAGACGTAGATGATGTCAACGTTCTCCGATACCCCGTAAGAAACCCTTGCCTGCATCATCTGGTCATCTGGTTTTTGCGGGACTGCGCCAAGGTTCTTATAGTCATAAGCCGCGCTGATATTGATGCGCTGCTTGGTAATGCTGAACAGGTTCTCGTTGAGCGTGAGCCCGGCGTGCAGCCACGGGCATCCTTCCATCTTGGTGCCGTCCGTGAACGCGTCCTCATACGAAACAAGGATATACACCGCGTTCATTATGCCGAAGTTCAGCTCCCCGTACCACCCGTTATACCTTTCGGTCGTGGATTTAACGAGCTTGGGTTTGCCCATTTCATAGTAACCGTCAAAATACCGCGGGCTGAAATCCGCGCCTAAGTTGCGGTACTCAAACCTGTAGTCTATGGAGAACCATTCCCAGCCTTTGCCGCCCATGAACCCTGTCGCAAGCCCGTTGCCGTGGCCAAGCATCTGGGCTACGTCAAGGTAGTAAGTGAGCCAGCCTTTTATGATCGGCAGGTCAAGGTCAGCGCCTATTATATTGACCTTCGTTTCCGGCACGTTGGCAAGCGCGTCCACCGCAACGCCCGTCTCCACGTCAGTCGCGTAACTTACGCCTATCGCAAGCTCGCTTAACACCGGGATATCGGACCCTATGATCTTTAACGGCTTCACGTAAGGCCTCAGCCCGTAAACCGTGACCCTGTCCGGGAATATGTTGCTGAACACTGTTTCAAGCCCCCACTGCTCAAAATTCAGGTCCAGTTCAAGGCCTATGTTCCTGTAGGCGTTCAGGTACGCCCTCTGGTTCATATTTGAATACCCGCCCAGTATAAAACCGTGTCCCAGGGTCGCGGACTGCATGTCCCCGATCCTGAAATAAAGAGGGCTTGCGCCTTTCTCCGCCCACTGGATGAACAGTATGAGGTTCGCCCAGTCTTCCTTCTCCCAGAGCTTTATGCCGTCCGTGTCGTTCCAGGTCAGGCCCAGGTTGAGCCCGACCTTCAGCTTGTTGAATTTCATCACGGGCTGCAGCGCCACCCTGTACCACATTTCTCCGTTTATGCTGATAGCGCCTATGGAACCGCCCATTGAAAAATTCTCGCCTGCTGAAGCTATGCAGGAAAAAACCAGTCCCGCCATTAATAAGGAAATAACTATGATGCGTTTCATGAAACCTCCTATATAATAAATATAGTATTATAGGATATATTATATCAAATTTATCCTATTTGTCAAGCCCCGACAGCTTTTGTCGGGGCGCAGACCCCCCTGTTTTATGCCGAAGGCATAGGAGGGGTCAAGCCCCAATGACTTTTGTCGGAGCGCCGGGGGTCAGTTAATTCCCAGTATCTTGTGGAACTGGGGAATAATCCTGACGTCTTCCAGGCTGTGCCCGGCGATCCGCTGGAATTCAAACAGGTCCTTATGGCGCTGCCCGGACGCGGGCTGGATAACCAGAGGGATCTTTCTGTCAACCCCGGCAACAAGAAGCGCTGCTTTTTCAATCTCCCGGGCGGTAGTCCTGCCTGTGACCACGACCTTCACGAAAACCCTGTTCCCTGCCGCGCGCAGGAACCTTCGGTGTTTTTCCCACAGGTCTCTTCTACCTGTCGCGCTGGGGAATTTTATGTCCATTGCGACGAAATCCACGTTTTTTATTATCCCGCGCAAGGCGGCAGGCAGCGTTCCGTTTGTTTCCAGGTAGATCCTGAAACCCAGGCCCTTCAGGTCCGGGATCAGTTCTTTCAGGAAATCCGCCTGCAGAAGCGGCTCTCCCCCGGTCAGGGAAATTGAATGATAGTGAAAAGTTGAAGGTTGCCCGCCCCGATTGATATCGGGGCGAGATCTCGCCCCCGAGTAAGGGGCGGAAAAGTTGAAAGTTAAATACTCCTTCAAAACCGCGACAATATCTTTTGATGATATTGGATTTTTAAGTTTTAACCTTTCCCGCCCAATCAAAACGATTGGGCGAGGTCTCGCCCGCTGAAAAGACGGGCGGAGACTTTTGCAATCTGTAATCTGCAATTTATTTATACAATACTCCTGTCGCTTCCAGGAAAGCCGGCTGTCGCAGTAATCACAGCGTCGAAGATTGCAGCCGGAGAAACGGATGAATATCTGCCTGACGCCGGCGTATATCCCCTCGCCCTGTATGCTGTCAAATATCTCCGCCACCCACGCGCTTCGCATAGTGATTGTTTCATTAGTCCGATTGCCCACAAACTATTTACAACAGGTTTATCGGGTATCTGCCGAACTCATGGACTGTCCTGTAAAACGCCAGAATGTTCTCAAGCGGCGTGGAGGGCGTTACCTCGCTGGATGAACCTATGAAATGCCCTCCTCCGGCAGAAGCATCTCTTATGCAATTCTTCACAGCTTCAATGACCTGTTCCTTCGTTCCCAGCGGAAGCACCTGCGAACAGTCCACGTTGCCCAGGAGTATAAGCTTCCCGTGGTATTTTTTCTTAAGCAGCGCGATATCCATGCCCGCTATAGGCTCTATGGGATTGAGCCCGTCTATGCCCGCCTCGATCATGTCGTCAAGTATCTCCATAACGTTCCCGTCGCTGTGGAACATAACCTTCACACCGTGCGCGTGAAGCGCGTCGCATACCCTTCGGAGCATCGGTATGAAGGTCCTGCGCAGAAAAGCAGGAGAGAACATCAGCCGCCCCTTGTACGCTATATCGTCCCCCACCATGCACAGCGGGCACGCTTTTGCTTCACCGGCAACCTGGGCGTATCTTACGTGCTCTTCGCATCTGTTGTCAAGAAGCCGCTGCAAAGCTTCGGGAGCGTCATAGATCGCAGTTGAAAAAGTTTCAAGCCCCATCACGCTGTATGACGCGTGGAACCCGCATCCGATGCACGGCACGAACATTGTCTTGGGCGCGAAAGCCTCCTGGCAGGTTTTTAACCACGGCAGCCATGAGTTTTGGTAATAGTCAATAGGGGGCGGCTGGAAATCAAACGCCTTCAGGTCTTCCATGGTTCTTACGGCGTGCTTTGTCTCCCACCTTGTCTGGCCTGACACCAGTGTTTCAACGCATCCAGCCTGCGTGCCCTGCCCGTTCTGTTCCTGCGAAAAACTCTCGCCGAAACCCCTGCACAGGTCTATCCCCAGCCCGTGGTACACCCTGACATTCGCCTTGAGCAGGTCGGTCTCGCCCGGCGCAAAATGCTCAAGGGCGTACCTGTTGTCCATATAATCCCAGATCGGGACCCTGTCTGCTTCGCAGAAATTTGCGGACTTCATTATCCTGTCGTATATTTTCGGGTCAACCAGCTTTTCGCTGTAAAATCCCATTTAAATCCCACCAGAAATGTCATTGCGAACGCAGTGAAGCAATCTCATATAGACTTCTACTTGATACTTGACTCTTTATTTTAGTATCAGCAGAAGCGCGGCGAGGGAGAAAAAGAAGATCGCGGTTATTATCTTAACAGGTATTATATTTTTCTGCGAGAATTCAGCGAACTTCTTTGAGCCGACCCCGAAATACGCGAGCAGAAATACTATAATGAGGGGAATGATGAACATCAGGTTATAAAGAAAAAGATAGAAGTAAGCCTGCGCCGCGAGGGCCGGGTCCTTGGTCATAAAAGCAATGGTCGGTATGTATATCTGTCCCGTGCACACGGCTTCAAGCAAAGAAACAAGCAGTCCCGTGAAAAACGCCCCGGCTATGATCAAAGGCGCGTTTATGTTTTTCCTTATCCAGAAATGTATGCTTTCCTTGACTGCCCGGGGAAGCTGGAGCGCTATCCTGCTCGAATCGCCGGTTTTCTTGTAGATATACGCGTCATACAGGCTCATGCAGCCCAGGAATACGGCAACGGCAAAAATGGCGTAGAAGATAGCGGAAGAAACAACCTTGAACGCGGATATGCTTTGCAGGACCTTAAAAAGCCCCACGCCAAGCATGTAATAAGCGGCAAAAACCCCTGCCGCGAAAAATATCCCGTTCAGCAGTATGTCCCGCTTGCTCCTGCCCGCGTAGGTCAGGAAAGAAATAAAAAATATGATAGTCGCGAAAGCGCAGGGATTTATACCGTCGATAAGCCCAGCGGCTATCACGGCAAACGGGCCGAAAGACCTGAACCTGCGGGCTATCACGCTTTCAGTATTAGCGCCTGCGGCCTGAAAGGTTTCGGAAAGAGTCTTTTTAAGCGGCTGGGTCTTCTTGGCCTTAATCGCGGCAAGCTCTTCTTCGATCAATTTTTCGAGCTTTTTCTTTATCTCTATGCTGCCAAGCAGACACCTTCCGCCCACATAAGCTTCCATGGGCACGCTTTTCTTTATCCCGTATTTTTCTTCAAGGCCCACGAGCATCTCGTAATTTTCTTTTTTCGAAATATCGAATTCTTTTATTTCGACAGCACCGCCGTATTTGACCCTGATCCCCGGCAGCAACCCTCCCCTTATTTCCTCGCACTGGCGGCATCCCGGCGAATAAAAATACATAACCTGCAACGCGCCTTTTTGCTGTTTGTTCGGAGTCACAAACTTTTGACTTTTACCTTTTACCTTTTGACTTTTGACTTGTATCTTCTCTTCGATTACAGGCCTTTTCACCCTTCCCGTTATCAGAATTGAACTCACCTGCTGGGTCGGGTCATTCGTCTCTATGTATAAGTTATAGATAAATGTTTCTCCGAGGACTTCTTCGGAAAAGAAAAACAGCTTTATGCCTGATTCCCCCAGCGGCTGAATACTGTCCGAGGCAGGAAGAGCGCTAATGCATTCGCAGGAAGCCCTTATTTTCCTTAAAACAAGTGTGTCTGACCCGATGTTGCGGACAGGTATCTCGCTTTCAACGGTCCTGCCCTTCTCTATCTCGCCCCAGTCCAGCTCATCCGGGACCATGATGAACGGGATCGCTCTTCCAAGCTTTGTTTCCGGGACGACCTTTAACGCGGCGGTTTCAGGTGCTGCCGTTGCTGCAAGTCTTTTTGCTTCCTGCAAAACATCGTATTCCGCCACAAGCGCGGCGGTCTGCGTGTCATCCGAAACTTTGTCGTTAAGCAGCGTCAGATTGTAATCAGAAACCTTCAATATATAATCTTTTTTCTGGATATAGAGCTTGTATGTTGACTGGCCCGGGAACTGGACAAGGTTCGCTTTTGTCGCGATCTTATCCCTTGTAAGCGTGATCCTGCCCGCGTATTCGCCGTTTTTGCCTGCCTGGACGATAACTGCGTTCCCGGATTTAAGCGGTTTTTCCATCAGGGTCTGCGTGTGCCCGCCTACAATAATGTCTATTCCTTCCACCTCTTTGGCTAATTTTTCATCCCCTTCGTCTCCGAGATGAGAAAGCACGACAACAATGTCTGCCTTACCTTTTGTGTCAGCAATGATCTTTTTCAAAACCGCTGCCGGGTCAAGGATCACAAGCCCTTCGATCTTTTCTTTGGGGAAGAAAAGGAACGCCCTGTCATTCACAACAGACGCTATCAGGATCTTAAATCCGCCTATATCCTTGATTATGTACGGCTTAGTAAATAATGGGGACTGTCCCGATTTTTGTAAGTCAAAATCGGGACTGTCCCCTTTTACTGCGATCGTCGCTGACAGGAACGGGAAAGTTGCTTTCCCCATAAGTTCCTTGAGCGCTTCTTTCCCGTACATGAATTCCTGGTCACCCAGGCCGATCGCGTCGTAACCCATCAGGTTTACGGCTTTTATAGCGTATTCCGCCTGGTCCTGCGGCGCAAGCACCGGGAACAGGTCACCCGAATCCAGGACAAGGATATTCCGGTATTTCTTGCGCATTTCCTTTATGAACGCCGCGCGCCTGGGCATTCCGCCGTTAAGCAGGTTCGGGCAGGTCGGGCAGGCATTCAGCCTTCCGTTGGAGGAGTTAGTGAACAGTATTGTAAGTTCGCCTGATTTGTTCTCCTGCGCAAAAATTGAAAATGAAGAATAAATCGCCAAAGGTAAAAAAATTAGCAATACAATTTTTTTTAGTGACATACTCCTGCCTCTCTATACTGATATTTCTGTTCTATTTAAATATTTTTCGTAAAAAATTAGAAAGTTTGGCAAAAACCTAAATTTATCTGATCGACTTTTAATGTAAAATAAGGAAGGAATCCGGATCCATTGCTGTCCTCTGAAACGTTGAAATTATATGCATCCAATGCCTTTTTTAAATGCTCATCTCCCTGTGCTCCGCAGATCCAGCCGCCTATAGGACTTATGATCCACATACCCCATCCTCCTGCACCACTCAGAATGGAACCTGCCACATAAAGTCCTGAATTATAGCTATAGTAAGCATAATTATATTGAAAAGAAGAGATCTGTAATACTAACCCAACCCAATACATAGCCTCAAAAACCGTCCCTGCTACCGCCCATCCCTCACAGGCTTTATACCATCCTATCGCTTCCTTGATCTCAAATTGAGCAGATCCGGGAAAACCGCTTCCTTCAAGAAGTTGTTCTACAGTCTTAACATTTGACAGCTTTAACGTTTCGTTCAGGGTTCCATCGCCGTTTGCCCCGCAGATCAGCCCGCCTACCGGAGTAACAAAATACGCGTAAGGAATGAGGCCGAGTGGCACCCACGTGGCGCATGCTTTATACCAGCCTATCGCGTCCCTAAGTTTCTGCTGTACCGGAGGAGTAAAAGAACTCTGATAAAGAAGTGTATCAAAAGAAACGGCGTATCCTTTCTTGGTTTTTTCTTCTTTGATAATTCTCTGAGGGACTTTCTCAAGCGCGGATAATCCTGCTATCTTGCTTGCGATATTCCTGAGCGAAATAAGAAGTGAGTCCTCCTCACACCCGGCGCATTCTTCTGTCTCTGCTTTTTCTATCTGGCCCGACTGCACATCTATGATCTTAACATTGATCAAATAGGTACTGCCTATCTTGCCTATTGTGCCGGTAAATATCTTGCGCACGCCAAGCAGCTGGCCCATCTGTATAAGGCATTCCTGGGAAGTGCAGCCTGTCATCTGGAACTGCTGTTCCTTTAATATCTGTTCCATATTTTCTCTTGTCACAATGGTGAATTTTGCGGTATTAACAAGTTGCGTGCGCAGATAATCGGACAGCATAAATACCACGCCAGGAGAAACTCCTTCCTTTGCTTCCATCTCCATTACCGCAGCGGTCACTTGTATTTCCTGGGCGTATGCCGAAAGTATAAAATTTAACATTAAAAACAAGGTCTGGGCCACCACTACGGTCTTTTTCATGGCGTCTCCCGGTGAACAATCATTCCATTTCTTTTTTACACGTTTATCTAAATATCTACGCTATAATCTATTTCAGTAATTGGCTCAACTTCTCGTCAAGCTTCTTGTCTATTTCCTTGTCTTCTTTTGAAACTGACAGGATCTTGCGGTTCTTATCGATGAGTATCGTGTGCGGAACTGACTCAAAACCGTATTTCTGGAGTGTCTTCTGGTACATGTCAAGCAAAATGGGAACTTCAACGCCGTAATCTTTTATGAACTGAGGAAGCACTTCCTCGGGCTTTCCGTCAATGCTTATCAGGAACATTTTCAAGCCTTTGTCCTTATATTTTTCATAAATTCTCTGGAGGGCAGGCATCTCCTCCATGCACGGGAAGCATATGGTAGAAAAGAAATTCAGGATCACGACGGCTCTCTGTTTCTTTAGCGCCGGAGGGGTCTTAGTGTCATCAACGTCGCAGAAATTCTTGAGGGAAACGTAACTGCCTTCAAAATCGCGCAGCATAAAAAGCGGAGCCAGCTGTCCGGGTTTCACGGGTTTCAGTTCAGCGGCCTGAATAACAGCTGAAAGCTGAAAGCCCAAAGCTGAAAGTATGATGATAATCAAAAAAATAAGCTTTTTCATTTTTTCTCCTTTTTTTGATCTCTGATTACAGTGATTTCTGACTGCGATTACGGTGATTATTTGTTTATTATTTAAGCTATGACACTCTGATACGGCGCCTGCCCGCCGAAGCACCAACAAACCTTTTCGAATAGAAAATTTTAGGTTTGTTGGGTATTTGCGCAGGCGGGACACTATGATACTATGACTCTTTGAATCCTTTCTCCCTCAACAGGCAAGCGTCGCATTTCCCGCAGGGTTTTTTCCCGCCCGCGTAACAGGACCAGGTCAGATCAACCGGCACCCCAAGCCTTTCCGCGAGCCTGACGATCTGGGCTTTGTTCATTTTGAGAAGCGGCGCTATAATAGCCGCGGGCCTGCCCTTGATACCGCATTTTGTGCCCAGCCTGGCAACGAGCCTGAAAGCGTTGAAATATGAAGGCCGGCAGTCCGGGTATCCGCTGAAATCAACAGCGTTCGCCCCTATAACCACCGCGTTCGCGCCTATTGTTTCAGCGCAGGAAAGCGCTATACTGAGGAATATAGTATTTCTTGCCGGCACATAGGTTGAGGGGATCCTGGATCTTATTTCTTTTAATGACGACGGCCTTGGCAGCCTGCCCGAGCCGCCGAACAGGGAACTGCCCTTCCACGGCAAATTTAACTTTACTATTTTCAGCTGACAGCCTGCTTTCCGTGCGACTGCAGCCGCGGACCTGAGCTCTCTTATATGGCGCTGTCCGTAGTCAAAAGCAAGGCACAGGCATTTCCAGCCTTTTGACCTTGCCCAAAAAAGCGATGTTGAGGAATCAATACCGCCTGATAAAAGAACCACTGCCTTTTTCATAATCTTTTAACCACGAATTCCCACGGATTCTTTGCTTCGCAACATTCTTTGTGGGCTACGTCGATAAACGACGAATTTCACGAATTATAAACTTGTAAACTCTGTAAACTATGTAAACTGTATAAACTATTTTTTTCTATAAACAACGCGCACGGAATCGGATTCTGAAACGCAAACTTCAACAAGGTTTGGCAGGATTTTTTTCAGGCCCGAAAAAATAAATTTCGCTATGTTCTCAGAGGAAGGATTGTTTTTCCTGAAGAAATCGATCTGGTTCAGGAACGCATGGTCAAGATTTTTATTGACGAAACCTTCGGCTATGTCTTTTACTTCTCCGGCATCCCTCACCATGCCCAGCTTGTCCAGTTTACCCGAACGCAGGAATACTTCAACCTTCCAGTTGTGCCCGTGAAGCTTCGCGCACCTGCCTTTGTGCCCGCGTATGCTGTGAGCCGCCGAAAAATCAGTCCCTACTCTCAATTCAAACATCTTTTTCTCTCTTAAACTCTGACACGCTGATACACTGACACGTTGACACGCATTTAGCTGTATTCCTCTATATCGATCTTTTCAACGCTGTCAACCTGGTGCCCAAGGAATGCGCCGCCTATTTTTTTGAATTTTTCCGGGTTATCGCTTACAAAAAATTTATGCCAGCCCTTGCCTTTACCTTCGTTAGCAAGCCCTCTTTCGCGCAGCACGTCGGCGCACTCGCTGGCAACCCCGCCCGAATCTACTATTGAAACTCCGCTGCCCATAATTTTCTTTATTGTTTCCCTGAGTAAGGGGTAGTGCGTGCAACCGAGTATAAGCGTGTCAATTTTCTCCTTCTTCAGGTCTTTCAGGTACTCGCCGGCTATGGACACGGTCTCTTTCCTGTTAAACCATCCCTCCTCAACCAGGGGCACGAACAGCGGGCAGGACTCCGGAAATACCTTTATGTCCGGGCCGCTGTTCTTGATCTCTCTCTCGTACGACCCGCTCGAAACAGTGCTTTCCGTGCCTATCACGCCTATTTTCCTGTTCTTTGTGCACAGGACCGCAAGCCTTGCGGCGGGCGCTATAACGTCAATTATAGGCACTGAAGGGAATTTCTCCCTCAGGAATCCCATCGCTGTGGCAGAAGCTGTATTGCATGCCACGATAACAAGCTTGACGCCGTGAGTAAGCAGGAATTTTATGTTGCCTTTGCAGAATTTCCTTATCGTGTCCGCGCTTTTCGTCCCGTAAGGAACCCTTGCGGTATCTCCGAAATAAACCACGTTTTCATGCGGAAGGTGGTTGAATACTTCCCTGGCTACGGTCAGCCCGCCTATGCCCGAATCAAAAATCCCCACCGGCCTCTCATCCATTTCTTCCTCACAAACAGTTTACAGGTTTATAAGTTTACAAGTTTATAGAGTTATATCAAAATTATTGGACTTTGTAAACTATGTAAACTTTGTAAACTCTATTTACTACTGTTTTTTAAATATTCCCTTACGCCGTTATATATGGCTTCCGCTGCCATCTTCCTGAAAGACTCGGTCGCAAGCTTTGCTTCCTCCGGCGCGTAGGAGAGGAAAGCAACCTCCACAAGGACTGACGGCGCGGCGACTCCCCTCAGCACGTAAAAAAGCGCTGTCTTTACGCCGCGGTCCGTAAGCTTCAGTTTCTTTACCATATTAGCCTGGATGCTGAAGGCAACCATGCTGCTCTCGCGCACGAATTCGTGATAGATCATGTCTTCAAGGATGGACCTGAGGTATTTGTCTTTTGACACCCCGAGCTCCCTGATCTCCAGGTTCACAACTGAGTTTTCAAGGACTTCAACCGCCCTTGCCTCTGGATCAACCGCCTCGGAAACGAAAAAAGTCTCGCATCCCTGCATCTTCGGCGAGAAAGCGGCGTTGCAGTGTATGCTTATGAAAAGCCCCGCTCCCTTCGAATTCGCGAAAGTTGCCCTGTTCGCAAGGGTCACGAACGTATCTTCATCCCTTGTCATCAGAACCCTGACCGGCAGGCGCATTGTGATAAGCCCGGCAAGTTTTCTCGCGATATCAAGATTTATTTCCTTTTCCATCAAACCGTTCGGACCGATCGCACCCGGATCATGGCCGCCGTGGCCAGCGTCAACTATGATGAGATTGATCTTTGGAATAAATTGTTCTTCCTGCTCCTGCTTCTGCTCCTGCTCCTGCTTCTGTTTCTGCTCCTTTACCTCGTTTTTTACACCTGCTTTTGCTGATTCTCTAAGCAATCTGCCTGAAAACGCCTTGACCGCGAAACTGGACGGAACAAAAATAACGCCGTCTAAAATTTTAACCGGTGCTTCAAGGCTGAAAAGCCTGTTGTTAATAAGAGCGCGCTGGCCCTGCGGGAGCAGAACAACGGTTTCACCCGGCCCTTTCAGGACTATCCTTCCGGGATAGAACTTGTGCTGGTAGTTAAAACCATATCCCTTGCATATATCTTCCAGCGCGATATATTCCCTGCCGTCGATCTCCGTTGTTTTCAACTCGGCCGCCTGGCAAAAAGATGCAATAAATATAAAAATCAGTATTGAAATATAGGATTTCATTTGTTTTTGTCAGTTTCTCTTTTTTCTATTCCCAAAATCAGATTGGTAAGCATCCTGCAAACTATATCCAGATCGTTTCTGTAATTCTCAACCTCGATATTTGTTAAAATCTCGTTGCTCCTGCACATTTCCAATAAAGGAACGCACTCAAAAGCTGACCCTCTTGCTATCAGGAAAAATTGCTTTCTATCATTCTTGCTGAACCTACCGTTCCCTTCAGCTATATTAAGGGATATAGACATTGAAGCTCTTCTTAACTGGTCTATCAAAGAATAATAACCCTTTATTTGCTCAGTTGATTTAGTAATTTTATTACTGAATTCTAAAGCCCTTTTATATACGTCTAATTTTTCAAAAAGAAATGGCATAAATTCTCCGAAAAACGAAAGAGATTAAACAAATACTGAAAATAGAGCAATTGAGAATAGACCGTCCCAACATCTTGCTATCGCAAGATAGCAGTTGGGACTCCATTGCTCCAAATTTTCCCTTCGGGAAAAAGATTAAACAAATACTGAAAATAGAGCAATTGAGAATAGACCGCAATGTCGCTTTAATTTTAATCTATTCTCTATTTTCTATTGCTCCATTGCTCCAAATTTTCCCTTCGGGAAAAAGATTAAACAAATACTGAAAATAGAGCAATTGAGAATAGACCGCAATGTCGCTTTAATTTTAATCTATTCTCTATTTTCTATTGCTCCATTGCTCCAAATTTTCCCTTCGGGAAAAAGATTAAACAAATACTGAAAATAGAGCAATTGAGAATAGACCGCAATGTCGCTTTAATTTTAATCTATTCTCTATTTTCTATTGCTCCATTGCTCCAAATTTTCCCTTCGGGAAAATTTATGGAGGTGGGGGGAATCGAACCCCCGTCCGAAAATATCTCAACAGAAACGTCTACATACTTATTCCGCATTTAATCTCGTCCCGCTCACTCCTGCGGACGGGATAAGAACGAGACCAACCTGTATTTGTTTTCGCCCCGCTTTCACAGGCATAAAGCAGAACTATCCCGCATATCTTGTGCCCTTTCCGGACCTGCGGGCGAAACCGGAAGGACATACCCGCCTAAGGCGGGTTACGCTACTAAAGTGTTCGCGTTTGAAATTTGCCGGAAATTTTACGAGGTTCCCGACATTCTCGGTATGCAGTTTCTGGTCTATATCCCCGTCGAATCCAGTTCACCCCCATTAATACCGTCGTACGTCGTAGGTCGTACGTTTTAAAGATTTATACGTACGACGTAAGACGCATGACGCGCGACGGATTTAAACGTCTTTCCTGCCGCGCATCACTCTCTGCACTTCAATGTTATCGGCTTTCTTCCTCAGGCTTTCCCGCTTGTCATGCAGGTTCTTGCCCTTGGCAAGCCCGATCTCCAGCTTGGCAACCCCTTTTTTAAAGTATAGCTTCGTTGGTATCAGGGTCAGGCCCCTGCGGGAGATCTTGCCCGCGAGCCTGTTGAGCTCTTCTTTATGAAGCAGGAGCTTCCTTGTGCGCACCGGGTCATAATCGCTCTGGTCGTATGAATAGGGGTTTATATGCATGTTATAAACGAACGCCTCACCCCTTTCTATCCTTCCAAAACCGTCCCCGATGTTCGCCTTGCCGTCCCTCAGGGACTTGACTTCCCCGCCTGTCAGCACCAGCCCGGCTTCATACGTTTCAAGTATGAAGTAATCGTGATACGCCTTTCTGTTTGTTACTATTATCTTTTCACCCATTGTTTTTCAACTATTCAACTAAAGACTTTTTACAGGGAACCCTCCACTAAGATTGGCGGGCAGGCTTAAGAGAACTTATTTCGTCGTGCGTCGTAAGTCGTATGTCGTTCGCAAATGATTTTAATAATACGCAAGACGTTCGACACATGACGTATGACGGCATTATGAATCCCGCTGAATCCCTGTGAAAATTGTATTTTCTATGAAAATCCGTGTAAATCCGTGGCTCAATTATTATTTTGTTTTCTCGATTATCTCAATGTCGTCGATGGTCCACTCGACCGGTATTTCCGAGGCATCCTCGCACGCTATCCTGGGGGCAAGCATTATGCCGTCCCTGGGCTGGGTGTAGTAGAAGTCTATCTGCGCCTTGTGCCACCTTCGGCCG
>Ga0210056_1001364_pt1 | contig 21287 bp, 21 predicted proteins | sample CryGeyCG2014_080_2_FD_183965 | JGI IMG/M metagenome (GOLD analysis project Ga0210056, IMG submission 183965) | Groundwater microbial communities from aquifer - Crystal Geyser CG07_land_8/20/14_0.80 (SPAdes) (version 2) | ecosystem: Environmental > Aquatic > Deep subsurface > Groundwater | place... | reverse complement strand
AAATCTGAGCCCAACGCCGAAATCGGTGAAAATAGCCATTTCCGGATGGGCACTAACTAACAGTGTGCGGTTGCGCGCTGATTCGTGAGGTGAGACATGGCTGACTACATAGGCGCAGTGGACCAGGGAACTACCAGCACCCGCTTCATTGTCTTCGATCGGTCCGGACGGATTATCGGTTTGGACCAGAGAGAACATCGACAGATCTTCCCCAGACCGGGCTGGGTGGAACACGATGCCGGTGAAATATGGAACAACACACGCCTGGTTATTGCCGGGGCACTGAACCGGGCCGGGATTCGCGGCTCTGATTTGGCTGCTATCGGGGTAACCAATCAGCGAGAGACCACTGTGATTTGGGACAAATACACAGGGAAACCCTACGGCAATGCCATCGTCTGGCAATGCGCTAGAACAGACAAGATATGCAACGATCTGATAAGGGATGGAGGAATTGACCGTTTCAGAGAAAGGACCGGTCTGCCTGTTGCCACATATTTTTCAGGCCCCAAGATCAAGTGGATACTTGATACCTATCCGAATGCTAAGAAAGCCGCCTTTCGCGGCGATGCATTCTTCGGGACCATGGAGTCCTGGGTTATATGGTGGCTGACCGGAGGACCGGCCGGAGGGGCGCATGTGACCGATGTGACCAACGCAAGCCGCACGATGCTCATGGACCTGGAGACCCTGCAATGGGACGCGCACATACTGGAGATACTGGACATACCGGCCCGCATACTTCCCGGGATCGTTCCCTCTATGGATTCTGATTTCTGGGGGTTTACTTCGGAGTCGGGTCCACTGGGGGCACGGGTACCGGTCTGCGGCGCTCTGGGTGACCAGCAGGCAGCCCTTGTCGGCCAGCTCTGTCTTGAACCTGGCCAAGCCAAAAATACTTACGGTACGGGGTGTTTCCTTCTGATGAATACCGGGGATCAACCGGTGCCGTCAAAACACGGACTGATTACGACGCTCGCCTATCAGATGAGAGATCGGGGGCCGGTGTACGCCCTTGAAGGATCAATAGCCATCGCGGGGGCCTTGGTCCAGTGGCTGCGTGACAATCTGGGTCTGATTTCTGATGCCTCCGGGGTGGAAGAACTGGCCCGCAGTGTAGATGATAGCGGGGCGGTCTATATTGTGCCCGCATTCTCGGGGCTCTTTGCGCCTTACTGGCGGTCCGACGCTCGAGGGGTAATGGTGGGGTTGACCCGATACTCCAATAAGGGCCACATCGCAAGGGCCGCATTAGAGGCCTGTGCTTATCAGACACGGGATATTGTCGAGGCCATGAACAGAGATTCCGGCGTCCGCCTGGCACACCTCAAGGTGGATGGGGGAATGGTCCGCAATAATCTCTTGATGCAGTTTCAGGCGGATACTCTTGCGGTTCCTGTTATCAGGCCCAGGGTGACTGAGACCACGGCATTGGGAGCGGCCTATGCGGCCGGCCTTGCCGCAGGATTCTGGGGAGGTATGGAGGAACTGCGCAATAATTGGATCGCCGATATGACCTGGGAGCCGGCAATGGCCGAAGAGGACAGAGAAAAGGGATACCGAGGATGGAAAAAGGCCGTGGAAAGGACCTTTAATTGGGTTGAATAACCGCTACGGGTAAAAAGTTATGTGGCTATCAGGCAATCATCAAATGAATTTTATACAGCATGGCAAGTGTTCAATGGACTGTTAGATCGTCAATGAATTCCATTTCGATATTCTGGGCAAGCGCCCATTTCTTTAAAAGATAGCCGTTTTCACGGGCAGTTTCGGTATGTCTGTCAGGCCCCTTACCGGAAGGGGGCGGATAGGTCAGGCATAGAAAGTAGCGCCATCCCCTGAAACCTCCGAAAGGGGTGCCATCGTCCGGCCGCTCCCAGAATTTGAGGCCCCTCGCGATAAGCCTGTCAACAGGCGCAACCACATGGTAGGCGGAGCCGTCAGGGCTTATGCCGATGTATCCCTCGTTTCCGCTCTCCTCCGGCAAGGTCGCCCTGATGAGATCAGATAGCCTTATCTGGACGTGAGGCATGAAATATTTATCTCGACTGTGGGTGCTGCATGACGCGGATCATGGGGCCGGGCTCATGCGGTAAAGAATGGATTAACGATAAAATAGGCCGCCAGTACCAATATCACCACACCGGCAGCCTTTCTGAACCAGCCTGAGGCTCCCTGCCACTTACTGTTTTCAACCAGCCGCTTGACCGCAGCTGTCGAGCTTCCTGCTATTACAATGGGCAGGCAGTGACCTAGAGCGAATAGTATAATAAAGAGGATGCCTATTGCTACCTGCTTTTGCAATGTAATCAGGGCAAGGATCGGCGCTATAAAGCCAAAGGTGCAAGAACCTGAAAGTACCCCATAGGCAAGCCCGAGGCCGAACGCGCCCCACACCCCCTTAAGATTAAGCCTGTGGAGAAAACTTCCTGACATACTGCATTTCTCCACACCCAACATGCCCAGGGCAACCCAGACCAGGACAAGGCCCACCAGTATCTGCCAGTAATTGCCTACGTCACCAAGCATTCGACCCAGCAGAGCACAGATAACGCCCACGATGGCAATGGTGATGAAAAGTCCGGATGTAAAAGCCACAGAGTAACGGACTGCATCTCTTGGTTGCAGGGCCTCCTGCTGCCCCCCCACGTAAGCGACTACGAGGGGGATGGACGCAATGTGACAGGGACTGAATAAAACGCTTATTATCCCCCACAAAAAACAGCCTGCCGCGGCGATTGCCAAACCGCCGGACATCCATTCGTTCACGGTCAAGAAGAAAGAATCAAGCATTAACAAGGTCTCCGTAAATATATATCCGTACTCTATTGTACACCCATTTTTTTCAGTTGAGCAACTATCGCTGCCTCCGACATGAAACCTACATGACGATAGACTTCCCTGCCCTCTTTGTCGAAGAATATCTGCGTGGGAATAGCCCTTATTCCGAAACGCTGCGCCTGATCCCTATATTTCCAGACGTCAATGACAATTATTGCCGCCCTGCCGTTATAGTCCTTTTCAACCTTTTCAAGGATGGGGGCCATCATCTTGCAGGGAACGCAACTGTTAGCCCCCAGATCAATCATTGTCACCATGCCCTTCAGCGGAACGCGTGACCAGTCCCCTGAGTCCGCCGAATGTGCATGCAGAGCTATAAGACATAAAAAAAACAATGACAAAATAATAAGATAAATTTTATAAGAGTTATTTAGGGCTAAACTATTCATCAATCAGCTTCCTCTGCTTTCTATCCGGCCTTTCATTGAATGCAGTTCTTGTAAGTTCAACGTGTCCGTGCTTTGCAAGGGCTCGAAAAAAAATAATTTCGAGCCTTTTCGGATGCCTTGGCACAAAGGCATCAATGGCGAGCCGTCTTTTCCGATTAAATCCGGCTCGCTATTGGACGCTCTTAAGCCATTCCTTAATCTGTGCCCTCGGGGGAACCCTGCCCACGGATTTTATCTTTCCGTTTATCACAAGGGCAGGGGTGCCCATGACGCCGTATTTTCCTATCTCCTTGATCTCCCGTACGTGATCAATACTGCCCTGAAGCTTCAGTTCCGACATGGCGGACATGACCTCCATCTCCAGGCGGTCGCAGTTAACGCATCCGGGCCCTAATATTTTTACATCAAGACCGTCTATTACTTCTTCTTCAAAAGGGGCGCCGATGAGCTTTTTGAACTCCCTCAAGAACGCGTCGCCGTAGCCGGACTTCACCTTGTCGGGAATGTAATTTGATCTGGAGAGCCTCTTCATGAGTTCATCGCGGATCTCCTGATCGGACATCCCTTCTTTGCGGGCCTCTATATCCTTCAAAACAGCATTAAGCCCTATTATCCCTACAGCCTGGCCGGCAACCTTAATCTGTGTTACGTCGCTTTGACCCATGTTAAGGCCTCCTATACAAAAAACGCGCCATACAGCATGCCCGCAATGGTAGATAATACCACAATTATACCGCAAAAGGTCGCGGTCTTCTTTACCCCCAGAATGCCCCCGATAACCAGCATATTGGGAAGCGACAGGGCCGGTCCTGCAAGGAGAAGCGCAAGGGCCGGTCCCTTGCCCATCCCGGCTCCAAGCAACCCTTGCAAGATCGGGACCTCAGTCAGGGTAGCAAAATACATCAAGGCTCCGGCAACGGAGGCAAAAAGGTTTGCCCAGAGGGAGTTTCCTCCTACCAGCGCCTGTATGTAATGTTCGGGTATCAAGGCCGGATGCCCGGGCCTCCCAAGCATAAAACCGGCCACCAGCACCCCTGCCCCCAGAAGCGGTAATATCTGTTTCATGAAGCCCCAGGTTGACTGCACCCAGCTCGATCGCTCATAGGCCTTGAACCAGCTCTTCAGCATCACGCCCATTACAATGAGAAGGCCCGCGGTCAGAAACCACTTTATGGAGAAGATAAAGGGCCAGAACCCGGTTGATCCTTCGGCAGGTCTTGCAAAGGCGGCAAATATCAGGATCAATACCATGGTAAGCATGAAAAGAGCGTCCTGAGTCAAGGTTCTTCCCTTCTCATCCTCATCAGGCATATACATCTGTCCTGTTGCCCTTTCAGCGTCTTCCTTTCGAAAGAAAAAAGCCATCAGAAGGCCAGTAACAACCGCAAAAACAACAGCTCCCACTGCCCTGGCCAATCCCAGTTGCCAGCCCAATATCCTTGCTGTAAGGACTATGGCCAGGACGTTTATGGCAGGCCCGGAGTACAAAAAGGCCGTTGCAGGTCCTATGCCGGCGCCCCTCGTGTAGATGCCTGCGAAAAGAGGGAGCACCGTACATGAACAGACGGCCAAAACCGTTCCTGATATGGAAGCTACTGAATAGGAAAGAATCTTTTTAGCACTTGCCCCGAAATACTTAAGGACTGAGGTCTGTGATATAAAAACCGATATTGCCCCCGCGATAAAAAAGGCTGGTATAAGGCATGTAAGAACATGCTCCCTGGCATATTCCTGAAGCATCATAAATGCCTCAAAGCCCGATTGCCTTACCAGAGGATTTGCCCATGGGATATAGTAGGCGGCAAGGAAGGCGCCGACTATAATCATTAATTTCCTTTTCTCACTCATACAATTTTCTCCATATCTTCTTAATAAATCCGGGCGGATGCTTTCTATGGCGTTTTGCCCCTGATTATTGAGATGTTACTTTTCTCATAGCTCGATTTATATATAGCCTGAAACTAACGGTCATGCCCTGTTGGGGCACAACGAAGGATGAAAATATACACCCTTTACCCATATCCCTCAGCCTCGACAGGGAAGGGAGGGTGGGGGTGATTTTCATATAAAAGGCTGAACTAAAGTGCTGCCTTTGTTCATTACATTCACATCAAAGAATATAGTCCTCCAGGGAGCCCTGTCAACACAAAAGCTTTAGCATGCCCCGGGTTCCCAATCAGACAGTCTACCTGAAACCCTGTTTCAGAGACAGGCTTTTTATTTTGGTTCATCCGATTTTTGCTTATATGATAGCATGCTGTGACTGGATTCCGGCCTACGCCAAAATGACGAACAAAAGAAAAAAGCATCTGAAAGACTGAAAGTACTCAGAAACCGGATAAACCATACTAACGGTCATGCCCTGGAAGGGGCACAACGAAAGATGAAAATCACCCCCACCCATCCCTCCCCTGTCGAGGGGGAGGGCTCGCCTCTGTGCAGGGGAAGGTCGGTAAGGTTGGGGGGTGTATTTTCACGGTAGATTTTCAAAGAGAGGGGAGTCTATAAATGATATCTGCAGGGCCTCAAACAACATCTTTTCTCCTGTTACATCCGCCTGTGACAAGGCCCTGCGAGCCTCCCGCGGGTGTTTCAAGGCTTGCAGGCACCCTCATCTCCCACGGGATAGCCTGCTCGGTGTTTGACGCCAACCTGCACTGTCTATCGGCGATGCTGGGGAGGGCCCCTGACCTTGATGATACCTGGAGCAGAAGGGCATGGGCGGGTGTGAAGTCTCATCTGGATTCGCTTCGGCGCAGAGATACCTACAAGAATATGGGCAGATACCGACGGGCGGTGCAGGACATAAACAGGCTTCTAAACAATGCTGGCGTTTCAGAGGGGTTTCACATAGCCCTGACCAATTTCAGCAGCGATAAACTTTCTCCGCTAAAAAGCGGTGATCTTATAAGGTCATATCATGAACCTGAAAAGAATCCTTTTTTCGAAGCCTTCAGCCATGCGATAACCGAGATTATTGAAAGATCAAAGCCGTCCATAGTCGGATTGTCCCTCAACTTCCTTGCGCAGGCGCTGACGTGTTTTGCCATGATGGGATTTGTAAGAAAAAGGTATCCCGGCATCAGGTTGATAATGGGAGGAGGCCTTGTCACATCATGGATGAGCAGACCAGGCTGGAGAAACCCGTTTGGTTCACTAGTTGACGAGATGGTCTGCGGCCCGGGAGAAAAGAGACTTCTTGAAATTGCAGGGGTGAAGCCTCACGCCTATTCAGGCCCGCCTGACTATGGGTGGGCAGTTGGTAATGGATATCTCTCGCCTGGATTTGTCCTCCCCTACAGCGCCTCGACGGGATGCTACTGGAGGCGATGCTCATTCTGTCCTGAAAAGGCGGAAAAAAATCCATATCATGCCCTTGAAACAAATGCAGTCAAGGCCGAAATTAGGGGGCTTGTCAGGATGACAGCTCCCTTGCTCATCCACTTTCTCGACAATGCCATGAGTCCGGATCTTCTAAAGGCTATCGCTTCGGATAGAGCGGTTGATCCTTGGTATGGATTTGCGAGGATATCCGCTCTCCTTACGAACCGGGATTTCGCGGTTTCTCTAAGAGAGTCAGGTTGCGTCATGCTCAAACTCGGAGTTGAATCGGGAGATCAGCATGTACTTGATGAGATGGGAAAAGGGACTGAAACAGAGACGGTATCCCTTGCCCTCAGTACCCTAAAAAGGGCAGGAATCGCAACCTATGTCTATCTGCTTTTCGGGACCCCTTCCGAAGATGAGAAGAGGGCTCGTAATACCTTGGAGTTTGTCACTGCCAATGCAGACTCTATTGATTACCTGAGCCTTGCAGTCTTCAATATGCCGGCGTGGGGAAAGGATGCCGATCTTTATGAGACGAGGGATTTCTATGAGGGAGACCTCGCTCTCTACAAGGACTTTGTTCATCCCCTGGGCTGGGGCCGCCTGGAGGTGAGGAGGTTTCTTGACAGGATATTCAAAAGACATCAAGCTGTGGCAACTATCTTGAGAAGAGAGCCGCCCTTCTTTACCTCCAGTCACGCTCCCTTTTTCTCTATGGCCGAAAAAGGCATGCTGTGAGGTAATAGCTCTTCCATGCATTATCCTCCACTTGACATAAAGGCAGGTTTCTTGCATTATGCGTCCGGGTCGTGCCTATTGCCTTCCTCAGTTGAGAGAGCACGGCTACCCCTTGTCACCAGGTCGAATTAAAGGATAATTTCCATGATATTCCGGCTGTAGGTTAAATTTATGGCTTTAGAGGGGTCTTTTAATTTTTTATGGCGTGCAACAGAAAATATTTTCAGGCGGAAAAGCCCATGAGAAATGAAATCTTGAATCGTTGGACGGTAGAGGAAGCCAGGGAACTATACGGCATAAGGAACTGGAGCGCAGGATATTTCGACATAAGCGCGGATGGAAACGTGGTTGTTACACCCAACCCGAAACGGCCTGATGTATCGGTCAGTATAAAGGCCATAATAGAGGGCATGAGGGAAAGAGGGCTTACCATGCCGGTGCTTCTGCGCATAGAAAACCTCCTCGTGACCCAGTTGGCATTACTTCACGACAGCTTCCGGGCCGCTATGTCCAACTTCGATTACAAGGGGGATTACCGTGGGGTTTACCCCATAAAGGTCAATCAGCAGCAGCAGGTGATAGAGGCGATCACCCGCTTCGGGAGATCAACGCACCACGGCCTTGAGGTGGGAAGCAAGGCGGAATTGATAGCCGCCATTTCCATGCTGAACGACAAGGAGGCTTGTCTGATTTGTAACGGTTATAAAGATGAGGAATTCATAGACCTCGCTCTCTACGCTGTCAAGATGGGCTATAAGTGCTTCCTCGTGGTTGAGATGCCGAGCGAACTGCCCATGATAGTTGAGCGTTCGAAGAAGGTGGGCGTTAAGCCGAACATTGGGGTAAGACTCAAGCTTTCTACAAAGGCCGGGGGGCACTGGACGGAATCAGGCGGGGACCGCAGCATATTCGGGCTCAATATCAGCCAGTTGATTGAGGCAGTGGACTACCTTAAGGATAACGGAATGCTGGAGTGTCTGAAACTCCTTCACTACCACCTCGGATCACAAATCCCCAATATAAGGGACATTAGGTCGGCGGTGACTGAGGGATGCAGGTATTACGCCGAAATGGTTAAAGAAGGCGCTCCTATGGGATACCTTGATATTGGTGGCGGGCTTGCGGTTGATTATGACGGATCAAAGACCAATTTCGTCAACAGCATGAACTACACGCTGGAGGAATACTGCGTTGATATAATAGAGGTAATCATATCAATACTGGGAGAAAACAACATAGCTCATCCCACCATTGTCACGGAATCAGGGAGGGCTACCGTCGCTTATTCCTCAATTCTACTCGTAAATGTCCTTGATATAGCGAAATTTGAAATAGTAAGTCTTCCTGAACAAGTGAATGAAAATTCACATGAACTCATGAAAAATCTTCATGAAGTTTTAAAGAGCATGACTCTCAAGAATATACAGGAATGCTACAACGACGCTATCTACTACAGGGATGAAATAAGACAGCTTTTTAAACACGGAGAGATAACCCTCAGGGAGCGCTCGGTCGCAGAGAACATCTTCTGGAATATCATGAACATAATATACAAGGAAAGAAACAAGATGAGCAAGATACCCCCTGAACTTGAGGGTATCGAATCGGCTCTGGCGGATATCTACTACTGCAACTTCAGCGTCTTTCAGTCCCTTCCTGATTCATGGGCCATAGGGCATCTTTTCCCGATTATGCCCATACACAGACTAAACGAAGAACCATTGAGGCAGGCTACCATAGCGGATGTGACATGCGATTGCGACGGCAAGATAGACAAATTCATAGACCTGCACGATGTAAGAAACACTTTGCCCATGCACGATCTTATAGAAAATGAGGAGTATTACCTCGGGGTCTTTCTGGTAGGAGCCTATCAGGAGACACTGGGCGACCTGCATAATCTCATGGGGGACACGAACATAGTAAGCGTTCATATCTATGAAGACGGCACCTATGACTTTGTAAGAGAGATTGATGGGGATTCGGTTGCCGATGTGTTATCATACGTTGAGTATGATCCCAAGACCCTTATGACGAACTTCAGGTCTATTGCCGAGCAGGCTGTTAAGGATGGATTCATAAGCCCGGCTGAAAGAAGGCAGATTATAAAGAAGTACGAAAGCGGTTTGAGCGGTTACACCTATTTTGAGAGATGAGGTCTTATTATGGCTGGAGTTCTTATCATAGGAGCTGGAGGGGTTGGGCAGGTAGTTGTGCATAAATGCGCGCAGGCAAGGGATGTCTTCTCCGATATATGTCTTGCAAGCAGAAATATTGAAAAATGCGACAGGATAGCCGCGCAGCTCAAGAGGCCTATCCGGACCGCTCAGGTGGACGCGGAAAAGAGCGCGGAGCTTATCCCTCTGATAGAATCCTTTAAGCCCGATGTGGTTGTCAATGTGGCCTTGCCCTATCAGGATCTGGCCATTATGAACGCATGCCTGAAAACGGGCGTTGATTACCTGGATACAGCAAACTACGAACCCAGGGATGAGGCGCGGTTTTCCTATTTATGGCAGTGGGCATATCATGAGCGATTCAGGGATAAGGGCATCATGGCACTTCTTGGTAGCGGATTTGACCCCGGAGTCACAAATGTCTTTACCGCCTGGGCCTTGAAGCACCACTTCAGCGAGATTGACGAACTCGATATAATAGACTGTAACGCGGGAGACCACGGACAACCCTTTGCCACCAATTTCAACCCTGAGATAAATATCAGGGAGGTCTCCGCCAGAGGAAGATATTATGAAAAGGGCGTCTGGAAAGAGACCGATCCTCTTTCCGAAACCATGGAGTTTGATTTTCCCGAAGGTATTGGGAAAAGGAAGCTCTATCTGCTCTTTCACGAAGAACTGGAATCCCTGATAAAGCATATCCCATCCATCAAGAGGGCAAGATTCTGGATGACCTTTTCGGATAACTACCTCAAACACCTCGAGGTGCTCAAAAATGTGGGCATGACCAGGATTGACCCTGTCAGGTTCAACGGACAGGACATCATACCGCTCCAGTTTCTCAAGGCCCTGCTCCCGGATCCGGGATCTTTAGGCCCCCTGACCAAAGGAAAGACCTGTATAGGCTGCCTGATAAAGGGCAACAAGGACGGGCAGCCAAAGACCCTTTACATCTACAATATCTGCGATCACAGGGCCTCTTATGAAGAAGTAGGTTCCCAGGCGGTCTCCTACACGACAGGCGTGCCGGCAATGATAGGGGCCATGCTCATGGTGACAGGTGTCTGGAGAGGAAAGGGAGTCTTCAACATGGAGGAGATGGACCCTGATCCTTTTATGGAAAAACTAAACATCTACGGCCTTCCATGGCAGGTAAAGATAATTTAAATTCGCTTCTTCTCCAGGCACCCACACCTTGCTTTGTGGTTGATGAGGAGGCACTGGAGAGAAATATCGCGATCCTTGCAGCAGTGCAGAGGCGGGCCGGTTGCAGGATACTCCTTGCGCTGAAGGCATTCGCCATGTGGTCGGTATTCCCGCTCCTGAAAGAGACCCTCAAAGGTGTGTGCGCAAGCTCTCCCCATGAGGCCCGGCTCGGACGCGAGTATTTCGGAGGAGAGGTCCACGCCTTTGCCGCGGCTTACAGCGAGGAGGATATCCTGAAGCTCATAGACGTCTGCGACCACATAGTCTTTAACTCCTTTTCTCAGCTCGAGCGCTTTCGCGCTCTCATTGAGCAATCCGGCGCCGACATGAAGATAGGCCTCAGGATGAATCCGGAGCATTCGGAGGCCCCCGCAACGCTCTATGATCCCTGCGCGCCCTTTTCCAGGCTCGGGATAAGAAGGGAGGAGTTCCAGGGAAAAGACCTCTCAGGGGTCTCGGGACTACATTTCCACACACTCTGCGAACAGAACTCCGATGCTCTGGAAAGGACCCTCGCGGCCTTTGAGAAAAGATTCAGTGATATAATCCCCATGATGCAGTGGATCAACTTCGGGGGAGGACATCACATAACAAGATCCGATTATGATGTAGATCTCCTGTGCGATCTTATCGCGGGCTTTGCTGAAAGATACGGCAAGGTCATCTACCTGGAGCCTGGCGAGGCGGTGGCCTTGAATGCCGGTTACCTGGTCTCAACCGTTCTTGACATAGTCAGAAACGAAATGGATATAGCGATACTTGATACCTCAGCCGCCGCTCACATGCCGGACGTCCTCGAGATGCCCTACAGGCCTGAGGTCGTAAGTGCGGGGGGGCCGGGACAGTTGCAATACTCCTATAGACTTGCGGGGCTTTCGTGCCTGGCAGGAGATGTAATCGGAGACTATTCATTTGATGAGCCCCTTCGTCCGGGGGCAAAAATCGTTTTTACGGATATGGCCCACTACACGATGGTAAAGACAAACACCTTTAACGGGATAGGGCTGCCATCCATAGCCGTTTGCAGGCCGTCAAAAGACCATATTGAAATTATCCGCCGATTCGGATATGAGGATTTCAAAAACAGACTGTCATGAGTAAGATGGACGACTATCCGGCATTCCTTGGATCTGAGCTTGGGCCGCAGGCCCCTGAGACGTCTTTGTTTCACATAGTGCCTGTGCCTTACGAGAAGACCGTTTCCTACGGCAAGGGAACGGGAAAAGGGCCATCCGCCATACTCAAGGCCTCATGGCAACTTGAGGTCTTTGACGGAAGGGGTGTGCCTGCCGAGAGGGGTATTTTCACCCACGAACCCGTTGAATGCGCCGGCAGGGCGGATGAGGTTATCGGCAGGATAGAGAAGGCTATTTCAGGAATCCTCAATCTAAAAAAGATCCCGGTGATGCTGGGGGGCGAGCACACCGTAACTTTGGGCGCGGCAAGGGCTGTAAGGTCATGCCTTCCCGGTGCCGGGATAGTCCAGTTGGATGCTCATGCAGATCTAAGGGATTCCTACGAAGGCACGCCTCTAAGCCATGCCTGTGTCATGAGGCGTGTCCACGAGCTGGGAATGCCATTCATCCAGTTGGGGGTAAGGAGCCTTTGCCTTGAAGAGCATCACTTCAGGCAATCAAACGGTATAGTGTATTATGATGCGCCCGGGATGAATGAAGACGGTCTTCCGAAAACCTGGCTTCCGGAGGATTTTCCCGTAGATGTTTATGTCACCATAGATATTGACTCGCTTGACTCATCCATTATGCCTGCCACCGGGACCCCTGAGCCCGGAGGTCTTTCCTGGTACCTGACCCTTGATATCCTGAGATCAATAGCCGGCCAAAGGCGGGTAATAGGATTTGACCTCGTGGAACTGGCCCCTGTGCCAAGCCTTCACGCGTGCGATTATACGGCTGCAAAGCTTATCTACCTGTTCATGGGTGCAATAGTATCCGGTAGTCCTCACCCCTGAGATCAATCGCTCAATTGCTCTCCATGTCCGATGTGGGCTTATGTATCGAGACTATCTTCTTTTTTTTCAGAATCCCCACCAGATAGCCGTCCATCATCAGATGAATGAAGTGATGGAATACACAGAAAACTAAAGCAAGACCGTGCTGGGGGAAAAGCTTGACCTGGAGCAGTACTGGAAGGGTTAATGTCTTCTGCGCACCCATAAAGAGAATGCTCTCCATACGGCCCCTCGGGATTCGAAACAGATGTATTGATGCGAAGGCTGCCGCAAGAAGAAAGGCATGGAATAAGACAGAAAGAAGAGCGATTATTAATACTTGACCTCCCCCGCTTAGAACCGTTCCTTTTGCCCCTGAAAGCCCCATCCATACCATTAACAGAATCAAACATTGATTGAAAACGGGAATGCCTTTTTGAATGGGAGAAAGGAGGGTCTCCCTCTTCGGCCTGAAAGCGAGCCCTATTATGAGGGGGAGCAGGACAAGCAGGCACATCTGCATGATCATTTTTGCCGTTTCCATGGGGACTGAGTCAACGCTTTGAACAAGGATGGAGAGGGAAAAGGGAACCGTGACGACACTTAGACTGCTGGCAAGCACGGTAATCAGGAGTGAATGGGCCATGTTTCCGCCTGCCGCGCCCGTCATAACCACCCCGCTGCTCATCGTCGTAGGCATGACTGCAATCAGGAACAAACCGATTTTGACAGAGGGATTAATGGGTATTTGCGCTATTATCAAGGCAACGAGGGGCGCAACCACAAAAATAATGATGATGGTAATCACCGTCCCCCGGATGTCGCGAAACCCCGCTCTTATCTGTTCCCGCTTTAAGATTAGTCCTGAACCGACAAAAATAATAAAAATAACCACATCTGCTCCGCTATGGGATTTGATCCAGTTACCCATGCCGGCGATTGTGCCAGTGGTATCCGCAAGCGTAATAAGGCAAATGCCGACCAGGCCAAAAAGAAACCAGTTTTGCTTTAGAATTCGCGCCAATTTATTGCTTCCCCTTACCCGCGAGTTTTGCCATTGTGTAACTCAGACAATCGCCGAAATTCAACCGTTCCGGGTATTGTCCTCGGTTGATCGTTACACCTCTTGATACTTTATATGAAAATGCCCCTCGCCTTTAACCCTCCCCCTTGACGGGGGAGGGAGGGGTGGGGGTGATTTTCATCCTTCGTTGTGCCCCAATAGGGCATGGGGGTTAGTGTCCATCCGGAAATGAGATAGTTTCGTCGAGTTCAAGGCGGGCGATAATTTTAACCACAGGCATACATTGACGTATTTCGAGGATTAAAATTTGAGCCAAACGCCGAAATCGGTGAAAATAGCCATTTCCGGATGGGCACTACTTAAGGTTAAGTCCCATGGCTCCAATAAATTTCCGTATGAGTTCAAAAATTCGGGGTAGGTGCGGCTTCAGCCGCACGGGAACCGTGCGCTCTGCGCCTGAAGGCGCACCTACAGAAGCTGATTCCTGGTCTGCATGTCCTGATCTGCGCAAAGCCATCCCCCCCCGATTTATTGAAATGATACAAATTTCCCGTAAGAATCTAGCTAAACTATTATGGTATAATTTGTCAACACAGGCAGAAGATGGCGATCCTTCTCAAGGAAGAAGTATTATTGGAGGCTCTGCTTGAACATGCGCTGAGTGGTGTGATAGAAGTCGTTAGAAGTCTAAAAGTGTTTGACGACCATAGAGTAGCAGAATATTAGTTGTAATGGACGGTAGAAAACGAGCGGACATCAAACCCGGGGACCGGGTGCAGGTTGTGCAGAAACAGGATCAGCGTTCCGGCAGACTGACTGAGGGTATCGTTCAAGCGATTCTGACGCGCTCCGCCGTTCATCTTCACGGAATAAAGGTGAGGCTGGAAAGCGGGGTGGTCGGCCGCGTGAAGGTGATCATTTCCAAGGGCGATATCTGATAGGAGAAATTGATTGTTGAATATCTTTGTGGATGCGGACGCCTGCCCGGTCAAACCGGAGGTCTATAGAGTGGCTGATCGCTATGAGCTGAAAGTCACGCTTGTGGCAGGGGCACGGATGCGGATCCCGGATGGCGTCAGGATAACCCTGAAGGTAGTTGGCCAGGGAATGGACGCAGCGGATGACTGGATTGTCGAAAATATGGAGGCGGGCGACATCATTATTACTGCTGATATACCTCTCGCAGCCCGGTGCGTCGCGAGAGGCGCCTATGTTCTCGGACATACCGGGAAACCGTTCTCAGGCGACAACATCGGCCTTGCCCTTGCAACCCGCAATCTCCTGAGCGAGCTGAGGCAGTTGGGTGAGGTAACGGGCGGCCCCCCGCCGTTTGGTAAGCGAGACCGTTCCCGGTTCCTGCAGGCGCTTGACAAAGCCGTCAACGAAATCCGTGCTAGTGTCCGTCCGGAAATGAGATAGTTTCGTCGAGTTACTGCGGTGCGAGCTGGAATGGCCAGTTTCCATCAGTGCGCAAAGCATGACAGGCGGGTTTTACCGGTAAAGAAGACCGCCAAATTCAATTTGACATCCATTTTTAAAAACATTACGCTCTGCTCGGTTTTATTGTTGTCAGGCTGATTCTATCAAAGCTTGAAGCACTCTTAAGGAATACTCAGGGTCTTCTCATTTAGAGTGTTCCGCTTTTTTCTCGGCAGTGTGTTTTCCCTCCTGCGCCCTTGATGGGGCGCAGGTCCATATCCTGGTGTTTAACCGGCTGTTCATGCCCGCCTTGTTCGCACGTTAGGCGGGTCAGACTCATAGGCGGCCGGTTGTTGGCATGGGTTAAAGATGCCTCCGCAGGGGTTGCGGAAGGCAAGAATACAAACCTGATTGTAACACTTAAAGGAGGAGTTATGGATGTAAAGAAGATCGTACTGCCTGAATCAGAGTTGCCGCGCCAGTGGTATAATATCGCTGCGGACATGCCCACCCCCATGGAGCCGCCCCTTCATCCGGGGACGGGTAAGCCGGTTGGCCCCGACGACCTTGCCCCTATTTTTCCCATGCCTCTCATCTTGCAGGAGGTAAGCCAGGAGCGGTGGATAGATATTCCGGAAGAAGTGTTAAAGAGATACCTGATGTGGAGGCCTACGCCTCTTTACAGGGCCTACAGCCTGGAGAAGTTTCTAAAGACACCCGCAAGGATATATTTCAAGAACGAGGGCGTAAGCCCGGCCGGAAGCCACAAACCCAATACCGCCATTCCGCAGGCCTATTATAACGCCATTTCCGGCACAAAGCGCATCTGCACCGAGACAGGCGCCGGCCAGTGGGGAAGCGCCCTTGCCTTTGCCTGTTCGCAGTTCGGCATCGAGTGCAAGGTCTTCATGGTGAAGATCAGCTATAATCAGAAACCCTATCGCCGTATGATGATGCAGACCTGGGGCGCCACTTGTGTCGCAAGCCCCAGCACAGAGACCAAGGCAGGACAGACCATCCTGGCCCAGAATCCGGATTCTCCGGGGAGCCTCGGTATTGCCATAAGTGAGGCAGTGGAGGCAGCGGTAACAGGAAAAGATTCAAAATACGCCCTGGGAAGCGTCCTCAATCACGTCATGCTGCACCAGACCGTAAATGGGCTCGAAGTACAAAAGCAGATGGCGATTGCAGGCGACTATCCGGACGTGGTGATCGGATGCGCCGGTGGCGGAAGCAACTTTGCCGGATGTGCCTTCCCGTTTGTCAGGGATAAGATACATGGGAAGAAGGTTGAGATCATTGCGGTTGAGCCTACCTCTTGTCCCACCATGACCAGGGGGCCTTTTGCATACGACTTCGGCGACACCGTCATGATGACTCCTCTTCTTCCGATGCACACCCTGGGACACGGCTTTGTGCCCGAGCCTATCCACGCTGGAGGTCTCAGGTATCACGGAATGGCTCCTCTGGTGAGCCAGTTGATACTGGATGGGCTTATCACGCCTATCGCCGTTCCTCAGATGGAGACCTTCCAGGCGGGCATCACCTTTGCCAGGACTGAGGGTTTTATCAGCGCGCCTGAGACGGATCACGCCATCGCCGCTACCATTCGGGAGGCCATAAAGGCCAGGGAAGAGGGAAAGGAAAAGGTTATCCTCTTTAACTGGAGCGGCCATGGTCTTGTTGATATGGCCGCCTATGATGCCTATCTGAGCGGTAAACTGGCAGATCACGCTCTTGCGGAGGCTGAAATCCAGAGGGCCTTAAAAGAGATTGATCCTCTTCCCAAGCCCAAACAGTACCGACCACTCAGACCTTGATTTCCCAAATGATTGCCGTGAATTTTTGCCTCCCTGGGAATATGCACATTTCCCGGGGAGGGATTTTCATGTTGCGGGGCTGATTATGAAGGAAGAAAAGTGTTTTCCTGATGAACAAACGCAGATTCGTTGTCCGAGGCTCGGCCATCAAGTCTCCTTCTCATATTGCAGGATTGAGAGCGCCGGTCTTCCCTGCTTCAAGGCGCTGGACTGCTGGTTTGAGAAGTTTCCCGTCGAAAAATATTTGAGAGAAGAGCTTTCACCGGAGGAATGGGAAAAGGCATTTGAAGCTCGATCGAAACCCAAGATGGCTTCGTTGCTGGACTTGATAGAGCAGGCAAAGAAAATGAATACGGAAGGGAAATGATGAAGGAAGAAATTTTTCTGGGTAATGGAGCCATAGCGCTCGGGCTTCTCGAGGCGGGCTGCCAGTTGATCACGTCATATCCCGGCACTCCCAGCTCGGAGATTCTGCCGGAGATCATAAGGCTGAAAAAACTGCAGGGCCTCAATACCTATGTTGAGTGGTCAACAAACGAGAAGGTTGCGCTGGATAATGCCTTTGCCGCCGCCATAACTGGGAAGAGGGCCTGCTGCTGCATGAAACAGGTCGGGCTCAACGTGGCCGCGGATTCCCTTATGAGCGCGGCCTATTTAGGGACAAAGGGAGGGTTTGTGATTATTTCAGCCGATGATCCCGGGCCGCACTCGTCACAGACCGAGCAGGACACCCGCTTCATGGCAAGGATTGCCAAGGTGCCTGTGCTTGATCCCTCTGATCCGGGCGAGGCCAGGGAAATGGCCAAACTTGCCTTCGAGATATCCGAGAAATTCGGCATCCCTGTTATCCTTAGACCTGCTATCAGGGTATGTCACGCAAGGCAGAGTCTTAAATGGGGAGAACTCAAGAACAATGAAGCAAAGGCCCTGTTCGAAAAAAACCCTCAAAGATGGGCGGCCACGCCTCGCTTCAGACTTATCCTTCACAGAGAGCTTAATCAGAAGCTGCGAGATATCGCCACGTTATTTGAAGAGCTTTCAAGCGTCAATTTCCATGACATGAAGGAAGGCTCCCAATATCCTCTGGGCATAATCTGCGGCGGGGTTCCATACGCGGTTGTAAGGGATATCTTATCTGAAGAGCGAAGAGATGATATCCCTGTTCTCAAGCTGGGGGCGCCCTACCCGTTTCCGGGGGCACTGGCCGACCAATTTATGGAAAGATGCCGTAAAGTGCTGGTGCTGGAGGAGACGGATACTCTCATTGAATATCTCCTGGGGAACAGGGTGAAGGTTATGGGACGGCTCTCAGGCCATGTGCCCCAGGAAGGAGAGCTTGTGCCTGAGGCTATTGCTAAGACGATAAACAGGGCCCTCCAGGAATGCGGCACCAAGCCCCTTGATGTTCCCGATACGGGCGATGTGGGCGGGCTCTTGAAGGATATTTCTCTTCCTGTCCGAAAACCCACCCTTTGCCCGGGCTGCCCTCACAGGGCGTCTTTTTTCTCCATAAGGAAGGGAAGGGCCAAGGCCATCTTTACCTCTGATATCGGATGCTATACCCTAGGGCTTAATCTGGGCTCGGTTGATACATGTCTTGACATGGGGGCCGCGATCACGATGGCATCGGGGTTCTATCATGCATACAAGCAGGATGGAGTCAAGCAGCCGATAGTTGCTACCATTGGAGATTCCACCTTCTTTCACTCCGGGACGGCGGGTCTTCTAAACGCGGTCTATAACGGGGCAAGGTTTGTTCTTGTCATCCTGGATAATCAGATAACGGCCATGACAGGTATGCAGCCGACACCGGGCCTGGGAATAAAGGCAGATGGCAGCAAGGGCGTAGCCATCCCCCTGGAGAGAGTTGTAAAGGGATGCGGAATAGAGTTTCTTGAGGTGGTTGATCCCTATGATCTAAAGGCCATGTCGCAGGCTCTCAAGAGGGCGTCGGCTCATACGTTTGATCCTGCAGGTGGTATAGCGGTTGTCATTGCCAGGCACCCATGCGTGATAGCCTATCGAAAAAAATCCATTCCAAATCCCGTAAAACCTTTAGTTACTGATGATTGCGTCTCTTGCGGCTTCTGCATGGAGCGTTTCGAATGCCCGGCGCTTTTCAGGGACGAAAAGGTCGGGCACACGATGATAAATGAGGTTCTCTGCAGCGGTTGCGCGGTGTGTGTCGGAGTCTGCCCCAAGGGCGCCATTGTCATTGCCGGAGAGGATAAGTAAGCGCGGAGGTTGCGATTTTGAATACCGTTAATATTGTTTTGTGCGGACTGGGCGGGCAGGGAATCCTCTTCATGACAAAGATACTTGCGGAATATGCCCTGAAGAAGGGTATCCCGGTTCTGGGCGCTGAGACGCACGGCATGGCCCAGAGAGGAGGCTCAGTTGTCTCTCATCTGAGACTCGGGGAGGCGAGGAGTTCTCTTGTGCCTGCCGGAAAGGCCGGATTTCTCATTGCCCTTGATCCATGGGAGGCTTACCGCGGCCTGTCTTTCCTGGCCGAAGGCGCTTTGCTTTGCGTTAATTCACCTGATGGCGATTTCCCCAATGACGCGGTGAAGACCTATATGACCACGCATGGGGTTAAGTGTTTTACCGCTGACGCAGGCAAGATAGCAGGGCGCATGGGGACCCCCCTTTCGACCAATCTTGCCCTTCTGGGATTCTTTTCATCCCTGCCGGATATATCTCCCTTTTCCCATGAGGGACTTGGCGAAACGATCGGACTTGTTAGCCCTGACCGGTTCAGAGAGGTGAACCTCAAGGTCTTTGAGGCAGGGTTTGAAGAAGGAAAGAGGCTTTGAAGAAAAGGTCGCAGGGATAATTCTTGCGGCAGGCTCATCAAGCAGGATGGGGCAGGCAAAACAGCTATTACCCCTGCACGGTATTCCTCTTGTTGCGTGCGTGGTGAAGGAGGCCCTTAACTCCCGGCTTGACCATGTCTTTCTTGTGCTCGGGCACATGGCGGAGAGCGTAAGGGAGGCTCTCGGAGACCTTATTTCTAATCCTCGCCTTTCCGTCCTGTTCAATCCTGATTACCAAGAAGGGATGTCCTCATCCATAAGAACCGGCATAAGGCAAGCAGGTGATGATTTCGCTCACGCAATGATAATCCTAGGGGACATGCCTTTTATATCTGGCCGAATAATTGATGATTTGATAGTGAATTATATCGCATCGGCAAGGCCACTGGGGGCGCTTCTGGTCGGAGGCCTCCGCTCTCACCCCGTGATATTGAGCCGCGTTTTCTATCCTGATCTCCTTAAACTCGGGGGGGACAAGGGGGCAAGGGATCTTTTCGCTCTTCACGAAAAAGTGACCTTTCTGTTTGAACCCGCTGCCCCCTTTGATCCGGGCGACATAGACACTCCCTCCGATTATGAATGTGCGCAGAGGAAAAATCTGAGCCCTAGAAGTTGAAATCTTAGCTTTCAATGAACACGCAGGAATTCAAGCAAAGGCTGACCGCCATCCTGAGCGCGGATGTGGAAGGCTACAGCCGCCTCATGCGGGATGATGAAGAGGCAACCGTAAGGATCATCACCTCCTACCGAACCGCCATGACCCACCTCATAGAACAATACCGGGGCCGGGTGGTGGACTCCCCGGGGGACAACGTTCTGCCGGAATTCACCAGCGTGGTGGATGCCGTAAACTGCGGGGTCGAGATCCAGAAGGAACTGGCCGAGCGAAATGTTGAGTTGCCGTAGAACCGCCGGATGCAGTTCCGCATCGGTATCAAGCTTGCAGATCTCATTGAAGAGGGAGAGAGGATCTATACGGAAAAACCCTCATCCGGTTGCGAATCGCTCATCATAGAGCTGCTGTAGAGTCTCTATGTTATCTCCTACAAACTGTGATAAAGGTGGGAGATGACAAGATGTTGCTCTTTGGGGTCGGAAATGTATCGAGATTGGGCTTCTGTCAAGGATGCAGTGATTGGGTAATCTTCTGAGGGCAGGAGTTGGGATACTGAGTAATAGGAATAAGGGGCGCCTCCTTTAGATAGTGCCCATCCGGAAATGGCTATTTTGATCGATTTCGGCGTTGGGCTCAAATTTTAATCCTCGAAATACGTCAATGTATTCCTGTGGTTAAAATTATCGCCCGCCTTGAACTCGAAGAAACTATCTCATTTCCGGATGGACACTAGATAAAGGCGCCCCGAAGTGTATGGGGGTCTTAGATGTCCTTGGAGATAACCTTCTGAAAAAGTCTCTTGAACTCCGCTATCTCGGCTGCCTGTTTCTCAAGCCTTGCCTCCTGCGCGGCAATCTCCTTTTGCTGGGCCTTTACAGCCTCAACAAGCACCGCCGTGAGCTTGTCGTAAGAAAGGGATTTCTTGCCGTCCTTGTCCGTTTTCACAAGCTCCGGGAGGACCTT
>Ga0210056_1001363_pt1 | contig 21290 bp, 24 predicted proteins | sample CryGeyCG2014_080_2_FD_183965 | JGI IMG/M metagenome (GOLD analysis project Ga0210056, IMG submission 183965) | Groundwater microbial communities from aquifer - Crystal Geyser CG07_land_8/20/14_0.80 (SPAdes) (version 2) | ecosystem: Environmental > Aquatic > Deep subsurface > Groundwater | place... | reverse complement strand
AATCCTGCACCCACCGCCGGAGGGTTGCGAGAATGGCTATTCGGCTGGTCCTGAAAACCAGTGGGAGAAATCCCTTGCAGGTTCGAGTCCTGCACCCTCCGCCAACTTAAAAACTCCGAATAATTCGGAGTTTTTAAGTTATTAGTAATTAGTTCTTAGTTTCTAGCCTCGAGCAACAACTATGCCAATAATTTCTTTTGCGCCGGGGTACCCACCTTCGGTGGGTCGTTTTAAAACTCGGGCGCACTCTTCCATTGTTGAACCGGTAGTATAGACATCATCAACTAAAAGAATTTTTTTATTTTTAATTAACTCTTCATTTCTTACCGCAAAAGCCCCTTTTATATTCTCTTTTCTTTCTTCGTCGGATAACTCAACCTGGGGTGGGGTTTCCTTTATTTTTGCTAAGACGTTATTTAATAATGAAATTTTTAAAAATTTAGATAGTTCTTTTCCAATTTCCTCGGCTTGATTAAATCCTCGCCACTTCAATTTCTTTTTTTCTAAAGGAATTGGGATTAAAGTATAATCAAAGAAATTAGGTTTGTTGTCGAGTAATTGAAAATGAGTTATTATTAAAGAAGACAGGTTGCGAGCTAGTTCTTTGATAAATGGTTGGTATTTAAACTGCTGGATTAAATTTTTAATTAAAGATTTTTGATAGGGGAGAGCAAAGTATAAATCTTTAAGATTTTTAAAAATATATTTTTGATGTGATTGTAAAATTTCGAGAGTACTTTTACAGTCTTCACAAAGATAACTCCCTTCTCGACCACAGTTAAAACAAAATTTAGGATAAAGGAGGTCGAGAATGAAATTTTTTGCTTTCCTCCGCATACTTTTATGATATAATAAAAGAGTCGATGAAGCTAACGCTTCATCTTCATCTTCGCTTCCTTCGGAAGCTCGATATATGATTTGGACACCATTAGAATTTATTCCCAAAAAATCTTTAGGGATAGATGTTGGGACCTCAAGCATTAAAATAGTGGAGTTATCGCGCTGGGGGGAGAGAATAAAATTGGAAAATTATGGTGAGATATCTGCCCAGGCTCTCTATCAAAGACCTTTTCGGACATTTGAGAAAAGTACTCTACTACTTTTTGCTGAAGATATTTCCCGGGCAATAAAAGCAATTACGGAAGAAGCCAAAATTAAAACCAGGCGGACTGTCTTTTCAATTCCCGATTTTTCCAGTTTTTTTACTTCTTTTGAACTACCACCAATGACAAGGGAAGAATTATCTCAGGCGGTAAGATATGAAGCCCGTCAGTATGTCCCTCTGCCCTTAGCTGAAGTAACCTTAGATTGGCAAATTATTGAAGGTGAGGTTTCTGACCAGAGGAAAACCCCGAAGGAGAACAAGTTCCCTACGGGGCAGGCAAAATTAAAAATTCTTTTAGTGGCTGTTCCTAACGAGATTATTAACCAATACCGAAAAATTGCTGAAATTTCTGGCCTGGAACTCCAGGCCTTAGAGGCCGAAGTTTTTGGGCTCTTAAGGTCTTTAATCGGGGAAGAAAAGAGAATTGTCATTTTAGTAGATATTGGAGCTCAAAGCACAACCTGCAGTATTATTGAGAAAAGAATTTTAAAAATGTCTTACAGCTTTGATATGGCTGGGAATGAACTCACTGCCACGATATCCAAAGGTTTAGGAATTGATTATAATGAAGCTGAGGATATTAAAGAAAAGTATGGCATTTTGCCTGCTGTAGAAAGTCCAGCTGCTGAGGTGAGAGAATTGTTGCTTCCTTTAGTTGATGTAATTTTGAAAGAAATTGAAAAAATTTCTCAGAATTTTTATCTCACTGAAGGGAAAGAGGCTCAAAAAATTTTTTTAGCCGGAGCCTCCGCCTACCTGCCAGGTTTAAAAGAATATTTTCAAGACCATTTTAAAAAAGAAATCGAGATTGCCAATCCTTTTTCCCACATTTTTTATCCCCCGATTTTAGAAAAGACATTAAAAGAAATGGGGTCTTCCTATGCCATCGCAGTTGGAATGGCGTTACGTGGTCTCGAATAACATATGGTTGAGATAATTCCAAGGAAGGCGGCCCCCCTGCCTTTCTGGTTAAAAATTTTATTTTACGTTTTAGTCATCCTCCTTGTCGGAGCAATTTTGAGTTTCTTTATTTTGGGCTACCTCCAAAAGAAATCTTTAACCGAGCTTCAAAATTTAGAAGGAGAAATTAGCAAAGAAAGAACCCCTCAAAAACTCACTCAGGAAGAAGAGATTTTAACTTATCAGAAAAAAATTAAGGATTTTGACCTATTGCTTGGAAGTCATTTCCTCCCCTCAAAATTTTTTGATTTTTTAGAAAAAACAACTCATCCCAGAATTTGGATTTCCCAGATTAGTTTAGCTCCTGGTGAAGCTCAGGTTAGCCTTACTGGTCAGGCCGAGAGTTTTACGGCCTTGGGTCAACAAATTCAGATTCCAAAAAGTGAAACCCTTCTTAAAGAGACAAAGCTAACTAAAATTTCTTTAGGGAAAAAGGGAGAAATTGAATTCATTTTAAATCTTTCCTTCGACCCCCAATTCTTTAAGTAAATTATGACTATTTCTCGTCCCTTAGCTATCCTTCTCGGACTTTTCTTAGCACTCCTTCTGGCAATTGGATTTAGTTTGCCAAAATATCAGAATTTGAAGCTACTCCAGTCAAAGGTTAAAGAAAAAGAAACGGAGCTTCAAACTGAAAGAAAATATTTTTCAGAGGTTGGTGAAGCTAAAGAAAAATTAAAAAAATTTGAACAGGAAATTTCAAAAATCAATTCGGCCTTACCACCTGAGCCAGGATTACCTTCTCTCGGCAATTTTCTTCAAATAGCTGCTTCTCAAAATGGTTTAGTTTTAAAGAAAATAATGCCCAGTCCCGCTATCTCCCTTAAGGAAGAATTTATCAAAAAGGGTTTTAGTCCGGAAATTAAAGAGACTGGAGTGAATTTGACAGTTTCAGGTGACTACCCCTCTTTTAAAAACTTTCTTTCCAATTTAGAAAAAACAGCCAGAATGATTGAAATAGAGAGTATTTCTTTTTCTAGCCCAGAAGAAGAAACGGCCATCGATTTCAATCTCCGAATAAAAATCTACTCATATTAACATGGCCATAACCTTTTTGGAAAAAAGAAAGATTCAAAGATATTATATTATAATTTTTGGAATAATTCTCTTGGTGACCATTTTGGTTATCTGGCGAGGTTTTTTTGTTAAAGAGAAACCGATTTTCCTAGAAGAGGTTACAAAGCCTTTAAAAAAAGTGGAGATAGATTTTAATATTTTAGAAAATCCAATTTTAAAAGAACTTCAACCTTTTGAAGAAATTGAACCCTTTAGAGAAGTTATTGTCGAAGAGGAAATAATAGAGAAAATAGGCCGAGAAAATCCCTTCGCCCCGTACTAATATGACTTTGCTACAACAACTAGTAAAAAAAGGAGTAATTGAAAGGGAGAAGGCTTCAAGCTTAGAATTCGAAATTAAGGAAAGCGGAAAGAAAGAAGAAGAGGTAATTTTAGAAAGAAGGATTTGCTCTGAGAGTTTTTTATTTGATTTGAAAAGTAAAAATTTGAAAATACCATTAAAGGATGTCACAGTCGCCGAAGTTCCTTTAGAAACTTTAGGGATGATTCCGGGAGAAACTGCCAGGCACTACCAGATGATTCCCTTAGCAAAAAAAGAAAAGGTTTTAGAGGTGGGGATGGTCTATCCTGAAGATTTGAAAGCCCAGGAAGCTCTTAAATTTTTAGCTCGCCAGCAAAACTATACTTATCAAGTTTTTCTCATTACCCCCACTACCTTTTCTGAACTTTTAAAACAGTATCGGACTTTAAAAAGGGAGGTAGGAAAAGCTTTAGAGGAGTTAGAAGTAGAAATGAAAGAAGAGGTTAGAGTTAGGCCGAGGACAGCCGCTGAATTCGAAAGATTAGCTGAGGAAGCTCCCATTACTAAGATTGTGGCCGTGGTTTTAAGACATGCGGTGGAAGGTCGGGCTTCTGACATCCATATTGAACCGGTTCGAGAAAAATTAAGAGTGAGATTTAGATTATTAGGAATTTTGCATTCTTCAATTTTTTTACCTCTCCGAGTCCACCCGGCAGTGGTAGCCAGGATTAAAATTCTTTCTAATTTAAAAATTGATGAAACGAGGATTCCTCAAGATGGCAGATTTTCGACAACCATCGATGGTAAAAATATTGATTTTCGAGTTTCAACTTTCCCAACTACTCTGGGAGAAAAAGTAGCAATAAGAGTTTTAGATCCGTCTGTTGGTTTAAAAACTTTTGAAGAGCTGGGCTTGGAAAAAAGAAATTTCGAGGTGGTAAAAGCAGCAATTGAAAAACCCTACGGTTTAATTTTAGCTACTGGTCCCACCGGCTGCGGCAAAACCACTACTTTGTATGCCGTCTTGCAAGTTTTAAATAAAGACGGGGTAAATATTGTTACCTTAGAGGACCCGGTAGAATACTTTATCGAAGGAGTTAACCAATCCCAAGCCAGACCAGAAATTGGTTATGATTTTGCTATCGGTCTCCGCCACGTCATCAGGCAGGACCCGGATATTATCATGGTTGGTGAGGTTCGCGACCCAGAAACTGCTTCCTTAGCCACCCACGCCGCTTTGACCGGTCACATTGTTTTATCCACCTTGCACACTTCTAATGCCCTGGGAGTAATTCCTCGACTTCTCGATTTGGGTGTCCAGTCTTATTTGATTCCTCCTACTTTAAGTATTGCCATCGCCCAAAGATTGGTCAGAAAATTATGCGATGACTGTAAAAAACCTGTTTCGCCAAAAAAAGAAATCCGAGATTTAATCTTAAAAGAAATTGAGGAACTTCCTCCAAAAACAAAAGAGGATTTTAAGACGTCAGAAAAATTAACTATTTATAAAGCTACCGGTTGTCGGAAATGCAATAATGAAGGTTATACCGGCCGGATTGGCCTCTTTGAAATTTTATCGATGACCGACCAACTCTCTGACATCATCTTAAAAATGCCTGAAGAAAGGGAAATTCTCAAAGAGGCAAAAAGACAAGGAATGATTAATATGAAACAAGACGGCATATTGAAAGTACTGGCAGGTGTGACAACAATCGAAGAAGTGTTGCGAGTGGCAGAGGAGAAGTAGTAATTCAAGTTCCTTAATTTCTAATTTCTAAATCCTAATTTCTAAACCTCTATGAAGAAAATTTTGATAGTTGAGGATGACCCATTTTTAATAGACATTTATACAACTAAATTAAAAGATAGTGGTTTCTCCGTTGAGGTAGCCAAAGAAGGTGAAAGCGCTTTAAGAAAATTAACTGAAGAGAAATTTGACCTTCTGCTTTTAGATATTGTTTTGCCTCAGATTGATGGTTGGGAGATCTTGGGAAAAATTAAAAATGCCCCCCACCAATATGGTGGAGCCAGGTTAAAAATTGTCATTTTATCTAACCTTGGCCAGAAAGAAGAGGTGGAAAAGGGATTAAAACTGGGGGCAACAAAATATTTAATCAAAGCCCACCACACCCCTTCAGAAGTAGTCGAAGAAATAAAAGCCGTTTTGAAATAAATCCAAATGCCTAACTATACAACTCAACTAAACGAACTCTTATCCCTCACTGTCCGAGAACAGGCCTCTGACCTCCATCTTTCGGTTGGTCACCCACCGGTTCTCAGGATAGCCGCGAGATTGGTTCCCCTTTTGAAAAAGCCAAAATTATCCTCAAGTGATATCAGGGGCTTAGCTGAGGCTCTGATGACCGAAGAACGGCTTCAAAGATTCCTCGGGGAGAAAGATGTTGATTTTTCTTACAATTTTTTAGACTACAACCCACCCACCACCCGAGCTCGGTTTAGAGTTAATATTTTTTTCCAAAGAGGCGAGATTGCTTGCGTCCTAAGGTTAATCCCGGCTAAGGTTAGAACCATTGAAGAATTAAATCTTCCTCCGATTCTACACCAATTTACTCAGACCACCCAAGGATTCGTCTTAATTACCGGCCCTTCTTCTCATGGCAAAAGTACTACCTTAGCTGCTTTAATTGATGAGATAAATCATACCCGAACCGACCACATTATAACCATTGAGGACCCGATTGAATATGTTTTTGAAGATGACAGGGCAATTGTTGACCAAAGGGAGGTTTATCAAGATACTTCAAGTTTTGCCCGGGCCTTGAGAGCTACCTTTCGTCAAGACCCGGATGTGATTATGGTTGGGGAAATGAGAGACCCCGAAACCATAGCTATTGCTATCACCACTGCTGAAACCGGACATTTAGTTTTCGCTACCCTGCATACTAATTCGGCTAGCCAGACCATCCATCGAATTGTCGATTCTTTTCCTCCTGAGCAGCAAAGCCAAATTAGGGCCCAGTTATCCGGTTCCCTTTTAGGAATAGTTTCCCAGAGATTAATTCCCAGAATTAAAGGAGGCCTAATTCCAGCTTGCGAAGTAATGCTCAATACCCCAGCCACTGCCAATTTGATTCGGGAGAACAAAATTCATGAGTTACCCCTGGTTATTGAAACTTCAGCTGAAATGGGAATGATATCTTTGAATCGCGCTCTTGCCAGTTTAGTCAAGATGAAAGAAATTTCTCTGGAAAATGCCATCAATTATTCTCTCAATCCCGTCGAACTAAAAATGCTCATCCGCTGAGTCGAAGAGATGAGTCTCTTCTTTATCTTCGCTTTCGCTACGCGAAAGCTCGATATATGAAATATAATTACCAGGCGAGAACCAAAACGGGAGAGAGTCAATCTGGAGTAGTTGAGGCTTCCTCAAAAGAAGCAGCCATTTCCCTTTTAAGAAAATACGGCTTATATGTTACGGTTTTGGAAGAAGTAACTGTCCCACCTCTCTATGCAAAAAGAGTAAAACTCTTTGAGAGGATTAGCCGAAAAGATATTGTTTTATTTTCCAGACAACTCGCGATAATGTTTAAATCCAAAATTCCCTTAGTCGAGGCCCTGATAACATTAGCTGCTCAGACCAAGAATCTCGATTTAAAAGAAAGAATTTTAGACCTATCTGAAGAAGTAGAAGGAGGAACCGCCTTTTCAGCCGCCCTTTCCAAGCATCCAGAAATTTTCTCCGCCTTTTATATTGCCATGGTCAAAGCCGGCGAAGTTTCCGGAACCCTTTCCCAAGCCCTGGAATATTTAGCTGACCATTTGGAGAGAGAATATCATTTAGCTGCTAAAGCCAGGGGAGCGATGCTTTATCCGGCTTTGGTTTTGTTTGTTGTCTTTTTGGTTTTGGCCTTAATGATTTTTTTTGTCATTCCTCATTTAGGCGAAGTTTTGGCCGGAACCGGTCAGGAACTCCCCGCCATTACTCAACTGGTAATAAACTCAGCTACTTTTTTAAGAAAGTGGGGCTGGGCCTTCATTTTAGGAATTATTCTCTTAATATTGGCTGGATTTAGATATCATCGGACAAAAAAAGGAAAAGAATTTTTTGACAGAACCTCCCTGGCCCTTCCCATTTTAGGCCCCTTTTTTAAAATGACTAATCTATCTCGTTTTGCTGAAAACCTCTCCACTTTAATTGCGGGTGGCCTTCCAATTGCCGAAGCCCTCCAGACGGTGGGGGAGATAGTTGGAAATCGTTGCTATCAAGAAGTTATTTTTGAAGCCAGAGACCGGGTTAGAAAGGGAGAGCCAATTTCCCAGGTTTTATCTGAGGCGCCCGAAGTTTTTCCTCCCGTCTTTGTCCAGATGGTTTTAGTTGGCGAAAGAACCGGTACTTTAGATACCACCTTAATGAATATTGTCAATTTTTACAAAGGAGAAATCGATAGGACCATTGATAATCTTTTGAGTATTTTGGAACCGGTCTTAATTATTATTTTGGGAGTAATAGTTGCTGGATTGATGCTAGCAATTTTGGTCCCTCTTTATAGAATGATGGCCTTTTAAAATGGGGACTTTTCCACACTTCCCTCCTTGACCAGGGTATGTTATACTATACTAAAATGAAAAAACAAGGGCTAACTTTAATTGAAATTTTGGTAGCCCTGGCAATTATTGGCTTTCTGGTTTCAATCGTCTTAGTTTCCCTCGGTCCGCGACCCCAGCTAAAAGCCAAGGATGCCAAACGCCAAACAGATATCAAAGAAATTATGAATGCAATGGAATTGGCTTATGATGACGACGGCCAATATCCCAATATTACTACTGTAAGTGATACCGATGATAGAATAACCAATACTTCTATTGCCTCGGGTGTTAAGACCTATCTTTCGCCCTTTCCCAAAGATCCAAGTGGTGAAAATTATTATGGAAAACCCAATGCCGATGCGGGTAATCGTCAGAAATATTGTATTTACGCCATTTTAGAGAGTATTGTGCCAACCACTTACTTTTGCGCCTCAGAAAGAGGAGTTAAGTCTTCAACTACTGCCCCGTCATTAGGAGCCTGTTGCTTCTAAAAAATAAAAGGTCGAAAAATAATTATTAATTATTTATCATTAATATGTCACAAATTTTTGCTAAAAAGAAAAAGGGTTTTACCCTGATTGAGTTGTTAGTAGTGATAGCTATTATTGGAATTTTAGCTGCCATTGTTTTGGTTTCTTTAGGTGGAGCCAGAACCAAAGCTCAGCAAGCAGCCATTAAGGCTAATATGGACCAGATGAGATTAGCTGCTGAGTTAGAATACACTGATACAACTCCTCCTTCTTATGCGTTGACAACGTCTAGAACCGATTATACTTCAGCTAAAACGGCTGCCACCAATAATGGCGCTACTTCTTGGGTAGAGGGTTTCGCCGCTGACAAATATTGTATTCAAGCTGCTCTTCCCGGCGATGGCGGAAGTTGGTGCCTGGACAGCATAGGTTCTGTCGGCGGTGCGACTTCGACTACTGTTTGCGATACTGCTTGTGCTACCACAGGTTGCGATTGCGCGGCAGACTAAGGAAAAATAGGGACGCGCGCAATTTCTTACAATTTCTGAGAGATAACTGGCGGGAGACCCGCCAGTTTTTGTTCTACTCAACACCCTTCGCCGTTGCTCGGGAGGTTGAGTATGTTAAAATTAACTAATGTTTTGGATAATTTTTTATTCAGTAATTTTTCTTTTTGGCTTAATAGTTGGCTCTTTTTTAAATTGCGTCATTTACCGCCTGGAGGAGAGGAAGAGTTTTTTAAACGGAAGATCTTACTGCCCTCACTGTAAACATAAATTAATCTGGCAGGATCTCATTCCCATTTTTAGTTTTTTAATTTTAAGAGGGAAATGCCGTTATTGTGGAAAGAAAATTTCTCTACAATATCCCCTGGTTGAATTTTCCACCGGGATTTTGTTTGTCTTAATTTTATCTCATTCAATTTACAATTTGCCGTTTGCAATTTACAATCTGATCATTGTTTGTTTTTTAATAATAATTTTTGTTTACGATTTAAAACATTTTATTATTCCCGACAAAGTAATTTATCCCGCCATATTAGTATCTTGTATCTGGTATTTTGTATCTGGTATTTTTTTTCACCTTTATACTAAATACGACATACTGAATACCATATACAGCGCAGTTGGGGCGGCGATTTTTTTTCTCTTAATCGTTTTAATCTCTAATGAAAAATGGATGGGTTTTGGCGATGTTAAATTAGCTTTTTTAATGGGTCTCTTTCTGGGCTGGCCAAATATTTTAGTCGCCCTATTTTTAGCTTTTTTCATCGGAGCTATAATAGGAATAGGGCTCATTGCTACTGGTAAAAAAACTCTTAAAAGTGAAGTTCCCTTTGGCCCATTTTTAGTGGCTGGTACTTTCATATCCCTATTTTGGGGTCAAAATATCATCAATTGGTATTTAAATTTAATTTTTAATTTTTAATTTTCAATTATGAATAAAGCTTTTACTCTCTTGGAGCTAACTGTTGTCGCCGCCATCATCACTATTCTGGCTTTAATTATTTTGCCCAATTATCGCCAAGAAGAAAAACAGTCAGCCCTTTTACGCTCCGTTCATAAATTGGCCCAAGATTTAAGAAGGACCGAGGAGATGGCAATCTCGGCTCAAAAAACGAGCCCGGAGTTTGGAGAGGTCTTTCCCAAAGGAGGATACGGAATTTATTTTGAAATCAATGATGCCCTTCCCAAGGGCTACCGGATTATTTTGTTTGCCGACTGCGACGGAGAAGGAGATTTCGATAGTTGGGGCTCTTTCACTTGTGCCGAGGCCACGCTTGGTCCTGGTAATTCCTGCGATGAAACCATCCAGGAGATTACTTTAGAAGAGGGAATTAAAATAAAAAATCTTTCTCCCCTTTCTCCTCTCGCCGTTACTTTTAAACCTCCCGAACCAGAGGTCTCCATCTCCGGTGGCAATATTGCCACCATCACCCTCTCGCTTAAAGATAATCCGGCCATCACTCGAACTATTACTGTTAATAAAGCTGGTCTAATTGAAACTAAAAAACCATGACAATCCCGCTAAGTAAAAAAGGGTTTACCCTGTTAGAAGTAATTTTAGCCATTACTATTTTAACTCTGGCTGCTGGCGGCAGCTTCGTTTTAATTCAACAAACGGTTGGCTCAGTCTCCCAAGTCCAATCGAGATTAATTGCATCCTATTTGCTCCAGGAGGGAATAGAAATAATTAAAAATATTCGTGATGGTAACTGGTTAAAGGGGAATGATTTTGAGGCGGGCTTAGATGCCGGAGACTGGGAAATAGATTATAATGACACAGCTTTAACCTCTTGTCCTTTTCCCTGCGATTACAACAATAACCTTCGCTTTCTAAAAATCGATGGTCAATTTTATAACTATTCAGAAGGTGCAGACACCAGATTTAAGAGAAAAATCACCATTTCCGATAAAGTGGATTTAGATGACCCACCTGATGGAAAGATAGACAAATTTAAGGTTGTAGTCGAAGTCCTCTGGAAAGAAAGAGTAAAAATTCACTCAGTTTCAACTCAAGAATTTTTATATAATTGGAATAAATAACTATGAAAAATGGTTATACTTTAATTGAAATTTTAGTGGCGGTTACTATTTTTACCATTGTCATTGCTGCTCCCACCGGCTTTTTTGTTGGTTCTCTTAAAAGCCAGATAAAAAGTTTGGCTTCTCAAAAACTTTTAGATAATACTTCCTATGCTTTAGAATACATAAGTCGGGCTCTAAGGATGGCAAAGAAAGAACTCTCGACTGAGCCTGCTAGTGCCTGCCTTCTCCAAGATAGCACAATTCTTTATGGCTATAATTATCAAATCACTCGGTCAGGAAATGGTTTGAAATTTATCAATTATAAAGGAGAATGCCAGGAGTTCTTTTTAGGAGAAGGCAGATTAAAAGAATCTAAAGCCGGTCTTGAAAATTATTTAACTTCTGAAGAGCTGGAGATAATTTCCTTGAAATTTAATCTTTTTGGAGAATCGCAAGATGACACCGACCAACCCCGGGTAACCCTCTCTTTAGATATCAAGGGAGCTAAGGGCCAAATGCCAGAGCTCCGACCCGAAATCAAAATCCAAACTACTATTTCCCAAAGGAACTTAGATGTGCCATATTAACCAAAATCCAAAAGGAATTTCACTACTTTTTATCGTTTTGATTACCGGCTTAATTTTGGCTATTGCCTTGGGGCTTTGTGCTATTTTAATTCAAGAAATGGGACTGATGACCGAAATTGGTTATTCCGTTTCCGCTTTCTATGCTGCTGACAATGGAATTGAAGAAGCCCTCTACGACCTCTACCAACACCTTTTGCCAAATTCTGAGCATTCCGGCGATCTTAATGGTGCTCAGTATCAGACTTTTGCCAAATGTTGTAATCCTGATTTAGAGGAATGCTCTCTCACCTCTCCTGAAGAATGCCTTTTGGGCATCACCAATGTTGACCCCCAATGCAATACCAAAAACTATTGCCTAAAATCTCTTGGTAGCTATAAAAGAGTAAAAAGAGCCATCGAAATCAATTATTAATATGACAAAGGAGGAGGCAAAAAAAAGGATTGAAAAGTTAAAAAAGGTGATTAATTACCACCGTTATCTTTATCATGTTTTGAATAGGCAGGAGATTTCTGACGCCGCCTTAGATTCCCTAAAACATGAACTTTACCAGTTAGAGAAAATCTACCCTGAATTTATTACTCCTGACTCCCCAACTCAGAGGGTGGCTGGCAAGCCCCTGGAGGGATTTAAAAAAGTTTCTCACGCTCTCCTAATGTTATCTATGGAGGACGTTTTTTCCGAGAAGGAACTTCGAGATTGGGAAGATTATTTAAAGCGGCTGGTTCCTTCGGTAGTCGATGAATATTTTGCCGAATTAAAAATTGATGGTTTTGCCATTTCCTTAATTTACGAAAATGGGTTATTTAGCTGCGGCTCAACCAGGGGAGATGGGAAAATCGGCGAAGACGTTACCTCAAATTTAAAAACAATTGAAAGCATTCCTTTGAAATTAGAGCTTCATAGAAAAATAGAAAAAGGAAGAGTCGATGAAACTAAAGTTTCATCTCCACCCTTCGCTCGGCTTCGCCTCCCTCGGGTAATTGAAGTTCGGGGCGAGGTTTACATGGATAAAAGGGAATTCGAGAAATTTAACGAAGAACAAAGAAAAAAGGGATTGCCAACTTTCGCCAACCCCCGAAATCTAGCCGCCGGTTCCATCAGGCAACTAGACCCAAAATTAGCTGCCTCCCGTCCTTTAAAATTTTTGGCTTATGGCATTAATACTAACCTCGGTCAAAAAAAACATTCTGAAGAACATCAAATTTTACCTATCCTCGGATTTAAAACTGACCCGGGAAAGATTTGTCAAAATCTAAATGAAATTATTGAGTTTTGGCGGGAAATTTCCAAAAAAAGAGAAACTCTTCCTTTCTTAATTGATGGGGTGGTAGTCAATATTAACGACAATGCCCTTTTTCAAAAATTGGGTGTGGTGGGTAAAAGTCCCAGAGGGTGTCGGGCTTTTAAATTTTCGCCAAAACAGGCAACAACCATTATTGAAGCGATCTCGGTCCAGGTGGGAAGAACTGGAGCCATCACTCCGGTTGCTCATTTGAAACCGGTTCAGGTTGGCGGAGTAACGATTACCAGAGCCACGCTTCATAATGAAGACGAAATAAAAAGATTGGGAGTAAAGATTGGCGATACGGTTATTGTCGGTAGGGCAGGGGATGTCATTCCAGATGTTATTCAGGTTTTGCCAGAACTAAGAACTGGAAAAGAGAAGGGATTTCGCCTTCCAAGAAATTGTCCGGTTTGTGGTTCGAAATTAATGAAGCCAGAAGGGGAAGTGGTCTGGAGGTGTCCCGACTCAAATTGTCCGGCAAGAAAAAGAGAATCTTTATATCACTTCACTTCAAAAAAAGCCTTTGACATTGTTGGTTTGGGTCCAAAAATTATTGACCAACTCATGGATGAGAATTTAATTTCCCAGGCTCCCGACATTTTTGAACTTAAAGAAGGAGATTTGATTCCCTTAGAGAGATTTGCCGAAAAGAAAGCTAAAAACATCATTGAGGCTATTGAAAAAAGTAAAAAAATTTCCTTAGCTCATTTCATTTTTTCTTTAGGAATTCGTCATGTTGGCGAAGAAACGGCGATTGACTTGGCTAATTATTTATCGAGCGTTAGCGAAGATGGAGATGAAATGAAATTTCATCGACTCGGCAGTATCGAAAAATTAAAAAAAACAACCAAAGAAGAATTAGAAAGAATTCCCGATGTTGGGCCAGAAGTTTCAGAAAGCATTTACAAGTGGTTTCGGCAGAAAAGAAATCAAAAATTGATTCATGACTTATTAAGGGTGGGAGTAAAAATTTTACTACCAGAAAAAGTCAGTAAAAAACTGATTGGGAAAACTTTCGTTTTGACTGGGTCTTTGGAAACAATGACCAGAGATGAAGCCAAAGAAAAAATTCGCCTTTTGGGTGGAGAAATCTCGGAAACAGTTTCAAAAAAAACCGATTACGTAATTTTGGGCAAAGAACCCGGCTCAAAATTCGAGAAAGCCAAAGAATTGGGAGTAAAAACCATTTCCGAAAAAGAATTTTTAAATATGCTAAAATAGTCCTGTTTAAGGTTCAACCTTAAACATTTAATTTAATATAGGGATATGGTTTCAAGAAAAGAAATTAGTTTTGAAAAATCTATACCCTATCATGTGCTTTCTCGAACAGTTGAGAAAAAGAAAATCTTCGTCACCGAAGAAGATTGTTTTCGTTTTGCTTTTCAAATGTACGCAGCTAATATTGGTAAACCGGCTTTTAATTTACATCGTCGAGATATGATAAAAGCTGGCCAGGATTTATTAAATGGAGAGAGGATACCTGAAAAATTATTAATTATTGAACATCCCCCTCTTGTTAATTTTTTAAGTTTTGTCTTAGTGGTTAATCATCACCACTTCATCTTAGTTCCCAATATTGAATATGGAATTCCGAAATATATGCAAAAATTAAATACTGGTTTTGCTATGTATTTTAATCTAAAACACAATCGAAATGGCAACTTATTTGAAAAACCCTATAAAATTATTCCGATTCAAACCAATTTTCAATTAGATGCGGTTTTGCGTTATGTAAATGTAAAAAATGTTTTAGATGTTTATCAACCGGGTTGGCGAGAAAAAGGATTAAAAGATGAGAAATTGGCTTTCAAATTTTTAGAGAATTATCAACTCTCTAGCTTCCCGGATTTATTTGGAAAAAGAAATTCTAAAATCTTAGCTTTGAGAGAAATAATCGAAAAATATTTGGGGAAAGAAATAACAATAAATAATGAAGATTTTGTAAATTTCATAAAAGATTATCTTCATAAAAATTTAGTTCTGTATTACCCATTCTTTTTAGAAGAATAAAGAATGTTTAAGGTTGAACCTTAAACAAGGAAAATTTAGCATGAAAGAAATCTTAGTTCATTTTAAAAGATTGGATTGGATACTGATTGTTGTGGCTATTTTGCTGGTGGGCATTGGGTTTTTATCAATTTATAGTAGCTCCCTTGGCAAGGGAGATTTTTTGAATTTTAAAAAGCAGGTTATTTTTTTTGGAATTGGGTTTTTTTTAATGATTATTTTGAGTTTTTTCGATTGGAGAGAACTGAGAGAAGACCCCTATTTAGTTTTAATTCTTTATCTCATTTGTTTGTTTTCTTTAGCCGGGCTTTTCTTTTTCGCCCCCGAAATTAGAGGGGTAAGAAGTTGGTATAAAGTAGGCCCAATTTCAATTGACCCGATAGAGTTTACCAAAATTGTTTTAATTATTTTATTAGCAAAATATTTTTCAAAGAGACATATTGAAATGTATCAGGTAAGACATATCTTTCTTTCCGGCTTTTATCTGCTGCTGCCAGCTATTTTAATTTTTCTTCAACCAGATTTAGGTCAGGTAATAATTTTAATTGCCTTCTGGGTAGGGGTGCTACTTATTTCAGGAATAAAGCTCCGCCATTTTTTAATTTTGATTTTATGCTTTCTTTTAATCTTTATTTTGAGTTGGAATTTTTTGCTGAAGGATTATCAGAAAGAAAGAATTTTAAGTTTTCTCATACCTTTTGAACCTCTGGGAGTTAGTTGGAGTCAGAATCAGGCTAAAATTGCTATAGGTTCGGGGGGAATTTTTGGTCAGGGTATCGGCAAAGGTTCCCAGACTCAATATGGTTTTTTACCAGAACCTCAGACCGATTTTATTTTTTCAGCCATTGCTGAAGAAATGGGATTAATTGGGGTATCGGTTTTACTTTTTCTTTTTTCCATTTTGCTTTGGCGAATTATAAAAATTGCCATTGATAGTCAAAGCAATTTTTCTCGCCTTTTTGCCTCCGGCTTTTCTATTCTTTTAATTTCTCAAATTTTCATCCATATTGGCATGAATCTTGGAATTTCACCAATTATTGGAATTCCTTTACCCTTAATTAGTTATGGCGGGAGTAGTCTAATTGCTATCTTTATCGGCTTGGGAATCCTTCAAAGCATTAAAACCCGGTAATTTGACACCCTGCCTGCAGGGTATTAAAATCAAAGTATATGAACTTGGCCTTCTTTTTCAATAAATTAAATAAAATTCCCCTTTACTTACTTTTATTTTTAATTCCTATTTTCTTTTTGCCTTTTACTCAAAATGTTTTGGATTTTCCAAAACAATCTTTAGCTTTAATCTTGATTTTTCTGAGTTTAATTGGCTGGCTGGGGAAAAAGATATTCGAAGGGAAATTAGTCTTAAGAGAGAATAAAATTTTTTATCTTTCTTTCTCTCTAATTTTTCTCTCTCTTTTATTTTCTTGCCTCTTTTCTCTTTGGCCAAAAGCCTCTTTTTGGGGTCTCCCTTTAGATGTTGGCGATAGTTTCCTCACCTTCTTTTCCTTTTTAATTTTAGCTTTTCTCATTATCAACTCCTTTGAGATAAAAACTGAATTCCTTCCTCTATTGTTTCCCTTGCTTTTGGCAGGAGGAATTTGTGGAATCATTAATATTTTCCAACTTTATAAAATCTTCCCCTTTCCATTTGATTTTACAAGAATCTCTTCTTTTAATACCATTGGAACTACAAACAGTTTTGCTATTTTTGCAGTAGCTATCTTACCCTTATCTTTGCTCCTATCCTTTAGAGCAAAAAGTTTTTTAAAAATAATTTTAGGAGTAATTACTTTTGTTCTCTTTTTGAATGTTATTTTAGTAAATTTTAAAACTGCTTGGATTAGTTTAATAGTTGGTATTTTAGTTTTATTTATCTTTAGCTTTGGAAATCAAAAAGAGAAGATAAAACCAAGTTTGGTAGCTTTTCTGATGGCTGGGTTAATTCTTTCTATCTTTTTCTACTTCTTTCCAATTCCCTTGCCAGGATTTCCTATTTTGCCCCTTGAAGTTTCTCTCAATCCTAGTTCGGAAGTTTATATTTTAAAAGGTACCTTCAGTGAAGGAGTGAAAAATATAATTTTAGGAACAGGGCCCGGAACGTTCGTTTTTGACTATTCTCAATATCGTTCTCCCTTACTTAATCAGACGCTATTTTGGGGAACAAGATTTTTGAAAGGAAATTCAACATCTTTAGATTGGATTTTAACTAAAGGGGCCTTAGGAGGGATCAGTTTACTCTTTCTTTACTTTTTAATAATCTATGCGGTTTTAAAATATTTAAGAAAAATTGAAGGCAAAGAAGATTTTTTTGAAATAAAACTTGGACTGGTGGCTGGAATTCTAAGCTTAATTGTAGCCAGTTTCTTTTATTCCTTTAATTTTGTCCTTTATTTTATTTTCTGGTTTTTTGTCGGTGGATTTCTGTTCTATTTTAGCCCAAAATTGATTCAGATAAATCTTTCCACTCCTTCTAAAATGATTTTTGCAAACTCAATTTTGATAATAATTATTATTTTCAGTTTGAGTTTATTTTTCCTTCAAGGACAGAAATATTTCGCCGAAATGAAATATTTAAAAGGGGTTGAAGCTTCTCAGGCTGGAAATCTTACTCAAGCGCTAAATTATATAAACAGGGCAGGAGAGTTAAATCCCTCCGTAGATACTTATTGGCGAGACCTCTCTCAACTTTATCTAGCTAAAACTAATTTAATTTCCCAAGACCCTAATTTATCTCTTGAAGAAAAGAGAAGGTTAGCCAATCTGGCAATTGTCGATGGAGCCGAAGCCATAAACCGAGCGATAAAGGAAGCCCCAATGAATGTCGCCAATTGGAATGTGAGAGGATTTTTTTACCGGAACTTAATTGGAATTGAAGGAGCGGGGGACCTATCTCTGGGTTCATATCAAAAAGCAACCCAATTGGAACCTGCTTCTCCCTTCGCTTTCGGGGAAAAGGGAAGAGTTTATATTTTAATAGCTCAAGAACTTTCTCAAAAAGGACAAGAGCCACTTCGCCGAGAAAATCTTGATCTGGCAGTTGAAGATTTAGAGGCCGCCATTGAATTAAAACCAGATTATGCCCCCGCCCATTATCTTCTGGCAGTAGTCTATGACCAACAAGGAAATTTAGATCAAGCAATTTCAAAATTAGAAGAGACAAAAATAATTACTCCTCAAGATCCCGGAGTAGCTTTTCAATTGGGGTTACTTTATTGGAGATCGCAGCAATTCGAAAAAGCCCAAGAAGAATTCGAGAGGGCAGTAAATTTAAATCCTGATTATTCTAATGCTAAATATATGTTAGGGTTAGTTTATGATAAAATTGGGGAGAAAGAAAAAGCCAAAAAGGAATTTGAGGCATTGGCCCAATTGGATCCCCAAAACCAGGAGATAAAGAAAATTTTGGCGAATCTTGAAAAAGGTTTACCAGCTTTAGAAGGAATAACTCTTTCCCAACCTCCTATCCAAGAAACTCCCCCAGAAATTCAAAAATCACAACCCTAAAAATATACTCACCTTATCTTCGTTCACCTCCAAAACTCCTCGTTCAAATTGGTAATTGAGCGTTTTTTTATCTGGGGTGTGAATAGTTAAATTATTAAAAATAAGAGTAATAAAATTGGTGTGTCCAGGGAGTATATCAAATTTACCCAATTTATTTTGAGAAGAAACTGCTTCGGCTGTTCCTCTAAAGGGTTCTTTTTCAATAACCGGTGAGCAAAATACTTTTACCTCAAGAAGGGATTTTTTTTCCATACCCAGTATATCAACTTCCAGTGCCAAACGCCGATTGATGACGCTTGTATTCCAGAAGTCGTAATCCTAAAAATCTTCGACCTTGAGTGGTTTTAAGATAATCTTCTCGGCGTTTGGCATCTTCTTGGTTTAAACATCCTTCAAAATAGATTAGCTTAAAAGGCAATCTGAATTTTGTTGAAAAAGACAATCCTTTCTTGTGTTCTTCCAATCTTTTCTTTAGATTATTAGCATAACCAATGTATTTATCTCCGTCTTTGAGACTTTCTAATACATAAATGTAGAAGAACACACTGGAAGTTGTATTACTGGGCATAATTAGTATTTTAAATCACTTAAACCACCAATATACAAAAATGCCTCTTCTGGAACTTGGTCTAATTTACCTTCTAAAATTGCTTTCACTCCTTCAATAGTTTCTTCTCTTTTTACATATTGTCCTGGCACTCCGGTTTGTTCAGCTACCGTAAAAAGATTTTGGGTCATAAAATTTAGAAGTTTTTTTGTTCGATAATAAATAATTCTATTTTCTACTGAGAGTTCGGCTTCACCAACAATCGAGGCTATTTGCTGGAGGTTTTTGTATCTTTCCAAGACTTTTTTTGCTTCCAGTAAAACTTCGTAGTGGGTTTCACCTAAAATAATCGGGTCTATTACCGAGGAAGAAGAAGCTAAAATATCTACTGCCGGATATCTTCCTTCTTGATAGATATCGCGGGACAAAATGACTACTGAATCAAAATAGGGGAGGACTGCTTGAACCCCGGAGTCAGTAATGTCATCTGCCGGGACATAAATTGCCTGAATGCTGGTTATCGAACCATTTTTAGTTGAGACCAGTCTTTCTTCGAGTCTCCCAATCTCACTTAAGAGAGTGGGCTGATAGCCGTCTTCGGATGGGATTACTGAAAGCATTGTTGAAAGTTCATTGCCTGCCTGCAAGAATCGATAAATATTATCAATAAAGAAAAGAACATCCTGATGATGGAAATCGCGAAAATACTCAGCAATAGTGGCGGCAACAAACCCCACTTTAAATCGAATTACTGCCGATTCATTCATTTGTCCAAAAACTAAAGCCACCGAGGGCAAAATATCACTTTTCTTTAATGTTTCATAAAGTTCATGTCCTTCCCTGATTCGTTCTCCCAGACCAGCAAAAACCGAGACTTCTTTTTTAAAAAAAGCAACATTATGCATTAACTCGCAAAGAATAATAGTTTTCCCCAACCCTGCTCCCCCAAAAAGTCCCAATTCTTCACCTTTTCTCAAGGGGGTGAAGAAATCAATTACTTTTATTCCTGTTTCCATTAGTTCTTTCCCAAAGACAATCTCTTCATAAGCCGGAGGAGATTGATAGATTGACCTCTTTTCTTTAATTTCAAGGGGAGGCAATCCATCTCGAGGATTACCAAAGATATCAATTACTCTACCTAAAAGTTCTTTTCCTACCGGTACCTCTAAACTTTTCCCTGTTCTTTTAACCTTAGCACTTCGATATAATTTATCTGACTCACAAAGAGCCAGGCACAAAAAAGTATTCTTAGTAGATACGCTGTGAACTTCTAGAAAAGCTTTAGGATTTTCTTCCAATACTAATATTTCACCAATAAAAGGAGGCTTTTTATAGAATTCAACCTCAACCACTTCTCCCCGGATTGAAAGGATATAGCCTAAGTCCATAATTGAAACCCAGAAAATACTTCAATTTGTTTTTTATTTAATAATTGACGTTCTAATTTCTTTTGTTCTGTTTCAAGTTTTTCTCTTATTTTTTCAGCATTTTCGGTAGCTTGGTACATTGCTACCATTCTTGTTGCATATCTTGATAACCGATGTTCTAAAAGAGTCTGATTGAAAAAAGCGGACATCAATTCAGTTTCAAAAAATTCTAAAATAGCTTCTAGTGGTGGCTCAAATAAATAACTTTTAACTTCACCCAATTCTTTTTCTAAGGTGATTCCTGAGATATTAGTTTGTACCACTTTTTGAGATAAAACAGTGTGGAACCTTCCGTGAAAAATTATAATTTCTTCATAATTTTCGAGAAACTCAATGATTTCTTTAACTCTTTCTCTTTCCGGTTTTTCATCATCTAATTCAAAATAAAACATTTTCATCCCCCATCCACTAGTTTCAGCAAAATATTTACCCGTTTTTCCTACTACCACCAAATCCCCCCCCTTTTCTTTTAAATCCCTTTGAATTTCCTGCCAGATGTCTAAAATTAAAGTTCCATAAAATGGTTTATTGCCAGAAAGAAAAACAGCAACTTTCCCTCGGCCGCGTTTTATAAAAGATTCTCCTTTTTTCATTGCTCCTCCTCCCATTTTAAGCAAGGCAGGATAAGCTTTTTTTGCCAGAGTATAAACCCGAGACAATTCCTCGATAAATTCTCGGTTACTTAGCACTGTTTGGCGGATTTCATTCATTCTTAAATTAGCAATCTCTTGATAGGCCCTGGTAATTGTTTCAATATTGGAAAGGGCTTTTAAATTTTCTTTAATCTCTTTAAAAATAGGCATATTTAAAGGGGAAGATATAAAATTTTTTTTACTTTTGGAATAATTTCTCCAATAAAACTTTTAAACTCCTCCAAATTTTTTATTTTTTTAATTTCACTTTCTACTTCAGAGAAGACTCCTTCTTTATATTTTTTCAATATTTCATCAATTTCTACTTTCATTACATTTTGGGGTTTATCTTCCCAAAAACCGAAAAATAT
>Ga0210056_1001360_pt1 | contig 21305 bp, 16 predicted proteins | sample CryGeyCG2014_080_2_FD_183965 | JGI IMG/M metagenome (GOLD analysis project Ga0210056, IMG submission 183965) | Groundwater microbial communities from aquifer - Crystal Geyser CG07_land_8/20/14_0.80 (SPAdes) (version 2) | ecosystem: Environmental > Aquatic > Deep subsurface > Groundwater | place... | reverse complement strand
TTCCAATCCTTCTGGAGCTATACCTCGCCCTACTGGGCGGGCCGATTCCTGGACAAGTGGTGTACTCGGACTCTTTGAGTCCGCGCACTCGGACTCTTTGAGTCCGCGCAGACCCTGCGCTCGAAGATCGAACCGTTGAAGAAGGTCGCCCGGATGTTGCGTGGTCACAGGACGCTCTTGCTCAACTGGTTTCGGGCCAAAGGACAGCTTTCCAGCGGCGTGATAGAGGGCTTCAACTCGAACTCAGAGTTCGCCACCAAAGCAAAACTGACCTCCGGAAAATCCTTCGGGTTTCGGACCTATCACGCCGCTGAAATCGCCTTGTATCATGCGCTGGGCGACTTACCTGTCCCTATATTCACCCACACATTCTGGTGAGGAACCAAATATATTGTCCCCTCAAAAACCGCAATGCCTGCAAAGATTTGCCTTCATTTCCGTATTCTCCGTGATCTCTGTGGTGAGAAAATGGGGACAGAATTCATGACGATCTACTTAAATTGCGTTGACAAGAGCCGAGAGGGCGGTTGACAGGATTCGCCGAATTTGGTAACCTGTGTGCCGTGACTAATTCGGCAGAATGCAGAAACACGAAAGGAGCCCCAGGGAATATGCAATTCCCCTGTCGCGGGCGGTTCTACTCGAGTGCATTGGTGATTGTTGGTTTATCCGTCCTCGGCTACCAGCCTCTGCAAGCTGCAACCCATAGGGTCCAGCAGGGAGAATCCCTCTGGACGGTTGCTAAGAAGCACAACACGAGCGTTGATAGGCTCTGCCAGCTCAATCACCTCACCGAGACCTCAACCCTTCAGTTGGGGCAGGCGCTTCGACTACCCGGAGGGAAGCCCACTGTTGCCAAACCACTGCAAAAGTCCGTGTCTCTGAGTGCGGGAAGTGTTGCCAGGATTTTGGGATCACAGGTCAGCGTCCGGTCCGGTCCGGGAACTTTCAGCCGCAAGGTCTTTTCTGTCAATAAGGGGACCCGGTGCCGCGTTCTCACGACATCTCCGGATGCGCAGGGAGGGAAGATTCCCTGGTGCAAAGTGCGTTTCGGTAACATGAAGGTGGGTTGGGTCCGTTCCGATCTGCTGCAGAAATCCGAATCTTCTTCGACTATTGAATCCCCCACTACAACCACGACGAATCATCAGGGAAGCCCAACTCGGCTTAACTGTATCGCCTACGTCTCAGCATCGTCAGCAAATCTCCGGCAAAATCCGGGGACGGGTTCTGCCAGGGTGGGCAAGGTGAGGAAGAATGCCGCCATCAGGGTAGTGGCTCGGAGCAACGGTTGGTACAAGGTGAGGCTTGGGAACCGCAGTAGTGGCTGGATTGACTCATCTCTTGTGTGCCTGTCTCCACCAAGCAAGACAAGGCAGTCTTCTCCCGCCCGAACCGATTCGGCACCGAAGGCCTATGTTGTAAAGGACGATGTGAACGTACGAAGCGGCCCAGGAACCGACCATGGGGAAGTCGCACAAGTGAGCAAGGGAACTTCAGTACGTATCCTCGACCGAAAGAACGACTGGTACCACGTGAAGTTCGCCAACGGGACTACCGGCTGGATGGCCACCTTCCTTGTGAAGACGGCTGGAACCGTAGCGAGAGGGGTTGCCAAGGGAGTCTCGAATGCTGTCAGCCCTAACGTCCGGACGGCGATGAAATACCGTGGCAGTCCCTACCGACACGGCAGCACGTTCCCATCTCGTGGTTTTGATTGCTCCGGTCTGGTTTATCGAGTTCTCCTCGATAATGGCGTCAGACCTCCGAGAACCGCAGCAGCACAGTACAGCATGGGAACGCCGGTTCCCCGTTCAGAACTGCGACCCGGCGACCTCGTCTTCTTCGGCAACACCTACCGCCGCGGCATTAGCCACGTGGGGATCTACATCGGCAACAACAACTTCATCCACGCCGCCCGTCCCGGGAAGGGCGTGTGCGTCTCCAGTCTGAATCGCAGTTACTATAAGAGGAAGTACGTGGGGGCCAAGCTTATCAGATAGTGTGATTCGAGCGTAACCCGAACTCCCCAAAGTCGTGAGTAGCCTCAGGTCCTACGGATATGTACTGACTGCCCACGGCGTTTTATTTCATTGGCAGGTGGAAGATCTATGACCTGTCCGCGCTGCAAAATGAAGATGAAAGCGACCCGCGGGACCCACCACAAAAAGAAGAAATGGGTTTGCCCACACTGCGCCAAAGTGCGGATGCAAAAGGTCGGAAAGTGAGCGACGTCAGCGAGCGGTAGCGCCCACGACCACCGTGGGAATCCGCGTCTTCCTCACGACAGCCCCTTTGCCACCTTGTTCACCGCCGTCGCCATGTCCTGAATGTCCTCTTCCCCGAGGAATTCTGTAACGGATAGAGTGACCATTCGATTGAGGACATCTTCCGTGACAGGGCAGACGCCTGCCGCGTACTGAGTCGGCCGCGCGCCGGGGTGGTCGAAGGGGAACCGGCTGCCGCCAAACATCACCTGGTCGCGGATGGCTCCGTGGCAGAGGAAGATGGGTTTCCCGATATAGTGGGCTCCGCAACCGATGCCCTCAGCCCCCAGCGCCTCCACGAACTGGTCCGCGGTGAAGGGGGATGCCTTGCCTACCGCCATCCCGTATTGCCAATACCCGGTTTTGCACTGGGGGAGAGTCCTCTGCGGGGTAATGTTGGGTGCGTCTTGCACAAGCTCAGTCAGGAGATCTCCGTTCTTCCGGCGCGCCCCAATGATGTCGCGGGCGCGGCGCGTTTGGGCCAGCACGACGGCCCCGGTGAGTTCGTTCATGCGGTAGTTCAGCCCCAGCAGCGTGTATTCGCGCGCTCCGAACTGCGCTCGATGCCAGCCTTTATCCGCGAACAACATCCCGCGTTTGCCGTAGTCGCTCCGGTCGGTGACGGTGACTCCGCCGTCTCCCGCAGTCAATTGTTTGCTCATCTGGAAGCTGAAGGTCCCGATGTCGCCGATGGTCCCCACGTAGCGCCCCTTATGTTCTGAGAGGTGCGCCTGAGAGCAATCCTCGATCACGGGTATTCCGTGATGTCGGGAGATGGCCATGATGGCGTCCATGTCGCACGGATTCCCGAAGAGGTGCACCACCATAATAGCCTTCGTTCTCGGAGAGATTTTTTTCTCGATGTCGACCGGGTCCATGTTGAATGTGCGTGGATCGATGTCCGCAAAAACCGGGATCGCCGTCTGGTACACGATAGGGATGATGGAACCGATGTCCGTGATGGGCGCGGTGATGATCTCGTCTCCCGGCGCAGGGTCCACCATGCCGACGGCGACATGCAACGCCGAGGTGCCCGACGTGCTGGCGACGGCGTACTTTGTCCCCAGCAGATCAGCAAACTCCTTCTCAAAGGTCGAGACCTTCGTGCCCCCCCAGCGGAAGAGCTGGCCGGAGTCAATGACATCCACCAATTCTTTCAGTTCGTCCTTTCCCACCTTCTTCCCCGAGGGGAAAGGTCGGGTTCTTACCGGTTCACCGCCGTGGATGGCGAGTTTTTCAGACATGGTACAGGCTCCTCTCAAAGCTCCAGTTTGGTAGTTATACTCGTTACGGGTGAGGGAGTGTTTTCATCCGTAACGAGTATAACGCGGACAAGCCACACAAACCAAGAGGGCGACAAGGCTTCCGCGTGTTTCTCCGTTGGCTGGTTATTCGTACCGTCCCAGTCGGATCCCCGCTTCGACAAATGCGCGGTAGTTGGCGATGTGCCTCTCGTTCAGTCGTGGCCGCGTGCTGGGCGACGAGGTGGGGCAAAGGATGAAGCATCCTCCCGGTTTCCCCTGCCGGATGACCTCCTCGACAACCGGGACCAATTGCTCAGGCTTCATCCGGTCGAAATCGCCGTTTTGCACGCCTCCTTCCAAGCTCATCTTCCCGGCGCAGCGCTTCTTGGCCTCAGCGAGGGTTAGCTTGCCTGTCGGCGGGGGCTCGATGGGATTGAGGCAATCCACCCCCATCTCCACAAAATCTTCCAGCACCGGATTCATGTCTCCGTGGCAGTGGACCCACACCAGCTTTCCTGCATCGTGTATCAGGTCGATGATCTTCTTGTCGTAGTCGAAAACGAACTCGCGAAAGTCCTTCGGGGAAGCGAGAGGAGGGATGCACAACTCCGGCCCAACCCATCCGTACGCATCCCCGATCTTCTGTGAGAGGTAGTACTTTACCTGTTCCTCGACCGCGGCATACGCTTTGTCAATCATCTCGCGCAGGAGGTCACGTTCATCCATCAGCCACAGGCCGAAGCTCTCGGAGCCCATGTGCGCCTGAACGGAGTACATCGCCTCGCCAATCCCCACGAAGAGCAGGGCGCGGTCGTTGCTCTTCTGCTCCAACTCCCAATACGAATCGACGCGCCTCCGTGTGGGTTTCGATGCGGGAATGGAAAGCCATTTCCGGGCATCCTCGATAGATTCAATGTAATGCTTCTTCACGTAGCCCGGGCTGCCGTCCTTCGGTCGGTACCACGACGCTGTCAACGGCCCGGAAGGAGTCTGCATGGTTGCCTGATGCACAGACATGTCCGGTTTGTCGGACTCGACCTCCTCGGACAGTACGGGAGGGAGGTGCGGGTCCCATTCATCCTTGGTCGGGTTCCACGTGCGGAAGATGTCGATCTGATAATCCTCTGTCAATTCGCAGAGGGGAGCCCACGTCGGATTCTCACTCGGGAACATGGGGTCTACGCCCCAGATGCGGAGAGGCATCCGGTCAACGTCCTGTTGCCTGAACACTCGGAGCAGTCGCTCCCGTCCGGAAAGTGGGGTCATAAAGAATCTCTTGAAACACAAATTGCGGGTTGCTCGATGTCCACGTGGTGTTCTCCATGGGCAATCCGCCCCGCGACCCCCATACGCATCAACCGAAAAAATGCATCGGTGTGGATGGTCGCCGGAAGGAGAAGTAGACTGTCTGCCAGAGCGCCCACACAACAGGCAGTAACAGCACGAAGATAAGGAACATCCGCTTCACGCGACACGCCGTCAGCCACCGCAAACATCGTCATTCTGCACGCCGTGGATTTTTGCACACTTGATGGCGATGCGTCAACCACAAGAAAGGCCGGAGACATATCTCTCCGGCCTGCGTCCACAATCTGTGTCAGACGGAACCCTGCCGACGCTATTCGTTCCCCCCCAGTTCATTCAGTCTTTCTTGAGCGGCGTTGCGGATGCCCTCGGATTTCGCCGACGCCACCACCTCTTTGAGCGTATTGCTTGCGCTCTCCTTCTGCTCATCGAACAGATAGGAAAGCCCAAGGTAGTAGCGGGTCTCGTCGGCGACGGAGCTGTTCGGGAACTTTTCAAGACCTTCACTGAGCAAATGGATGGCTTGCTTCAATTCGCCGCTCATTCCGTTGGCGATACCTGCCCGCAGGTATAGCTCGGGCAATCGACCGCTCGCGTTGTTGGTATCGAGTTTCACCGCCGCGTCCAAATGGCGCTTGCCGTTCTCCAGGTTACGTCGCTGATAGTATGCGAGCGACAGAGTGGCGTTGGCGCTGATGTCATCGGGATGCGCCTGCGCCTGCTCCACAGACTGCAGGAATTCGGTCTGCATTCGTTTCGCCTCTTGCATCGATTCCAGGAAGTCCGCGGGAGGTTGGTAACCCCCGATGCGAGTGATCTCGCCCCCGTGGGCGTCCATGAAGAGGATTGTCGGATATCCGCGAACCTGGTACTTCCCTGCGGTATCCGGCTGTGCCTCCGCGTCGATCTTGAGGTTCACAAAGTTGGCGCTCTCCGCGACGACACGCTTATCTTTGTAGGTGACGCGGTCTAACTCCTTGCAGTACCCGCACCAATCAGTGTAGAAATCGACCATCACAATCTTGTTAGCCGTTCCCGCGGCCTTAAGCGCGCTGGGTAGATCCTTCTCCCACTGGATAGAGCCGGGGGCCGCCATTCCTGCTGTTACTACGCTCCCAGCCGCAGTGACGATCAGCGCAAACCTTGCCAAATATCCTGTGGATCGCTCAATCATTTTCATTCTCTTTTCTCCCTCGTGCAAAGTGCTCAGTGGTCGGTTACATGGGCTGTGCAAACATTCCCGCACACAACATTCATCATGGACGCCTGCGAGCTTTCAAGGCTCCACAAACTCCGTCATCTAAATCCATTATGGCACACGCGGCTGTTCCGGTCATCCGGCAGGATAGGCGAGCGTTGACAAGCGTGCGTGGCGTTGGTACACTGCGGGACGTGCCGGAAGTAACCCGTATGCTCGCGCGGTTCGTGTAAGATGGTCTTAACAATGTCCACACGCCGCGCTGGATGGGGGGGTTGCTTTCACCCGTAACGAGTATAGCTGGACAGGTTGAGCGGCGACGTTGCGTGATGCGGATGCAACGACAGCGTTGACGATGGCAGGGAGACAGCTTCATGGATTGTAGTGTCAGCAAAGCTCTGTTTGTTTACTCCGACACCTACTCCGGATATAGCCTGGGCGACACCCACCCCATGAAACTCATCCGGCTGAAGCTCACGCACGACCTCGCTCGCGCGTGCAATCTTCTGGACGGGGAGGGAGTTTGCATCGCGGATGCCCCATCCGTAGAGGGCGAACTACTAAGGAGAGTTCACGACCCCGAATATCTGAAGGTCCTCGAAGCGAGTAACGACGGCCATTCCCACCCCGCCGCTTCCCGGTTCGGGCTGGGTTCGGCAGATTGCCCGATTATTCCGGGGATTTGGGATTTCTCCATCTTGTCCGCGGGGGCTTCCGCGCAGTGCGCGCAGGGGTTGAATGGGGTAGGCGCGAGCGTCGCCTTCAACATCGCCGGCGGACTGCACCACGCACTGGCGAACCGCGCCTCGGGTTTCTGCTACCTCAACGATCCTGCCGTGGCCATACGCTGGCTGCTGGAGCACGGACGCCGAGTGGCCTACATCGACATCGACGCTCACCATGGCGACGGCGTGCAGTGGCTATTTTACGACACCGACCGCGTGCTCACCATCTCCCTCCACGAAACGGGCCAGTTTCTCTTCCCCGGAACGGGGTTTGAGCATGAGACGGGAAGAGGGGCGGGGCAGGGCTACGCGGTGAATGTTCCGCTGCTGCCCTACACCGACGACGAGGTGTTCTGCTGGGCTTTTGACGAAGTTGTGCCGCCCTTCATCGAGGCTTTCCAACCGGATTGCATTGTCAGCCAGCTTGGGTGCGACGCGTTCCGCGACGACCCGTTGACCGATCTGGACCTGACCACCAACGGCTTCTGCCACATGGTTCAATCCATGAAGGAGCTTGCCAGTGGCCACTGGGTCACTCTCGGGGGCGGCGGGTATCGTGTCAACACTGTGGCGCGCGCGTGGACGTTGGCGTGGGGGATCATGCTCGGGCGAGACGTTTCCGATGAAATCCCGGAAGCGTTTATTGCTGAGATTCAGCGGTCCGGCGTCATGGAGAGTTTCCCGGAGTTTCGCTGCGTTACGAAGCTGCGAGACCAACCCTACCGTTCACCCGAAGTCTCACACTGTCGGTCTCAAGCGGAACGTGTGGTCGATCGTCTGCTCAAGGAAGTGCTGCCGCAGGTAAAGAGCGTTTCGTCCGTAGCGCCCCCCGAACTCCCTCACAGGTAACGCCGCGGGACGCGCGCGGCAAGACCGGTGAGAATCTCATAGGGCGAGGTGTCGATCGTGGCGGCCAGCTCCTCGCAGGTGATGCAGTCACTTCCCTGCTGCCCGATCAACACGGCTTCATCCTCATTGTGCGCCGAGCATTGCCCGATGCTCACCATCATCTGATCCATCGAGATATTGCCGACGATGGGGTGGCGTTTGCCCCCGATCAGGACGGTTCCCACGTTGGAGAGAGTGCGTCGGTAGCCGTCTCCGTATCCTACCGGCAGAGTCACCACTCGCGTATTCTCCGACGCAACCCATGTACCATCATAGCCCACGCGCGCGTCCTTCGAGACTACCTTGAAGTAGACCACGCGCGTCTTCAGACGGAGGACGGGTCTCAGCGGAAGATGCGCCGCGAGGTCGGCGCGGGGTCGCACACCGTAGAGCATGATGCCCACTCGTACCATGTCCAGCAATGTTTCCGGGTGTTGCAGCACCGCGGCGGAGTTGGCGATGTGACGCGTCGGCGTCGGCAGCGAATGACGCGGGAAGAACTCCAGCGCCTCCATGAACCGCTCGAACTGCAAACGCGTAAAGGACGGATCCTGCGAGTGTGATTCCGCGAAGTGGGAGAAGACGCCACAGATATCACAATGCTGAACGCCCAGCGTTGCCTCAAAAAGCTGGTGAGCGTTGTAGTAGTGGATGCCGATGCGCTCCAGTCCTGTGTCGATCTTCAGATGCACCTTCGCGCGCTTCCCCAGCGCCGCAGCGGTTTCCTCAATCTGCATCAGCTTGAAGACAGAAGAGGCGGTAATCATCAGGTCGTAGTCGATGAAGTGTGCCGCCTGACTTCCCAGCAGCCCGCCGAGCACCAGAATGGGCGCCGCGATTCCTGCCCTTCGCAGCTCGATTCCCTCTTCCAGAAAGGCAACCCCCAACTGGTCTACACCACATTTCAGCAATTCCTGCGAAGTGCGAATCAGTCCATGGCCGTAGGCGTTTGCCTTCACGATGCCCACGATAGGTCGTTCGCCGATAATGGAACGAATGCACTCGACGTTGTTCCTCAGAGCGGAAAGATCAATCTCAATCTGCGTCGGTCGCAGGTCGTACGATCCCGGTGCGGATCCGTAGGAATCGGAGCGTACCCCCCCGTATGGGTATGAGACGTTGGGTTCGTCGTTCGTCATTGGGTGATGAGCCTCCGTATGGGATGCAAGCGCAGACCAGATTGTACCAACTTGCACTGCGGTCGGCAACGTCCCAGCAATGCGTAACGCCTCCCGCCTCAACGCCTCCGACCCGTTTGACCCGAAGTTTCCGCGTGTGATAGACTTTCCCCATATCCGACCGTAAGGAATGGGCAGATAAGCCGCCTGAATGAATTCGCCGACGAGAACCAAAATCTGTGGTATCACAAGGCCCGAAGACGCGGCGGCCGCCACGGAAGCCGGGGCCGATTATCTGGGGGCCATCATCAAATTTCCCCCTTCCCCCCGGTCGTTGGAGGCGACGGAAGCGCGTCGCGTTTTCGCTAACTGTCCGACGCTGGTCGTTGCGGTTACCGTTAATCTCGACAACGATGCGCTGAGAAGCATCGTGGATACCATCGGTCCTGGGGTAGTACAGTTGCACGGCGACGAGGATATCCGACAGATTGCGGACCTGCGCGGTTGCGTGTCGTGCGAAATCTGGAAGACACTGCACATCAGGGTCGATACATCCATCTCGGAACAAGAAGCTGTTTCCCTGCTGCAGACAGCAAAAGGATTCGCGGCGGCAGGCGTTGACAAAATCCTGCTTGATGCGAAAATGGGCACGGGTTCCGACGCGCGCCTCGGTGGGACGGGACGAACGGTGGATTGGAGCCTCGCGGCGCGATTGGTCGCTTCCTCCCCCTGTCCGGCGATCCTGGGGGGGGGTCTGAATCCCATCAACATTGGAGACGCGATGAGGCAGGTTCGACCTTTTGCCGTGGACGTTTCTTCCGGCGTGGAATCTGCGCCGGGGCGCAAGGACCACGCAAAAATCATCGAGTTTATTCAGACGGTGCGGGGAAGAGCATCATCGGAAGAGAGCCCATGAGCGAGAGAGCAACCTACCGAGGCATCACGGAGTCTGCGATTAACGGCGGTCGCGCGATGGCGCTGACGGTAGCCGTATTGCACCTTCTCCTGCTGTCTCCGGTGCGAAGCCAGGCGCAACGCGCTGGCCGTGCCCCATCGCAAGCGCTCCCCGACCCCCCGCACGATTCCGAGCACCCTCCGGGCGACTCCGGCTACACGGCCACGGGTGACGACGTGATGGACCTGTTGTGGCGTCGATCCGATGGGTATTTTCACGAAGGGGACTACGCGAACGCGATTCGCCTGCATCGCGTCATCGTCCAGTTCGAGCCGGATTTCACCGAGGCGTACTCCGTGGGCGCATGGCTGATTGAGAGCCTTGGACGAGAGAAGGAGGCGCTGGCCTTTCTGAAGGAAGGTCTGTCGAAAAACACCGCAAGCTACCATCTGTACTTCGAGATCGGCTTCTTCTATTTCAAGCGAAAAGAATACGCAGACGCACGGAACTACTTTGCCGAGGCCATCAAGTACGAACGCCCCTCGCACGTGGACCGCATGTATGCCCATGCCTGTGAGAAGCAAGGCGACCTGGGAGCTTCCCTGGAAATGTGGAAGTCCATCGTGGTGGCAAATCCAGCCGACGCGGTGGCAGCGAGGAACTTGGCCCGGGTCGAGAGCAAGCTCAACTCAACGCGAACTCGGTGAGTTCACTTTCTGATTGTAGTTTGGCTGGTGGGTAGGAGGCATCTCCAGACGGCGATAATACCCGTTGTATGGTGGTCGCCGTCTGGAGATGCCTCCTACATTGCGAACTCACAGAGTTCGACTGGTATCCACCGAAATTTGCCAAACTACAGTTTCTAACAGCGAGGGAAAGGACTATGCCTGATCAGGAGAGAATGGCAGTGGACACCGCAGCATCAGCGCCGTTATCGACGCTGACGGAAGAGGAAACAAATGAGATTCGGGCCGAGGACATCGTGGAGGGAGCGGAGGAATTGCTGCGCCAGGGCATGAAGGCCGACGCCGACGTGTTGATTATCGGGGGCGGCCCCGGTGGCTACGTCGCGGCCATTCGCGCGGCGCAATTAGGCGCTGAAGTGATTCTCGTCGAAGGGCGCGAATTGGGCGGCACCTGCCTCAACCGTGGGTGCATCCCCACCAAGGCCATGCTGGAATCCATGTCCGTTCTACAGACCATCAAGAAGGCGCGCGAGTTCGGTATCGAGTGCGGCGAAGCCACCGCCGACTTTGAAAAGATCATGCACCGCGTGCACCGTGTGGTGAAGCAGTTGCGCACCGGCGTCGAGTACCTGATGAGCAAAAACGGCGTTCGCGTTGTGCAGGGATGGGCGCGACTGGTCAGCGAACATGCGGTGGAGGTCGAAAAGTCGGACGGCGGCGCGGAGAGGATCACCGGAAGGAGCATCGTCATCGCCGCGGGGTCCTGTCCCTCGGTCATTCCCATCCCCGGGGGCGACGCGGCAGACATCCTTACCAGTGACTCCATTCTCGAGTTGACGGAGCTCCCCGGGAGCTTGCTCATCGTGGGGGGCGGGGCAGTGGGTGTCGAGTTCGGACAGTTCTTCGCCTCGTTCGGAACGAAAGTGACCATCGTCGAAATGATGCCCCGCTTGCTGCCGCTGGGCGATCCTGACATCAGTGAAGACATCTCGAAGGCGCTAAAGAAAGCAAAAATCACCATTGAGATCAACGCCATGGTGACCGGTATCTCCGACGCGGCTGACGGCAAGGCGGTCACCTATGTGGCCAAGGCAAGTGACGACCCGGAGGAGATTGGGGAAGAGAGGACAGCGATAGCGCAACATGTTCTCATCGCGGTTGGACGATCCCCCAACCTGAAGCATTTGAGCATTGAGGCGCTGAACGTAAAGACAGACCGTGGTCGCATCATTGTGAACGACCGGTGCCAGACCAGCATCCCCTCCCTGTACGCCATTGGCGACGCCATCCGTGGTGTGGGTTTGGCACACTGGGCTTCGGCAGAGGGAATTGTCGCAGCAGAAAGCGCCATGGGACGCGCTGCGAGCATGGGCGACCGCCCGATCCCCTCCTGCATCTACACCGAACCGGAGATCGCCAGTGTGGGGCTCACCGAGGAGGAAGCCCTCGAAAAGGGACACGTTGTGAAGGTCGGCAAGTTCAGCCTGCGTGTGCTCGGAAAGTCGGTGGCTTCCGGCGTTCGGGAAGGGTTCGTGAAGATCATCGCGGACGCTGAATACGAGCGCATCATCGGTATCCACATCATCGGGGAACGCGCCACCGACTTGATCGGCGAAGCCACTCTGGCGCTGCAATTCGGGGCCACGATCGGGGAACTCGTGGAGACCATTCACCCTCACCCCACTTTCTGCGAGGCTTTTGTCGAAGCGGCGCTGACGGCGCGAGGGGAAGCGATTCACGGAGCGTAGGAACGGCAATGCAACTCTCCCGCATGGCGGTTCAGCCCATTATCGACCGAGCCCTTCGTGAGGACATCGGCAGCGGCGACGTCACCACACTGCTTACAGTCCCTGCGGAAGCGGAAGCGACAGCCGAGATCGTCGCCAAAAAACGGGGCGTTATCTCAGGACTTCCAGTTGCCGGATGGATATTCCAGACCCTCGACCCGCAGGTTGAGTGCGAATCACTGGTGGAGGAAGGCAGCGCCGTCGCCCCATTGCAGACCGACGAGGGACTCCGGGGAGTTCTCGTTGCTCGACTCCGCGGCAAGGCTCGTGCGTTGCTCACCGGGGAACGCGCCGCGCTGAATTTCCTGCAGCGCATGTCCGGTATTGCAACCATCACCTCTCGTTTCGTCGCGCTGGCGGAGAAAGCCGCGTCAAACGCCGGCGTGAAGCCGCCCAGAATTCTCGACACGCGCAAGACGACTCCCGGAATGAGGCTCCTCGAGAAATATTCCGTGCGGGTCGGCGGAGGGTGCAACCATCGCTCCGGTCTCTATGACGCGGTACTCATCAAAGATAACCATATTGTTGCCGCGGGAGGGATCGGGGAAGCTCTCACGCGGGCGCGGGGCAGGGTCTCTTCGATGATGAAGATCGAGATCGAGGTGAAAGACTTGAATGAACTCGACGAGGCGCTCGCAACCGGGGCGGATGTCATTATGCTGGACAACATGTCCGTCGAAGAGATCCGACAGGCCGCCACCCGCGTCGCCGGCCGGACAAAGCTCGAGGTCTCCGGCGGAGTGAACGAAGGAACCATCGCCGAGTTGGCAACGACCGGTGTCGACTACATCTCCGTCGGCGCTCTCACCCACTCGGCGCCCTCCGTGGACATCTCCATGAATCTGAGGATGGTTGATGGTTGATCGCAGACCGTTGACCATTGACCATGAGCCATTCTTGTGTTTCTCAAAAAACCGGATCTTCAGCAGAATTTGTGGGTAGAAATCGAGGGATCGGTGCCATTTGTGGCCACCGTTTGAAGTCTTGCGAACTCAGAGTTCGACAGCTATGCCTCGCCCTACTGGGCGGGCCGATTCCTGGACAAGTGGCGTACGTATACTCGTTAATGTTGAGGGATGGCCCTGTGAAATCTGATTGGACGCTGTCCTGCCCCAACATGCACCTGCCGTGGGATAAGGCTCCAGCTTTGTCTCCCGATGAGGCGAGTCTGCTGATTGACAAAGCTGGAGCTTTATCCTACGGGATTAACGGTGGATTTTCAGCCTTAACGAGCATAACGAGTCAACTTTTGTCCTTCAGTTCGGAGGGCTGAGGTAACGGCGATAGTTCGCAAAACCGGCAGGTCAGTCAGCAAGTGAGAACCTGCTCAGAAACTACCCGCACGGTATGGGGATTCTTATGATGCAACTCCAGGGTTGGGGTTTAGTGCGTTCTCCAACGCGCAGTCTGTCGCCCGATCACTCCCGCGGATGGGCCGTTTCCGCAATGACTCCTCCCGCCACTACCTCATCCCCACGGTAGAACGCTGCAATCTGTCCGGGGGTGACGGCTTGAGCGGGTTCGTCGAAGGTGGCGATGAGACGATCGTCGTCCACCAACTCGATGGTCACCGGTTTCTCTGTCCAGCGAGAGCGAATCTTCACTGCCACCGAGTCGCCGGGTCTGAGGCAGAGGATGCCAGAAGGGCAGCTCAGTTGCTCCACGTATAGCGCGGTTGTGTACGTTTTATCCTCGGGTGCGACGACGACTTCATTTCTCGCAGCATCGAGGCGGACCACATACAGGGGGTGGGCAGCGGCAACGCCCAGCCCGCGGCGCTGGCCGATGGTGTAGTAGACCAGTCCTTTATGTGTGCCCAAGCGTCTGCCGCTGGTATCGACAATGTCGCCGGGCACGACCTGTTCCGGGTGCAGCGAGGCGATGAAGTCGCCATGCCGCGTGTAGTGCAGGAAACAGATGTCCTGGCTTTCCATCGGCAGGCGCTCAATGAGTCCGCGGTTTTGCACCTCCTGTCGCACTTGCTCCTTGTTCCATTCACCCAGCGGGAAACGGACAAAGCGAAGTTGTTCGGGTTTGCAGAGGGAAAGGAAGTAGGATTGATCTTTCTCGATGTACCGGGCCTTGTGAAGACGCGGGTTGCCGTCGGGATCGATCTCAATTCTTGCGTAGTGTCCGGTGACCAGTTGCTGCGCTCCCCGCCTGCGCGCTTCCCGCGCAAGACGCCCCAACTTGATGATAGGGTTGCAGAACCCACAGGGGTTCGGCGTGCGTCCGGACAGATACTCAGCGCAGAACGGCTCGATCACGGTCGCTCGGAACTCGTCACGCAGGTCGATGATGGTCAGAGGGATGCCCAGCGCATTCGCCCCGGTGGACGCGTCGGAGCACGGGCAAGGCTCTGTGCAGAGGGCGCATTCGGGGTGGTACTTGTCGGATTTCTCTCGTCGCTGTGACCGGGAGGTATCCTGAAGCTCCAGCAAGTCCGTCTGGCAGACGCGCAGGTTGAGAGCGAAAACGTCGTGCCCCTCTTCTTGCATCAGGCACGCGGCGAATGTACTGTCCACGCCTCCACTGTACGCCACGGCGACGCGCAGGGGCGCCCCATCATTCTCCGTTCTTTCTGAATGCTTGGTATTCACGTGACCTATCGTGACGCGCCATCGAGTGACGGTCGCAAGGGTTCCTGGACGTTCCGTCTCCACTGTCTGCCTGTCACCAACAATTCGCTCCAATCTCCTTGGCGAGGGCGGCCCATTCACGCAGTCGCTGCGGGTTTCCGTCGCACGTCTCGAGCTCCTGGAGAACAACCTGGATGCAGCAACCTTGCGCCGCCTGAAGTCCGCGTTCAAGATGATCCCGGATCGATTGCAGGCCGTGGGCAAACACCACGTCGGTAGCCTTCTGCCTCCATTCGATGCAGTAGCGCCTATCCACAGCTTCCACAAGCGTCTCCAGGTTCGTCCATGGGGAGCACACAAACTTGCGCAGGTTGGGGATGCTGAGGATGAGGGGAATCTTGTTGGTCAGGTCTTCGCAACAGCCGTAAAAACTCAGACCGGACCGCGCGAGAATGGGCAACTGGTACTGCAATAGAAAATCCTCGTGTTGCGCGGGTGAGACCCCCTGGAACTCCTGGCTTTCGCCGCGTCCCCAGAGGTCTTTGAGCCGCACATGGCCGCCGTCGAAATCGGGTTGCGGCAGATCGTCGCACGCCATCAGTCCTGTGTTGTTGAGGGTGAGAACACCCATCTCCTCAAACTGGGTCATGACGCCGAGATGTCCATCGCGCAGCAGACTCATAAGGCGATGCACCCATTCCCGTCGATCCATCATGTAGACCAGCAATGCCTCGACGCCGCAGAGCTGTGTCGCCCAGCCATGCAGCCACGCTCCCGGGCCGGGAACGGCGCCGAAGAGTCGAACCGGCAGAATGTCGCCCAGTAGCTCCTCCATGCGCGAGAGGTTTTCCTGCGTCTTCGTCTCATTGTGCTTATAGCGTGGCGGCGTGATGTTCTCGATGTCCGCCTCCTCTTTGATTGGCGGATCGTAGGTCCAAGCGCAGCGGGTGCTCTGGTCCGAGGCGTCGCTGTGGGTGTAGCCGATGGGCATCCCCCAGAGATGCTCTCCTTCCAACTCCACCGCGGGATGGACCCACCACGGTTCGATGACGGTGTCGTCATCGAGTTGCAGCTTGTAGACTTTCCGACGCAATTGAAGCTCGACGTCCGCGAGAAATGGGTCCTCGCTGACAAGCTCTGAACCTGCCTCGATCTCCGCCCAGCATCCGGAGCCGGGGTGGCAGACAACCGGCGGGCGCCGCGGCTTGCGGAGGGAGTTGACATCGTTCCACAATTGTTTCCGCTGTGCGTGCTCTTCAGTCTGCGCAAACTCCGCGAGTTGCGCGGCCAGATTGCGAATAGCGTCACGAGACTTGGATTCGCTCGGATTCATTGATGGAAAAACTCCTTGCTCTGCGCTGTAGATTCCCCAGCATTCTACCTGATTCCCGCGCCGGTGAACAGACGCAGATTGGCCAGCGCCGTTGTCATTATCCGGCGCGTTCTTTCGTTGCTTTGGCGAGGTCCAGATTGTTGACCATTCGCAACGATGGCCACTGGGCCAGTATGACGAGGAGCATCATGCCTGTTATCGTGAATGCGTAGGTGGCGGGATAGATGATGGGCTGTAGCGCAACGGTCTCGCTCTGGTAGGTCTGAACCAGCCACAAGCACAGGATGCGCCCCAACGGCAGTCCGAGGAGGATTCCGAGGACTCCCATAAGGATATTCTCGATAGTGGTCATGAAGACGATTTGCAGACGCGTAAAGCCGAGAGTCCTCAGTGATGCAATCTCCCGGGTGCGTTTGATGACGTTGATGCTCAGTGTGTTGAAGACGATGGCAAACGCGAGTCCGGCGCCGAAGAGCAGCATCACCGAGATGAAGATGTAGGTGAACTCCATCATACGGTCCAGCTCCCTGCGGGTCTCTTGAGTAATCTCCACGGCGGCGGCATTGGGCAGGTCCAGCAACCGTTCCTTCAGTGAGGAAAGTTGGTCAGGGTCTGCGGCGATGGCAACGCCCGTTACCGGACGCACCGGCCAGTTCAGTCGCGAGCCGAACTGCCGTTGCACGGTACGGATGTTGGCGAAGGCCATGGTTGTTGCCGGAAGCTCGATGGGGTCGCCTACCTGCATGCGGACTTCCGCGGGCACGTCTCTGCTGCTAAGGGCGTAGCGGACCTGCAACGGGTCCCCAGTCTCCACGTTCAGCCGTTGTCGAACGAGGTCACTGATGCGGATGGTATCTCCCGTAAGGCGGGTGGGGTTCCCGCCGGCATCGAGCACGCGGTACAGCGATCCGTTCTCGGGCAATCCGAGCAGTACGGTCGAAAAGACCGTTCCGCTCTTCTCAAGTTCCACCGGCAGGAAGAGCCCCGCGTGGGCGACGCGCACCCCGTCCCACTGCTCAATGTGATGGATGATGTCTTCGCTCTGTGGTGGGAGAAACTGCACCAGCGCGTCATATTTCTGCATCTTCTCGAAGTAGGAACCGATGGCGTAATCGATGGCGTCCAGGAACATGACAGACACGAGCACAAGGCTCAGCCCCGCGGCAATTCCTGCCGCTGTCGAGATTGTGCGGCGACGGCTGCGCAACAGATTGCGCACAGGCAGTCGAAGCAGGTAGGGGAGTGTCCGCAACACCGGGTGCAGGTTGCGCCTGCCGCCGGGTGAGCGTTCGCCGACGGGGGTCTCGTCTCGCATAGCAACGGCAGGCGGCAGCTTCCCCGCGTGCCAGGCGGGGACGAAACCCGCGGCGAGACAAGTTGCCACCGCAATGCAGAACCCCGCCGTGAGGTAGTCCCACCGCATGCGCACCATGAGGCAGGGAATGTTCAGAACCGACAGGTATTCGGTGGTGATCAGGTAGCTCATGGAGTAGCCTGCCAGCACGGCTGAAATGCCTCCAGCCAACCCCACTGTCAGCGAGTACGACAAGTAGTGAAGCAGGAGGGTGCGTTGCGTGAATCCAGCGGACCTGAGGAAGCCGATATGCGGCCTTTGCGAATGGACAATGCGTGTCATCAACACATAGATCGTCATTGCGGCAGCACCAAGGAACAGGCAGGGGAATATCACCGCCAACTGACTGATGCTCATGAGGTCCATTCGCAGGGATTGGTTGCTCGCCTGGTCGCGTTGCAGCGTGGGTTCGCTGGCGCCATAGGGCTGCAACAGCAAATGCACTGCGTCTACGGTCTGCAGTGTCTCTTCCCGATCCGTTGTGTCCATCACATTCTCAGGCAAGGCACTGCCCTTGACGGTTGCCGTGATCTCATTGACTTGCCCAACCATGTCGAAGGTGAGCTGCGCTTCCTCCTGCGGGAGGAAGACCACTCCGAAGGTGGACGGGGTTGGCATGTTGTACTGCTTGCTTCGCAGGGCGATGACATATTCCGGGCTCTGCACCCGACCAACGACACGGAAATCTTTCAGAGAACCTTCCACATCGACCGTGAGAATATCTCCAGGCTCGATCCCGTGATGTTCGGCGAAGCTGTTCTCTACGAGCGCTTCCCTGCGGGAGCGCGCAGTGAAGTAGCGGCCGGCAACCACTTGAACGCTGTTCAGCTCTGGCGGATGTTTTTCCGGCAAGCTGATGAAACGCCCGACGACCTGACGATTGAGTTCACTCCCTATTTCCAGCGGGTACTCCACGTTCACTCTGCCCGTGACTTGCTCGATGCCGGGGACGCGGGCGATGCGTTGGATGACACCCTCCGGCGCGCGATCAAACTCAATCCAGAAGTCGGCAAAACGGAGCCGTTCATAGGATAGGCGGTATGACTGAAAGAGGTTGTGATAGGAAACCACTCCGGCGATATACATCGACACGCCCAGCACAACCACGACCGCCACCGCGATGAATTGCCACCGGTTGAACTGGATATCGCGTACGAGTTTGGTTGTCAGTCGCGACTGCATTCTTGTTCCATGGGCAGGCAGCGAGGGTGCACATGCTGCGTCGCTACCACTCCAGCCCCTCAGGCGGAAGCGGAGTGGCGTTGTGCGTGACTTCCGTTACTTCGCCACTGCGAAGGCGGACAACGACATCCGCCATCTGCGCCAGGGCGCTGTTGTGGGTGACAACAATAACGGTCTTCGCCTGTTCCTGATTGATGTCTCGCAGCGCCCGAAGCACTCGGAGAGAGGTTTCGTAGTCAAGGTTGCCGGTGGGTTCATCGGCCAAGAGAAGCTCCGGTTCCTTGACGAGGGCGCGGGCGATGGCGACGCGCTGCTGCTCTCCGCCGCTCAGTTCGCTGGGGAAATGATCTGCCCGATCTTCCAGCCCAACCTGCTCAAGACGCGTCAAGGATCGGCTCCGGTGGTGCACCAGCTCTGCAACCAGTTCCACGTTCTCGAGAGCGGTCAGCGTAGGGATGAGGTTGAAGAACTGGAAGATGAAACCGACGGTATTGCGTCGGAACAACGTCCTCTGTTCTTCAGCAAAGGAACCGATGTCCTGTGCGTTGACGATCACGCGCCCCTGCGTGGGAACGTCCAGCCCGCCAACCAGGTTGAGCAGCGTAGTCTTCCCTGAACCGCTGGGGCCGAGCAGAACGACGAAGTCTCCGCGGCGAATGTCGAGAGACACATCCCGCAGGGCATGCACCGTCACCTCGCCCATTTTGTAGGACTTGGAGACGTGGTCGAGGCAGAGGAGAGCGCATTGATCGGCCGTCTGTTCCATACATCACCACTCACCGGTTCGCGACCTTGACTCGCATACCGGATACGAGCCTCTCTTTCCCGCGCACGACTACCTTCTCTCCCTCCTTCAGACCGGAGAGAGCTTCCACCGTTAGCCCGTTGTCTGTTCCGGTCTGGACTTCCCGTCGGCGGACGGAGCGACCTTCGACCACGAAGACCAAGGAGCCACGTTCGTCTTGCATCACGGCATCGCTGGGGATAAGAAGCGCATCGGTGGAACCGGTTGTGGTGGCGCGCACGTCCACCTCCAGCCCGGGCTTCAATTCTCCCGCAGGCTTGCTGAGGATGATCTTTGCGCGAACAATCCGCGCCCGCGTGCGCCCTCCCGGCTTGGGTTCAGCAACGGCGCTGATATGTTTGACAACTCCCATAAAGACCCGACCGGGGTAGCCTTCCGCCGTGACCTCAACGGATTGCCCCGTGGAGACTTTGGCGATATCTTGCGCGTCGATCTCCGCGATCACCCAAATGTTGTTGGGGGCCACGAGCTTCAGCAATTCGCTGCCGGGAAGCAGCGGAGTGGTTGGCGTCACAAGTTCCCCGATGTCCACCAAGCGACGGGACACGATGCCGTCAATGGGAGATCGAATCACCGTTTCCTTCAGTTGGATGGCGGCCTGCCTCTCACTCGCGGCAGCCTGCCGAGACTGTGCGCGCGCGACGTTCACTTCTTCCCGCTGTGCCGAGGCTCGTGTCAGCGATTGCCTGGCCTGGGATAGCCCGGCTTTAGCCTGGTCATATCGAGCCGACGCGGCTGAAATGTCCTCCTGACGCGGCCCCTTCTCAACGAGCCCGGTTCTGGCGGACGTGGCGCGCAGAGCAGCCTCCGCCTGTCGAACCTGCTGGGTGGCTGCCTCCACTTCCTTCTGCCGAACCTGAATGACATCCGCGGCGGCGTACGTTTCGCGAAGCCTCGCCTCGGCCATCTCGACCTGAGCACGAGCGACCTTTTTTGTCTCCGTTCTCGCGCCCTCTCGGGCAAGGCTGAGCTGTTCCTGCGCCTGCGTTTCCACCTGACGGCTAACCTGTAGTGCAGACTCGGCGTGGTCGAGACTTTGGCGAGAGATTGCATCTTGGGCAAATAGGCGGGAGACGCGGTCGCAATCTTTTTGAGCAAGCTCGCGACGTGTCCGCGCATCCGTCAAAGCCGATTCTGCTTGCGCAACTTCCTGAGGCCGCAAACCCGACACCGTCTCCTCCTCAGCGGACCTGGCGGACCTCAATGCTGCCTCGGCCTGAGCGGTTTGAGCGGCGCTCATTTTCTTCTGTTGCTCCAACGCCACTTGCGCCGCGGCCAGTTGGATCTGGGCCAGCTTAACGCGCGCCGCAGTCTCTTCGAGAGCGGCGCGGGCTTCCTGAATTTCCTCCCGGCGGGAGCCGCGTCGCAGTCGATTGAGCTGTTCCTCCGCTTCACTGACCGCGGCGCACGCCCTTTCCACCTGCGCAGGGGCCTCTCGAACAGAGGCGACGGCGTTCAAGGACGCGGCGCTAACATGAGACTCCGCGGCGTCCCTGCCCGCCGAGACGGTGTCTTTTGCGGCATCGTACTCATCCGCTTCAAGAACGATCAGCACATCGCCCTTCCTGACGGTGTCGCCTTCATCCACTCTGATGTCCGTGACGCGCCCCGTTGCCTTTGAGGTAATGGTGATCTCGGTTGACTCCACGAAGCCGGTAGCAGACAGCGCGTCTGACAGTTTTGAGCGACGCGCCTCTGTGACGCTCACTTTGGGACGTCGATAAGATGAAGCGACGACCGTACCAACGATTGACAGCAGGATTGCTGCAATCACGTAGGGATTGCGGACAAATCTCAACGGTGGATGTTGTCTCCTCCGAAAATAGCCCCTTGGGGTACGAAAATCAGGCCGCCAAGGGGAGTTCTTCCAGTTCGACTTTGTATCCCAAGCTTTCGAGCTTGCGAAGATGATAGCGGGTCAGGTGCTTCTTGTTGATTT
>Ga0210056_1001346_pt1 | contig 21454 bp, 15 predicted proteins | sample CryGeyCG2014_080_2_FD_183965 | JGI IMG/M metagenome (GOLD analysis project Ga0210056, IMG submission 183965) | Groundwater microbial communities from aquifer - Crystal Geyser CG07_land_8/20/14_0.80 (SPAdes) (version 2) | ecosystem: Environmental > Aquatic > Deep subsurface > Groundwater | place... | reverse complement strand
CCTCTCCTTGCTCCTTGTTTTTTGAGGGGGTGAGTGGGGTTAGTTCTTTTGGGACGCATGCAGAAAAATGAATGATAATTTTTTATTCTATTCATATTATAACTGAAAAATGATTTTTAAACAAATTTTCTGGTATTAGGAAGGAACTAAGTTCTGGGTACCCAGAACTTAGTTCCTGTTTCTTCAGTTTGAATTTTCTTAAAACCTCTTGTAATTTGATTAAAAAATCAACTAATTTAGGGCAGATTGACAAAAATGTAGTTTGTACTATACTACTATGTTAATAATGATCTTTCAAATTTAGCGAATAATTCGCCATTTTGGCGAAAAAATACAGCTATACAGGAGGGGAAAATGACAAAGGAATATCGTCCAGAAACAGTGTTATTGGAATTTCAGTTTACAAACCGCGGACTAGTGCCGCCAAGCGCGAGGAGAGTTGCCAGAGATGAATATGCTCTGGCAAAGAGACGAATTGAAAAAGGCATTGCGGCCGGTGAGCACGCCGAAGCGGACCAGGTGACCGTAAAGCCATTTGTACGCCAACTTTTTAGCTTCGGCTACAAACCTTCCGACCTGCACTTTTATACCAAGGTCGGTAACGGCACAGACAAGAATTTGCGCTACATCTTGATTATGTCGTTCACGCGGAACGGCGACATGATCAGGTTAACTGACAAAGATTTAAAAATCCTTGGTCAGCTTATTGATCATGACGCTTGGTCACATTTCCACCTCTTCCATAACCCTAACGGCATAATGTGCGTGCATTGTTTGCACCGCGTGCCGGATGAGGCAAAGGGGCCAGATGTTGGCGAGTTTTTTCTTGAACCGCCGACGGAAGAAAGCGGATACGACTACGAATATCAACCAGTTTAAAAGAAAGGAGGGATGAGATGTTTACTTAAAGGGTCAAATCAGACAATATGTCATTATGATTTGACCTTTTAATTTTGCCTTAATATTTGATGATATATCTCTAAAGTCTTTTTGGCGCACTCCAGCCAGCTATATTTTTTTATCTGCTCATATCCCCTACTAACTAATTCTTGGCGCAAATTTTTGTTATTAATCAAATTTTGGATTTGTTTTAACATCTCATCTTCGTTATTCGGGTCAAAATAAATTGCTGCCTGGCCTAATATCTCCGGCAAGCTGGTTTGGTTTGAGCTAACGACCGGACAGCCGTTAGCCATAGCTTCCAAGGACGGCAAACCAAAGCCTTCGTAAAATGAAGGAAAAACATAAAGCAAGGCCTTGCGATATAAAACAGCCAAATTGTCATCGCTTATATAACCGGGAAAAATAACCGGACTGCTAACATTTTCCTGCCATAAATCAAGCGATTTGGCATAGCTCTTAAGGCGAGTGTAAAAATAATCCTCTTTGCCAACCAAGACTAGTTGAATATCCGGATTAGGAGGAGGTTCAACCTCCAAATTGGAGGTTGAACCTCCTGATATTTGTATAATTAATTGCTGAAAAATTTTAATCAAGCCTTCTAAATTTTTATGAGGATAAGCATTACCGACATAAAGTAAATAAGGTTTTTTAATATTATATTTGGCCAGTATTTCATCTTGTTTTTGGGATTGTCCTTTTGGTAAAGGGGGATTAAGGGGATTTTGTTCCCCTTTCCTGTTTTTTACCCCGTCGTCTGACTCGGGGAGGAGAGTGGCTTGCCCCGCCTGTCTCGCCCCGCCTGTCATAGGCGGGGTGAAGGCGGGGTGAAGGGTGAGGTCCTTCACGCCTTCGTAAGTAACAATAATTTTAGCCGGCTTTATTTTAAACTGCTGAATAATATCGTTTTTAGTAAAGTTAGAAACAGCAATAATTCTTTTAGCGCGTCTGACTGCCATAGTAATAACAATCTTGTAAGCCAATTTTTTAATTTTATAAAACCACGGCCCCAAAGTAGTGGCGCGCAAGGTGGGAAATTTAATTAAAATTAAATCATGGATTGTTACAATAAATTTAGTTGGGCAAAAAATAGGTACATTAAAATGCGGAAAGTGCATCAAGTCCAAGCGCTCGCGCCAAATTAACCAAGGAAAAATCAACTGTTCTTTTAAGCCATACCACTCTATGTCAGCTAAAACTTTTTTTATCCGTTTATCAGTGCCAACAAAATCATTATAATTTTCTTGCCGTAAAAAAATTACATAATGATTGGCTTGGTCTAGCTTTATAATATTGTCCACTATTTCTTGCGTATAGCGTCCCAGACCTTTGCCAATTGGGCCGTAAAAACGCGCATCAATCCCAATATGTTTTATTTTGTTATTCATAAATTTAAACCCTCACCCCTGCCCTCTCCCGTTGCGTTCCTCACGGGAGAGGGAACTAAAAAATACTTCACTTAATAATTTCTCCCTTCTCCTGCGACGCCAGGAGCGGGAGAAGGGTTGGGGATGAGGGTGTCTAACTTATATAAACTAAAATTTTGATAAATATTAGCTACGGTATCCAGCCGCAGGCCGTAATTTTTTAATTTACTGTTATTTAAATATGCCAAATCTTTCTTTTGGTAATTAAAATTATAATAATAAACCGGCAGTAATTTAGCTAATTTGCTATATTCATTAATCATATTGGGGTCGTCAAATAAACCAACAATAACCTTACGTTCGGGAAATAATAACTTGTCATGATAGCGGCTGATAATAACTGAATTATATTCCGTTAAATTAATAATTTTGTTAAATTCATCTTGGGCAATAATCTGGCGCTTAGCTGTCGGCAGCAAACCTTCTTCAGAGCCGATTAAGATATAATTAAGCGACATAAAAAAGATAAACAAAATTATGGCAATCCGGGAAATTATCGCCGCCAGCCGGCTTTTAAATAAATCAGTTAATTTAATTATGGCCAGGCTGGCAAAAGGCAAAGCGCTTAGATAAATCGGCAGCCAATAGCGGGTGTAAGAATTGCCAATAGTAAAGCTTTGGGGGTCAGGATTATCGCTAAAGCCCCAGCTGCCATAGTAATAAATTAAAATCAGACTGGCGGTAAGCCAGCTGGCTAAAAAGGCAAAATGTCTTCTTCTCCAACTATTCAATCTAAAAATAAAGATTAGCATACCGCTAGCGGCTAGCCAAAATAACCAATAAAACATATTAATAAAATAATGGCTAAACATTTGCCAGCTTTGCTCTGGACGCCAGCCAAAAAAGAAAATATTATCTTTTATTTTTCTCAAACTTTCCAGTAAAATTGTTTTGCCAGATGCCAGCTGCGTTGTTTGGCTGATAGTATTTTGGACTAATTTTGCGCTGGCTTGGCCAATATTAGCCAGCGAACGGTTCATTTCCGGATAGCCGCCTTGCCACCAGGAGCCATATAATACCTGATTCCAGTAAGCCACGGGCAATAAAGCCAACCCTAAAAAGCAAATAAAAATTAATAATTTGCTTAATTTTATTTTTGTAAAATTAAATAGCCATAGTATTAATAAAACCGGTCCTAGCCATAATAGTTCTGAAGTCCGAGTGATAATCGCCAAACCGATAAATCCCCCGCCTAAAGCCGCGAAAATAATTCTTTTAAACCTCCCTAGCCCTCCTTTTGAAGGAGGGTTTTTTTTATATTGTCCCCCTTGTAAAGGGGGATTAAGGGGGTTAATTTTTTTAATTTTTTTCGTAGAGATGAGCTCTGGCGCGTCTCTACGGGTTAAATTGTTTTGCGGCAGCAGCGAGGAAAAATATAACCCAATTAGCAAAAAAACCATAAAAGGCACATTATGAAACATACTGCGGCTGCTATAATAAATATAAACTGGGAAGCTCGCCAGCAGCAGGGCCGAGACAAAAGCTATGCGCCGGCCAAAAATCCGCTTGATTAATAAATAATAAAAAATAATGCCCAGAGCGGCGAGCAGCGGCGTTAAATAAGGAATAACTTTATAACTAGTCAGACTAACAAGTTTACCATAGACTAAAATCATGCCCAAAAAGCTTACTGGCTTGAGCCAGCCATAGTCCGAGCGAAAACTACGCGGATGAATAATATCGCTAGCTAATAAATTATATTTTTCAAAAAGTTGCATTTGGCCTTGCTGGCCGTAAAGTTTAGTAAAAATGTAATTAGCAGTTTCGTCCGGCGAGAGCCATTTTACAAAATCATTTTTTTGAGTAAAATAATTAAAACTGCTGCAGCTGATAAAAAAAATAAGGGCGACAATAATTAAACTTGTCAGGCGCCAGTTGTTTTTGAAATAATTTATTACTTTAAGCATAAACATAACTTACGCACCTTAATAATTTTAGCTAATATTAATTTATTTTGTCATTCCGAGCGCAGCGAGGAATCTTTAATAGATTTCTACCAGAGAAAAGGTTTTGTTTCGGAAATTATGTATTAAAGATTTCTCCTCAGCCGACCCCGCATTTGCGGGGCGGCTTCGTCGAAATGACAAAAATTTCGTAATTGATTCGTAAATTCGTATTCTAAATTAAATACCATGGGTAAGCAAACTAATTATAGCAAAGGCAATCGCCAAATATAAAGCGTATGAAGCAAAAGGCAGTAAGCCGGCCCAGTCATAAATTATGGAAAATAAGAGAATAGTTACACCGGCAACCTGTAAAAACATTTTTATTTTTCCCCAAATATTAGCTTCCACTATAAGCCCTTCTCTTTTTCTAATCCAAGCCGCGATAATAAAAATAATTTCTATAAAAACTATAACTAGTGAAGTCCAAAAATCAATATAGCGCAAAACTATAGCAAAGACCATTGCCGCAATCAAGATTTTGTCAGCCAAAGGATCATAAATCTTGCCCCACTGGGTTATTTGATTTCTGGTTCGAGCCAGCGAGCCGTCTAATAAATCAGTACCAGCCACCAATAAAAATGCTATCAAGCCGACATAATATTTTTCATATATCATTAAGACAACCACTATAGGCGTAGCCAGCATCCGAAAAATCGTTAAATAATTCGGCTGAACTGAATAAGGAATTAATTTAAGCAAAGTAGCGGCTAATACTCTGTCGTGCCAAAATATTTTAGCTGTATTATTTTCTGGCATTGCCAATTCTTTATCCCTGTTATTAAGCATAAAGTATGTTATATTAATAATATCACGACTTACGCACTTCTATGTGTCAGCCTGTCATTGCGAGGAGCGACCCCGCATTTGCGGGGAAGCGACGAAGCAATCTCACGAACTAAAATTTCTTCCCAAATTTTACTATAAACTAAATATTTATTATATATTCGTTCGTGAGATTGCTTCGCCCCGATTACGGGGCTCGCAATGACATTATTAATTTATTTGCTAGATAGGAACCTTAGGAACTAAGTTGCGGCTACCCGCAACTTAGTTCCTAATGACAGTTAAAGCGCGTAAATCGTATATCGTATTATGTTATATTATTATATGCTAAAATATTTCCTCAACTACTATAAACTGCTGATAGCACTGCTAATTATTTTGTGCAATCTGTCTATTAGCGGCGCAATTATTTATTATATTTATGCTCTTAACCAGCTTGGCCTGATTATCAGCTTAATTTTAGCCGGCATAATTTGCGCTGCCTTTGTTTTTGTTAAATTAAAATATAATCCAATCAAATGGGATTTTAGCAAACTAGAAAACGAAAAAAATAATAAGTTTGACGGACTTGATTATTTGTTAACCGCTATTTATTTAATTTTAGCCAGCGCTAATTTTTATTTATTATATCATAGCCAAACTGCTAATCCGATTATTTCACCCTGGCAAGTGGTTTCGCCTTGGTTTTGGTTGCTTTATCTTACCAGCACCCTATCTCTGTTTGCCCTGATTATCAAGCAATACCAAAATAATAACCAGCAAAATTTAAATTATTTTTATATATTTTTAATCAGTCTGCACTATTTTTTGTCATTTTCTGTCGCTTGGTTAGTCTACCAAATCGGCTATGGCTTTGATCCTTTTATCCATCGAGCCACCATGGAACTGATTGATAAAGTTGGCGCTGTTTCACCCAAGCCCTTATATTATCTGGGACAATACAGTTTAACTATTATTTTACATAAATTAACTAATTTGCCGATTGTTTGGTTAGATAAACTACTAGTGCCAATATTAGCCGCTCTTTATCTGCCGGCAGTTTTATATCAAGTCGCCCAAAAATGGTTTAATGACAATCGCACTTCACTGTTGCTTATTATATTGCTGCTTAGCTTGCCTTTTGGATTTTTTATTGTCACCACGCCGCAAAATTTAGCTTACTTATTTTTACTGTTAATAATTTTGCTGGGCATTATCTGCCAGAATCTATTTGATTTGCTGGTAATTTATCTTCTGGCCGTCGCCGCTTTATTAATCCAGCCAATTGCCGGCATACCGGCTGTTCTAGCGGCAATTTTTCTGACAATCTTTTATAGCGATAATCAGAAAATTAAAAAAATTGGCCCTGGGCTAATCTTTATTCTGGCTGCGATTTCCTTACCACTGGCTTTTTATTTTTTGGAAAAAAATAACGGCTTAAGCAACCAAACCATGGAGCCAGCTACGGCAATTTTTTCTTGGCCTAATTTAGCTATGCCCGGAGCAGAAAATTTTATTTTAAATTTTATTTATCTTTATGGCTTAAATTTAAAACTAGTAATTTTTTTATTAGTAATTGTTGGTATGGCAATAGCTTGGCAACACCGGCAAAATTGCCGCGTCCTGATGATCTACTTTATTATGTCATTGGCTTTGCTCATGGCTTATCTCGGGACTAAAACTTTGCCTTTTAGTTTTTTAATAAACTATGAGAGAGATAATTATGCCGCAAGGATTCTTTTGGTAAGCGTTTTCTTTCTTGCCCCATTTATTCTAATAACCCTGTATTGGCTGCTTGCTAAAATTATTAAGCAAAATTATTTTATTAAATTAGCTTGGCTGTTATTTTTTGCTGTATTAATAACCGCATCTCTCTATTTATCCTACCCGCGTTTTGACCGCTATTTTAACTCTCACGGCTACTCTGTGTCAGCTAGCGATATTAGCGCGGTCCAGTGGATAGCCGAAAATTCTAGCGGCGATTATATTGTTCTGGCCAATCAGCAAGTGAGCGCGGCCGCTGTGCGTCAATATGGCTTCAGCCATTATTACAAAAATAATATTTTTTATTACCCTATCCCTACTGGCGGGCCGCTTTATAATTATTATCTAAAGATGGTTTACCAGAAGCCAAGCCGCCAAACTATGGCAGAGGCGATGAATCTAGCTGATGTCAGAGAAGGCTATTTTGTGCTTAATAAATATTGGTGGGCTTTTGATAAAATTTTAGACAAAGCCAAACTAGAAGCCCAAAGCTGGCAGGAAATAAATCAGGGACAAGTTTATATTTTTAAGTACTAATAATTGCTAATAATTTTTTCAAATAATTATCTAAATTATATTCTTTCGCCTTGATAAGCCCGGCTTGGCTTATTTTTTTTAGTTCTGCCGGGTTAGCCATCGCCCAAGACATTTTATTAATCAATTCTTCTTGGCTGCCTGGCGCAAACAACATTAACTGACTGTCTCGCAGTAACTCTTTAATCCCGCCGATATTGGCGGCAATTATTGGCAAACCGCTTTGCCAGGCTTGATAAATTACGCTGGGAGAATTTTCATAGCAAAGCGAAGGCACGATTAGGCAATCAGCCGCCGCCATTTGCTCAAAAACAGTCGCCGGACTGACCTTGCCTAACAATTTTATTTTATTATTTTTAGCTATCATTTTCTCCACTTCCGGCATCTTGGCGCCAGCGCCGATAATAATTAATTCCGTTTTTTGTTTAACTATATCTAAAAATTTTATAAAAGCTTTTACTAAAAAAATAATTCCTTTATGCTGCTCAATCTGTCCGACAAAAAGAAAATTAAACCCCGTTAAATCTGTATCGCCTGTCCCGTTTAGCAATAAATTTCTAACGGGATTTAACGGGGTAAATATATTATTATTCTTTTGGCCGCTTGGCTTAAATGCCAACTCAGCTACTGGATTAGGCAGTACTATTTTTTTGGCCAGAGGAAAAAATCCTCTGCCTTGATGAAAATCTAACAGCCAGTTTGAGGGAGAAATTACTATTTCCGGCGAGGCAAATAGCCAACGGCAAAGCCGAGCATAAGCCCTAGCGCCTAGACTTCGTACTCTTTTTTCCTGGCCGCAGTAGATTAAGCCGGAAGGATGAATTAACTGGATATCATGAAGATAATGGCAATGCTTAATTTTTAAACTTCTGATAGCCAACGGCGTTAAAAATCCCACACCCATTAAATTATTGGTAATAACCGCATCGCATTTTTCCGCCAGCAAAATCTTTTTTATTGAAAAATAACTGACTAAATTAAGTGTGTTCCAGATTTGCCAAAATAGACGCAAAAATTTAGGCAGTTTATTAAGATTATAATAAAAACTATTTAAATAATAAACTCGTAACTCGTAATTCGTAATTCGTAATTCACCGCGCGGCTTAGTAGTAATAATAACAACTTGCTGCCCGGCCTCGATTAAGCCGCGGCTGATTATTTGGACAATATTTTCCGCACCGCCTCGTTGGTAAGGCTGATACAAATTATTAATTAGGCAGATTTTCATAAAACTAATTATCCGATTGTCATTGCGAGGAGTCCGCCTAAATTTTTATCAAAAATTTTGGCGGACGACAAAGCAATCTCACGAACGACGCAATGACACATAATAATTTATAATGCAGTAAACAAACAGCGGGTCTTATCTATCGGGCGTATATTTGGCGTAATGATAGAGCAAATCCAGCCGTTTAGCTACCTTTTCCCAAGTATATTTGGCTTCTACTAATTTACGACCAGCCAAACCCATTTGTTTGGCTTTGGAATAATCTAATAAAAGAATTTTTATTTTGGCGGCTAAATCTTTGATATCGCCCGGCTTTGCCAGCAGTCCTTGCGCGCCATTTTTAAAAACACTTCTTACTCCAGGCAAATTTGAGGCAATAACCGGCTTAGCGCAAGCCATAGCTTCAAGTAAAACCAGTCCAAAAGCTTCTGTTTGATTAATTGACGGTAAAACAAAAATATCAGAATAATTATAATATTTAACTAAATCACTAATATCAATTTGTTCTGGCCAATCAATAATTTTATCTATTTTTAATTTAGCTGCTAAAACCTGGTAAAATTTTTTAAGTTCGCCTTCGCCTATTACCACTAGTTTTATTGGTTCTTTAATTTTATTTTTTAAAATTTTAACAGCATAAAGTAAATTTTCCAGGCCTTTGAAATAATGCGCTTTGTCAAGGCCGCCGACAAACAAAATTGTTTGGTCAGTTTTATTGTCGCGAACATGGTCGTGAAAAATAACAAATTGCTCCAAGTCAACGCCGAATAAAGTTTGGCGGAATTTTTTTTCATGTTTGCTGTAATAACGGGCAACCTGGGAATGCTTGACATAATCAAGCGAAGCGCAAGAAATAATTCTTGCTTGCCTAAGGAGGATGGGCAAAATCAACGCATTGCTTAATTTAAAAATTACACCCTTAAAACCGGCAGCAGCCGCATCCATATGATAATGCATAACTAATTTAAATTTTGGCTTAAAAAATAATTTCAGCAAAAGAATTATTTCCATCGCGCCAAAAAAGGGATAATGCAAATGAACAATATCAAATTTATCAAGCCGCCAAAAAAGTTGAGGTAGTATTGCCGCATTGCTATATCTAAATAGTGGTTTAAGCCGTACTACTTTAAAGTTTAATAATTGGTCAGTAAACCCAGTTAGAGATCCGCTCTGTCTTTGGTATGGTAGTATCTCTAACGGGGTAAATATATTATTATCGTCCGATTGTTGTTTACTTTTTTTGCCGCCAGCGGTTGTAAAAACCACTACTTCATGCCCTAACGCTGCTAAACTCCGAGCAAAATTATAAACACTGTTACCCATTCCTCCCTGATAAGGCGGAAAGGTGCAGACAATTTGAGCGATCTTCATAAATAGTAATTACTTTTTTAGCGCAATATGGCGAACGATTTTAGTTATATCACGTTCTATTTTACTTAACTTCAGCCGTAATTTAAAAATTAAATAAAACAATAACGCAATACTTAAGTAAAGTAGTGTATCAATTCCTGATCCGGAAAAACCTAAACTACCAACTAATTTATCTAACCATTTTAAGAAAATAATAGCGCTGGCGGCTAGCAGCCAAAATAAGAACCAAAAAATAAATTCAGTGACAGCAATCTGCTTTTTCTGTTTTTGCCAAAGTAGGCGGGCTAGAAAAAAAGCAATGATTATTAAAGCAATTATTTGTTGTAGCATATGTTAATACCTCACCCGCTTACTTTGTTCGCACTAGACTGTCTGAAAACTAAACAATTACCTTTTGTCATTTCGACCCCGCATTTTGCGGGGGAGAAATCTTTAATACTTTGTGCGCAGTATTTAATGTTTTGTTATAGCGCAAAATATTAAAGATCTCTCCTCCCCCCCCACCAAATTTTGGTGAGGGGGTCGTCGAGATGACAAAACAGAGTTTTTGGACGGTCTCGTTGGGGTGAGGTTAATTAATGAATTTTGCTAAAAATAAATCAAATAAAATTTTAAGGCCGTCGCTAAAGCGCTGACCGAAATTATTATAAATAATATTTATCGGCACTTCTTTAATTTTTAATTTTTTTAATTTAGCTTGCTGTAATATTTCCGAACAATGGGCCATCCTGTCTTGCTGCCAGTTTATCTGTTTAGCGGCAACGCCCGTCATAGCGCGAAAGCCGCTTTGCGGATCAGTCAAGTCTACGCCTAAAAATAATTTATTAACTAATTTAGCCAAAGGTATTATTAAATATTTTTTTATTCCGGGTATTGTTGACCGGTTAGTTTTGTCTAAAAAACGAGAACCAAAAACTATTTCTGCTTGATTGTTTATAATCGGCTGCAGTATAGCCTTAATGTCTTGGGCTAAAAACTGGCCATCAGCGTCAAAGTGAATAATTATTTCCGCGCCAGCGTTAATGGCATATTTAGTGCCAGTTTTTAAAGCAGCGCCTTGTCCCCTATTTATTAGATGCCGTAAAACTATAACATTATTTCTTTCAGCTAAATTATAGCTATTATCAGTTGAACCGTCATCAACAACAATAACTTGATCAACTAATGGCTTAACGCTGGCTATGACTTGATTAATTGTCTTGGCTTCATTGTAAGTTGGAATAACACAAAAAATTTTTGTCCCGTTAGTCCCGCTAATTTTTTGGTTTTGTTGACTCATACCCAAAGAAATTTTGGATATTTTAACTAGATCCGATTATATCCAAATTATTTTTTTAATCTTTTAATTTCTTCTTTAATTTCTTTAATTACTTCTTTATTCCCTATTTCGCCGTCCAAACTGAAAACAATAAAAACTTTGCCAAAATATTTTTTCTCAAAGTCAAGAAAATTAGCCTTCATTCTTTCCGATACGGCGTAATTGCCAAAATTTGCTTTCGCTGTTATCGGCTTTATTTGTATGCCAAACGCTTTATCACTAATAAATCCTAAATAATCTACGTCACCAGCATGATCTAAGTCATTATCGCTTTCAACAAAATTTACTTCTGGAAAATATTTAACTAAACCGTCATTAACAACAGATTTTTCACGAATAAAACCGTCATAAGTACGATTTATTGTTAAATTGAAAATATAATCTTTGCAATCCTGCAATGATAATTCCCCAAAAGCCGCTTGCCACTCAGGAATAACCACTTCGGTTATTTTTTCGTGTAATCTTTCGCCTAATTCGGTGAGAATTTCAGGTGTAATTTTGATCGGATTTTTACTTGCGGTAAACGCTGTTTCAAAATACCATCTTTCCCATTCTTCTATCGTTTTTGGTTGGCATTCGCGTATAAGAGCCATAACAGCGCCGACTTTATTTGGTCTAGACAGTTGATATGTTTGGCAAGCATAATTAAGAACTTTTTCTTTTTTGCCGAAATCCTTGGAATATTTTCCGGTTTTTTTATCTTGCATAATTTTGAAATAAGTTAATAAATTTTTCTTTATATTTGTAATCCATTTCATTATTAACTAAAACATAACCATCTTTGATTAAATGAGCGTTAATAAAAGTTTTATTTTGCAGATATAAATAACATAACAAGTTATTTTTTTTGTCATATTTCAAATTGTCAAATTTCAAAAATACTTTTTGTTTGTTTGTTTTATCTCTAAGATAATTCATCGCCTCATTTATCTTTTGCGGATTATTTTTCACCCCCAGCAATTTAATAACCAAGTCATTATTTAATTTTAATGTTTCGGGATCGATTATTTCTTTTACAGTAAAAAATTCATCTCTTTGTTTTTTATTTTCGTCTATTCTTGATCCGAATTGCAATTTTTTGGGGTCAACTTTTTTATCAAGCTTAATGGGGTCTCTAAAAATGTATGGTAATTTAGAAATTTTATCATTAAAATTTATACTTAATTTTCCTTGATCTATAAAATTTACATTTGAATTGTCAAACATTTTATTAACGCCTACCTCTAATTTCTGTTTTATAATGCTGATAAATTTGGGATTAATTTCATAACCCACGGAATTACGGCTTAAATTTTTTGCCGCCAATGAAGTGGTGCCACTGCCCGCAAAAGGATCAAGCACGGTGTCTCCGACAAACGAAAACATTTTAATCAACCGTTTTGGCAATTCTTCGGGAAACATGGCGATATGCCCGTCTTGTCGCACTCCGTTAAAGTTCCAATGGCCTTGAAAATATGTATTCCATTCTTCTTTTGTCAATTTAGAAAGTTCTTTTAAATTTTGATCTATTTTTTCCGGAATTCCATTTTTCTTAAATAATAAAATAAACTCATAATCAAGTTTAATAATGCCGTTTCTGGGATAAGGGAACGACCCCATAATTGTCGCTCCGCCAGATGTGTTCATCGTGGTTGATTTTTGCCATATAATCGCGCCCATATAATCAAAGCCAATGGTTTCGCAAAATTTAATTATTTCCGTTCTGATCGGAATAATTTTATATCTGCCATAATAAACAGAGCGGGCAAATTGATCGCCGATGTTAATGCACAAACGACAGCCATTCCGCAATACCCTATAACATTCCCGCCAAACCAAATTAAGATTGTTTATATAATTTTCGTAGCTATCATTGTATCCGATTTGATCATCGGTTCCGTAATCTTTCAATTGCCAATATGGCGGCGATGTAATTACCAAATGCACAAAATTATCGGACAATTCTTTCATTTGTCTTGAGTCGCCTCGTATAATTTTATGATTAGTTTTTATATCGTTGATAGTCATAATGACTGTATATTTTTATATAACTGTTTAGATAACTGTCTTTAACCCTTTGCTAGCGCGCAAATCATCAATTGTTTTAGCTAGTCCTTTATCCAGGGTCACTATTGGCAGCCAGCCCAGTTCATTGCGCGCTTTGGTAATATCAGGCAAGCGCAATTCGCTAATAAATAAATGCCTAACATTATATTTTATTTTAGAGTTAGAATTTAATTTATCAATAATCATTTGAGCTAAAGCAGTCAAATTAATATCTATGTCAGAGCCGATATTTACTGGTTCAGCTATATCAGATTCAATCAGTTTTAAAGCAGCGTCAATAACATCACTAACATAGCAAAATGATGAAGCAAAACTTTTATCACCCGGTATTATTAAATCTTTATTATCTAAGGCATTATTGATAAAATCAGGTATTAAGTGCCCTTCGTTTAATTTCATCCTTGGTCCATAAACTCTAAATAAGCGCATAATCCCGGCATTAAGATGATAAACTTGCTGGTAATTAGCTACTAAAGCTTCAGCAAATCTTTTACCTTCATCATAAGAGCTGCGCCAGGAAATTGGATCAACTTGGCCCAAGTCGCTTTCTTTTGTTTTTATATTTGTCCTCGGCCTCGGTCCATAAATAACTGAAGAAGAAAAATAAATAAATTTGGCATCATACTTTTTGGCTAAATCCAGGGAATTTTTTACTCCAGCGGATAAAGCCATTAAAGTCGCTATTTTATTTTGGTCAAAATTTTTGGGCGAAGTCGGACAAGCCAACTGGTAAATTTCTTGCACTCCCTGGAACTCAATTTTAAACTTTTGTAATTCCGGCAAATTAGTTAAATCAAGCGGCTGGCTGATGTCATGTTTAATAAATTCAAAGTTCGCCTCAGCTAATAAATGATCAATATTTCTTTCATCTCCGGTTATAAAATTATCCAAGCAAATTACCTTGCTATTTTTTATCAGTTCATCGCATAAATGCGAGCCGATAAAACCAGCGCCGCCAATCACTAAAACATTTTTTTTATCAAAAATTGCTTTTTTGGCCATATATTTTTTATGTTAATAAATTATTAACATGGCTTACATACTTTAATAATTTTAGTTAATATTATAAACTCCTTATCTAAAGCACCAAATTACAAGCACCAAATCCCAAACAAATTCAAAATTCTAAGCACTAAATTCTAAACAATAGCAAAACTCAAAATCCAAATGTTCAAAACAATTAGGCATTTCGGTTGGTATTTTAAATTTTGGTCATTTAATTGCTTTAGCAATAATCATCCCGCATTTTGCGGGGGAGAAATCTTTAATACCTTGCATGCAATATCTAACGTTTTATTATAGAGCTATGTATTAAAGATTTCTCCTCATCCGACCCCGCATTTGCGGGGCGGATTCGTCGAAATGACAAAGATATTTTATATTATTTATTTATTTGTATGATGCCGACATTAACCCCACCGCTGTCGGTTTCTGCAAACGCATAAAATGAGCCAATAATATTGTTTTTTCGATCAAAAACCCGGACATGAGGCGCTCCGCTAGGGCCGGCGCCAGCAATTATTTCAGCAAAACCGTCATTGTTAATATCAGCGGCAGCTAAATTAACCCCGCCGCGAAAGTTAGCGGTAAAAGCAAAAAAATGTTTAATTAAAATACCAGAGCTATTAAAAATTTTAATATGCGGGCCGCCGCCTTTGCCTGGCGCAGTTACTATCTCTAAATAATCTGAACGTAAATTATTAGTTATTTTGCCAATGGCTATTTTTACTCCTCCTCTAAATTGCTTATCATAGGCAAAAAATTGAGAGATTACTTGACCGCTAGGTTTAAAGACTCTGACATGCGGCCCGCCGCCTGCTCCGGCGCCAGTGACTATTTCAACCATACCGTCGCTATTTATGTCACCAACCGCCAGATTAACTCCGCCGCGGAAATTTTTATCATACGCTAAAAAAGTTCTTTTGAGTTTGCCGCGATAGTCAAAAATCTTTATTTCCGGTGCGGCATTAGAACTGGGAGCAGTTATTATTTCCGCTAGACCATCCTGATCTATATCACCAGCCGCTACATTAACTCCGCCGCGGAAATTTTCACTGTAAGCAAAGAATTGCCCGACTAATTCGCCATTAGTATTAAAAATTCTGACATGCGGCCCGCCGCCGGCTCTGGCGCCAGTAATTATTTCTTCTAATCCATCGCCATTAACGTCTCCCGAGGTTATGCTGGCGCCGCCTTTAAATTTTTCTTCATAAGCGAAAAATTGTTTTTCTGTTTTACCGTCTTGGTCAGTTATCTTTATTAAACTAGGAAGATTGCTGAATGGTGCGACAATTAACTTAGCTGTTTTACTATTAAGCAAATTAACTGCTTGACTTACGGCAAGAGCAACATTAAGACGGCCTTTGCCTAATTTATTTAAATAATTTGGGTTTAATCGATTTATATTATCACTATTGTCAAATAAAATTTTTATTATTTGATTCCTATTTAAACCGGGATTAGCGCTTTTAATCAAAGCTAATGCGCCACTGACCATCGGCACAGCCACCGAGGTGCCTGACCAATAGCCGCCATAATAATTATTAAAGGCCTGACCGCTGATACTATAATCTGGCTGATAAACTATCGTGCTAAAAATGCTCATACCTGGAGCGGAAATATCAATACATTTAAAGCCATAGCTGGAAAATGGCGCTTTTTGGTCAATGGTATCAGTCGCGGCTACGCCAATTACCCTATTAGCACTGCCTGGACCATCATGGCAAACTGGATACATCGGTGTTATATCTAATGAACTCCCCGCGCCTTGTTCGGCTTCATTGCCGCCGGCCGCAACAATTATTATCCCGGCATCATAAGCTCGCTTGATTGCTTCATCTAAAGTCTTGCTATAGCCCAAGCCGACAAAACTTAAATTTATTATATCAGCGCCGTTATGAATAGCGTAATCAATTGCTTTAACTACTGTATTTGTACTGCCTTCGCCCTTATCGTCCAATGCCTTAAGCGGCATAATTTTAGCCCGCCAAGTAACGCCGGCTATACCGGCCGCATTATTGCCTGAAGCAGCGGCAATGCCAGCAATAATTGTACCGTGAAGTATTCCAGCTTCAGTCCAACCCGCTTGAAATTTCGGCTCGGGATCAGCCGTGTTATTAACAAAATCCCAGCCATTAATATCATCAATAAAGCCATTTCTATCATCATCAATATTATTATCTGGAATTTCTTTACTGTTTAGCCAAATATTGCTCTTTAAGTCCGGATGATTAATTTGAATTCCAGAATCAATAATAGCAATAACTGTTTCCGGACTCTCTCTTACCTTATCCCAGGCCTCAACGGCTTTAATCTTTTGTAAATACCACTGATTGGCAAACAATGTATCTGAAGGAATAATTGAAGCTTGATAAAAATAATTCGCTTCGGCATATTCCACTTCTGCTAAATTATTATAATAATTTAAAATTTTATCATAATCTTTAATTTGGGCGATTTTTATAGTTGCTGTGTCAGCAGAGTCTTTAAATTTCACTATTATTTCGTCAGTTATTCTATCGTTAACGCTAATTTGCCGACTAAAAACAGCTTTATCGGCAAATAATAAAATAATTATGCCGCAAATTATAATCGCCGCCAGAAATACAAAAAAAGATGTTAATTTTTGTTGCATAACACCTTTATTATAACATAAATTGTTTTAAAAAGGCAAAAGGGTAATTTATAATTTTTCTAAAACATTTAGAGTTTCTCGAGCGCACTTGCGCCAACTAAAACTGGCAATCCGACTATAACCACGTTTTATTAATTCTGAACGTAAATTATTATCGGTGATTATTTTAGCTAAGCTGTCGGCCATATCTCCTGTTTCAGCTGGATCAAAAAGCAAGGCGCAGTCTTGTACTATCTCTGGTATGGCCGCGGTTTTGGCAGCGGCGATTGGCGTACCGCAGGCCATGGCCTGAAGTAAAGGCAAGCCAAAACCTTCATAAAAAGAAGGGAAAATTAAAGCAGCAGCGCCGTTATAAATATAAGGCATGTCGTCTTCTGGCAACCAGCCGGTAATTATCACTTCATCGTTCAAGCGAAATTCTTGAATAATATAATTAATCTCATCAAAACCATGGCTGGCAGAGCCAACTAGAACTAATTTATGTTTAATTGGTTTATATTTTTCTCGCATTATCGCATAGGCCTCAACTAAATTAGGGATGTTTTTTTTCTTTTCCAGCCGACCGACATAAAAAATATACGGGCTATTAATACCGTATTTATCAAGCACTTGTTTTATTTTCGCTTTATTATCAATTTTTTTATATAAATCGCTATTATAGCCATGATAGACTACTTCTATCTTTTTTTTATCTGCTTGATAAATATCAAGAATTTCTTTTTGGGAAAATTTAGAAATGGTTATTACTTTTTTAGCATGACGCAAAGCAAACTTAGTTGACCAGTCATGATAATCAAAAACATTAGCGCCGTATTTCCCTTTAGTAAGCAATCTGACTGATTTATCCGTTAACCAATAAGGAATTGGCCCGGTCGGACCGATCTGTTCATGACTGTAAAGACGATCTTTTCTCATAAAACCTATGTCATGAATGGTCACCACCGACTTTCTGGGATGAATAAAGGGTAAGGTATGGGCGGGAATAAATAAAACATCAGGAGGAGAAAAAAGCATTTCTTGAGATAAGCGCAGTTGAGTCCAAAATAAGGGCAATAAACATTTTATAATTTTAGCGCGAAAATTATTGTGAGGACTTTTAATTTCTTGCCAGCCTTTTTTATCAACCTTTATTTTTGTTTGTCCGATTTCTTTGTCAGCTGATATTAAATCGGCCAAACCGCCAAGCAAAGGTTTATCAGTATAAAGTAGGTACTGATTCTTTGCATCAATCCGAGCTAATTCCCTGATTAAATAATATGAGTACCATTCAGTGCCGCTTTTATATTTTCTATTTGCCCGAGAGGCATCAATGCCAATTAGCATAAAGTATTTTTTATTGTCATTGCGAGGAAGTTGCGAAGCGAAGCAGAGCAACTGACGAAGCAATCTCACGAACAAAGAGTCCGTACCAAATTTTAATATATTAAATTATACTACTAGTTCGTGAGATTGCGAAGCTTGTCCCGACCCCGCATCTGCGGGGGAGGGATCTGTGTTCGCCCCGCAAAATGCGGGGCTCCTCGCAATGACAGAAATTTTATTTCGTTGCAAATATTGACCTTTTATACGAGTCCAAATTTTCCAAGGCAATGCCAGTGCCTTTAGCAACACAAAGCAAGGCATCATCAGCCACATAAGCTGGCACATCTGTCGTACGAGCCAATAATTGGTCAATATTGCGCAGCAGTGAGCTGCCGCCTGTTAGCACCATGCCTTTGTCCATAATATCAGCCGCCAGCTCCGGCGGCGTATCCTGCAAAACTTTTTTAGCGGCGTTAATGATGGCCTCTAATTCATTTTGCAAAGCTTCAGTCACATCATCAGAAGAAACAGTGATAATTCTCGGCAAACCGGTAAGCATATCGCGGCCCCTGGCTTCCATAGTTAATTTATCCTCTAAATAAAGCGCGCTGCCAATTTTGATTTTTATTTCTTCGGCAGTGCGTTCGCCAATAGCTAAATTATATTTACGCCGGATAAAATCCATAATGGCTGAATCAAATTTATTGCCGCCAATTCTGATTGAAGTAGAAGTTACCACGCCGCCCAAAGAAATAACCGCCATTTCCGAAGTCCCGCCGCCAATATCAACAATCATATGGCCGGAAGCAGAACCTATCGGAATATCAGCGCCAATCGCCGCTGCAATCGGCTCTTTAATAATGTAGGCCGCTTTGGCTCCAGCCGCGATAGTCGCATCAATGACTGCCCGACGTTCAGTAGAAGTAATACCAGCTGGCACAGCTACCATAACTTCTGGGCGAAATAACCTAACCCCGCCTAAAGCCTTATTAATAAAATATCTTAGCATCGCTTCAGTTGTATGATAATCAGCAATCACCCCGTCTTTTAACGGCTTAAGGGCAACTATGGTGTCAGGAGTCCGGCCGAGCATTTCTTTAGCTTCATTGCCTACGGCTAAAATTTTCTTGTCTATCATTGATAAAGCAACGACGCTTGGTTCATTAATGACAATGCCTCGTTTGGGTAGATGAACTAAGGTATAAGTTGTGCCAAGATCTATGCCGATTCTTTTGATAAACATAAAAAAGGTGAATAACGAATTATGAATAATGAATAATGGAAAAATTAAAATTGCCAGGAGCCAAAACCCATAATTCATGATTCATAATTCATGATTCTTTTGAGTTTTGATATTAGAACCTAACTTCAAAATTACGATCCAGATTTAAATCCCCTTCCCATTTAACTCTGAAGGGGCTGACTTTTTGCATAGACAGCGAGGCTGGATTATATGATTTTACTCTGTAAAGAAAATTTAAGTCAAGATCAAGCTGATTAACATTACTGCCTGGCTGTCTTTGAATATACAATTCATATTTATTATTAGATAATTTATTTAACTGCTCTGGCAATTTATATTCTAAATAAAGACTGCCGATTTTGCCTGGCTCAAGAGAAAAAAAGCCAGCAAAAGAAGTTTTACCTAATTCAGTGGCAGCAGCTATATCATTATCAACAAAACCCTCGGCTTTAACTAATTGGCTACCTAACGGAACATAAATACGGGTGTAAGAACGGTATCTAGTTGTTTTCCAATTAAAAGTCCCTTGATGAGAATAATTAATTCTTAATTTGGCAAATAGGCCATTAAGGCTTTGCTCAACTTTATAATTAATACTGCGGCTTATTACTGCATCTGTTTTTAAAGCGGCTAGATTAGCATCAACTATCATAAGATAATCACCCGCGCTGTTGTTAATTTCACCGGACCAGCCGTGTTGGCGGATTAAATTATGCTCTACTGGATTGCTTAAATAAAGTAAAATATTTTTTTTAGTCAAATTACTGTCTAGCGTGCTAATTATCTCCGGCCAGCGATTTGGCGGCAAATCAAATAATTTAATTTTTAATTCTTTGGCAATATCGCCAATCACTTCTTTTCTTTGCCATGACGGGACGCCTAATTGAAGATAGCCCTTTTCAACTTTATATTGCAATAAATCCTGAAAATTATCTTTATTATATTCTACTCCAGTTAAATTAATCGGGCCGGTAATTGCTAAAAGATCAATAATAAATTGCGGCGTTAAAGCAATAACGCCGGTAAATTTTTTATTATCGGCTTGCCCGGCCAGCCGTGTTTCTGTTTGGTAAAACCAGGCTATTTTTTTAGCAGCCGTAGGCCAATCCGGCGACCAATTGGCATCTCGCATATACCAACGATTAACATTGAGATATTTCTGCAAAGGTTGAGGCGGGGTGATTGCTAACTTATCTTTAATTGGCATATCCAAATGATAAATATCATGAGTTGCAAATTCAGTAATATCGCCGGAATTAATTTCTAAAATGCCATAAGTGCCGATAAAACCGCCGGTCGGTCTTAATTCATCATTATTCTGTAAAATTATTAAATATTTTGCTGTCTCTGGATAACCGGCTAAAGCCGGCAATATCTCTGACAATGGTATAGCTTTAGCGAGTAAATTTTCAACAAAACTTAATTGTGATTTTAAATTTGTTACTTTGCCTTTAAGCGGAAAGAGCAAGCCATTGAATTCAACTTGGTCTATGTTTATTAAAGCTAAAGATATATTAGCTTTCAAGCCATTTAATTCCGGAGTTGATTGATAAATTCTGGAGAGTAAACACTGCTTTTCAGCTAAACTTAATTGTGAATAAGCCAATTTTTTATTGCCTTCAAGCAAACTAGTTAAATCTTGACCGAAACTGGCACTTTGACTAACAGCGCGGCTCAAAAATTCCGCAGCAGACAGTAAATATTCTGCCTGATTAATTTGACCTGTGATATAGGGAATAAATTTAGTCAGGGGCTTATTTTTAAATTCTTCGCTTTGGTTTATAGCGGCAACAAAGTTGTCGCTAGAATTTTCTGCCAGAATTTTGGCTTGGCTAAAATTTTGCTCCTTAATTAAAAAAATCGCCTGCTCTAAATTATTTTTGCCTGCCAGCGCTTCTGAACAAATTTGCTTGATTGTCCAAAAATTCAGAGCCAAGAAAATAAGTCCTGACAAAAATACGGCCAAAATTACCAGGCAT
>Ga0210056_1001345_pt1 | contig 21463 bp, 20 predicted proteins | sample CryGeyCG2014_080_2_FD_183965 | JGI IMG/M metagenome (GOLD analysis project Ga0210056, IMG submission 183965) | Groundwater microbial communities from aquifer - Crystal Geyser CG07_land_8/20/14_0.80 (SPAdes) (version 2) | ecosystem: Environmental > Aquatic > Deep subsurface > Groundwater | place... | reverse complement strand
AACAAGAAGATGGAACTCACGGGTCGCTGCGCAGTGTGGCGAAGGGTATTGACGTCTCCGAAATTGCTAAACTCTTTGGCGGCGGCGGACACGCTCTGGCTGCTGGTTTTATCGTTGATACATCTGATCCAGCAATGACTGTTGAGAAAGTCATCGCCAAAATCCGCGATTACCAAAAGATGATGAATGGGAAAAATTTGAGCTAATAATATTTGGAGATAATTTGAACTCTTGAATAATATCGTTTTTTTCTGTATGCTCGTTTTGGTCAGTGAATACGCCTCCGAAAGGATGAAACGGCATGGGCTTGAAAATTCGGGATGACGAGTTCCCGCATTATGTCTTTATGGGACCGGGAGTTCGCGGGTTTTTCGGTGAGGGTTATTGGTTCCATATACTGATTAAGTTGCTCTTCGGAGCGATTTGGTCAGGCATGAACTTTGTTGCTAAGACAACAACCTTTCCCAAGCGTCGAGGCAATCTGGAACTGCGCGCGGACGGCTACCGAATGCGACGAATGTTTCCTCGGTGTATTCTCGCGCGTTGGCTTTCGAGCCATGTTCTCAACGCCGTTGGGCTTTCAGGACCCGGTTTTCTTGCTCTGCTCGACGAAGGTCTTTGGCAGGGAAGAACCGGACCGTGGGTGCTCTCATTCATGGCTGTTGGGAAAACAAAAAAGGAGCGAATCCGGGAGTATCGGGATTTCATAGACCTCCTGAAAACCCGACTTACCGAGCTTTGCAGAAATGACGCGCAAATCGTCCTCCAGCTGAATTTCGGTTGTCCCAATACCGAGAATCCGCTTGAGACCCTGCGCTGCGAGATCTTCGAGTGTCTCACTATCGCTCGCGAAACCGGTCTGCCGTTGATGGTCAACTTCAACGCCCTTGTCCCAGCCGAATTACTGCTTGAGTTGGAACAATCTGGATTGGTTGATTGTTTTTGGATCGCCAACACCGTTCCCTACAACACTGATCATCTCGGCGAGATCATCTTTGGGCAAGAGATTTCGCCGATGAGGCAACGCGGTTTTGGAGTCGATGGCGGAATCTCCGGACCGCTATGTTTTCACTACACCGCCGAAACTGTCCGCGCCGCGCGTGAAGTCGGCGTAAAGCTGCCGATCATTGCCGGCAACGGAATTCAGTCAGTTGGTGCTGTGCGATGTCTGAAAGATGCTGGCGCCAGCGCGATCGAGATCGCGACAGCTACAATTCTGCGACCGTGGAAAGTCAAGCGTATTGTAGAATACGCGAACGAAACCCTCGCCCAAGGAGAATCCGATGAGAATCCCTTCGGTGTTTGATGCGCATTCCCATGTGCGGATAGGCGACATAATGGAAGCGGTTGTGCCGTATGTGGCTCGCTACTGCCAGGCAGCAGTGGTGATGCCAAACACTGCCAAGATCAGAACCGGCGCACAGGCGCCAAAGCACCGCGAGGAGATTGTAGCAATCGCGGCACGTGCAGGATACTCTGGTTTCCGGCCGCTGATGACTGTGATGCTCACTGATGACACCGATCCGGCAGATGTCGCAACCTGGCCGGATGCCGGCATTATCGCCGGCAAGTATTATCCGGCCGAACTCTACCCACACGGGGGAGTCAGCGATTTCGACAAGATCGGCGACGTGCTTTCCGAGATGGGAAGGGTCGGGATTGCCTTTTCCGGGCACATCGAGAAAGCGGGGGTTCATCCGCTACTTGCCGAGCAGGCGGCCATTCCCGACTTTCGCCGAATCGCCGATCGCGGTGATATCCGAGTTATCTTTGAGCATGCTTCAACTATCGAGGCGATTGAAGCGGTTCGAGAATATCCACACGCAGCGGCGACGATAACGCCGCAGCACCTGTGGCTGACAGCAGATGATGTCTACGATGCGAGTCGGGAAAATATCCGCCACGAGCACAACTGGTGTCGTCCGGTAACCAAGACAGCAGAAGACCGTGAGGTGTTGCGAGTCGCCGCTATGAGCGGAGACCCGAAAATCTTCCTCGGATCGGATTTTGCTCCACACCTCGCATTCTCAAAGGCCAACATCCCACCGCCCGCCGGCTGTGCCTGCTATCCCGCCGCCCTTTCCGTCTTGGCGGAAGTGTTTGCACAGTACGGTCGGCTTGATTGGCTTGCCGATTTCACCTCTGGGCATGCCGCCAGATTCTATGGAATCCAGCTCTCCTGCGACGCCTCGCCTCTGACGATCACTGAAGAAGAATGGATCGTTCCCGGATCCATCTTCGTCGGATCTCAGGGCGAGCGCATCATTCCTTGGCTCGCCGGTGAGATTTTGCCCTTCTTTACTTCAGTATCACTCTGAAGTGACTCAAGAACAAGGCCTCGCAGCTTTCAGCGCTCGAGGCCGTTTTTTTTGGTAAACATTTTCAAACTACTTGAGGCACGGCCATATTCTCTTGATTTTTGAAAAATTCTCTGTTACAATCAGATAGTAAAATCATTTAGTGGAAGTTCGTACACGGATCTATCACACGGATCGACACGGATTAGAAATGGTTCATCCGTGAAAATCCGCGTAAATGATCCGTGTAGGAATCTCCTTATAAATTTATGGCAGAAAAGATTATCAAAACCAAGGTAAAGAAAATCGAAAAGAAGCCATCGGCGCCGAAAAACGGCGGTGATCTTTTGTTGAAGTATCAAACCCACAAAACCGACACCGGTTCAACCGAAGTCCAAGTTGTCGTTTTGACCAAAAAGATCGCCGAGTTGACCAAACATCTCAAAAGCCATAAGCATGATTTTGATTCTCGGGTAGGCCTTTTGAAAATGGTTGGCAAACGCCGAAGACTCTTAAATTATCTGAAAAAAAGCGATGAGACAACCTATGCTGACTTAATCGCTGATTTGAAACTTAGAAAGTAAATTAAAAATATTATTAGTAAATTGGAGAGAGTTTCGAGACAAGAGGTGAGATAGGAACTCAAAATTCAAAACTCAAAAGTCAAAATTATTGAATTTCTGCCTCATTTCTTAAACGAACTCATCTCTCAAATCTTTCTCCAGAAGGGATTTTTATGACTAGCAAATTGGAACTTTTGCCAACGACTCTCGAAGTCAATTTTGGCGGAAAAAAATTAATTTTAGAAACCGGAAAATTAGCGCTTTTGGCTTCCGGTTCAATCAAGGCGACCTGCGGCGGCACGGTTGTTTTGGCGACTGCGGTTATCGGCGAGGAGCCGCGCGAAGGCGTGGATTTTTTCCCGCTTTTGGTTGATTATGAAGAGCGTTTTTACGCTGCCGGCAAAATCTCCGGTTCGCGTTTTATCAAACGCGAAGGCCGGCCGTCTGACGCCGCGGTTTTGGCCTGCCGGATGATTGATCGGCCGCTGCGGCCGCTTTTCCCGAAAAATTATCGCAATGATGTCCAAGTCATTATCACCGTTCTCTCGTACGATGGCGAGAATGATCCGGATTTAATTTCTTTGATCGCTTCCAGCGCCGCTCTGATGCAAACAAATGCGCCGTTTTCCGGCCCGGTGGCGGCAGTCAAAATCGGCCTGATCGATGGTAAATTAGTTTTAAACCCATCAATTCCAGAGCTGGAAAATTCAATTTTGAATATAGTTGTGGCGGCAACCTCCGATAAAGTGATGATGATTGAGGCCGAGGCCAAAGAGGTTACGGAGGAAAAAGTTCTCGAAGCAATTGATTTGGCGAAAAAATCACTCGCTCCGATACTGGAGACACAGAAGAAAATCGCTGCCGCCAAAGCGCCGGCAACATCAGAAGTTGAGGTTTTGGAGGATCAAACGATTCACGGAGAGATTTCGAAAATCGTCGGCGATAAATTGAAGACCGTCGTCAGGGAGTTTGACAAAGCCAAGCGCGAGGAACAGTTGGCGGAATTTGAAGCCGAGGTTTTAAAGACCCTTGAAGGAAATTATAAACAAATCGAGCTGAAAAGCGCTTTTGGCAAGTTAGTTGAAAAGGAAGTCAGAGAAGCGATAATCAAAGATGGCCTGCGCCCCGACGGTCGAGGTATGGAGGAGATTCGGCCGCTTGGAATCGAGGTTGGTATTCTGCCGCGAACTCATGGTTCGGCCCTTTTCACTCGCGGTCAGACCCAAGCTTTAACTGTCACGACGCTTGCTTCTCCGGGAATGGAGCAATTTATTGACACGATGGAGATCGAAACGACCAAACGTTTTATGCATCATTATAATTTTCCGCCTTTCTCGACCGGTGAGGTCTCACCGGTGCGCGGCGCTTCGCGCCGCGAGATCGGCCACGGCTATTTGGCGGAGAAAGCCCTGCGGCCGATGATTCCCAACAGCGATAAATTTCCCTATACTATCCGACTGGTGACGGAGATTCTCTCCTCCAACGGCTCATCGTCAATGGCGGCAACTTGCGGGGCAACTTTGGCTTTAATGGATGCTGGCGTGCCGATCAGAAAACCGGTGGCCGGAATTGCCATGGGTTTGGTTGCAGGCGATAAAAATGATGAATTCAAGGTTCTGACCGATTTGCAGGGTTTGGAGGATTTTGCCGGTGATATGGATTTCAAGATTGCCGGCAGCCGCGACGGGATTACGGCAATTCAAATGGATACGAAAATCGCCGGGCTCTCGGATGAAATTATCAAACAGACCCTCAAGCAGGCAAAAGTCGCGCGAATGGAAATTTTGGATGCGATGCAAGAAGTAATTGCTGAGCCGCGAGCCGAACTTTCCGAGTATGCGCCGCGAATTAAGGCGATTAAAATTAATCCGGAGAAGATCGGTGAAGTTATTGGGCCGGGCGGCAAAAATATCCGTAAAATTATTGAGGAGTGCGGCGGCAAAGAGATAACTTCGATTGATATTGAGGATGACGGCACAGTGATGATCGCTTCGACTGATTCGGAGATGGGCAAAAAAGCGATCCAAATAGTCGAGTCAATGACCCGAGAAATTACTATCGGCGAAATTATTGAAGGCGAGGTCAAAGAAATCAAGCGCGATCGAATGAATGGCAAGCAAATCGGTGCCATCGTCCAGATAACGCCGCGTCAAGACGGCATGATCCATATTTCACAAATCGCCAATGAGCGGGTTGAAGATATCGGAAAGTATCTCAAAGTTGGAAAGATCGTCAAAGCCAAGGTCATTGATATCGACCCAGAAAAAGGCCGAATTGCGCTATCAATGAAAGATTTGCCTAAATAGCTTGACAATTGCTAGATATAGCTAGAGGGCTAGTGGCAGAAAAATCACTCAAGAAATCGGCTGATTTTTTGTCATTGACAAATCTTGATATTCTGCTACAGTGAGGTGAGCGATTCTGGCTCACTAATTCAATTCCGGATACTCTGCAAAGGAGCAAGGTAAATAATGAAGCAGCTGGAAGGTAAGTGCGGGTTGGTCGCTGGGGTGATGAACCAGAGATCCATCGCCTACTGGGCAGCCAAGGCATTGGTCGAGAGTGGCGCTGAAGTTGCTGTTGCTTGCCACACCGACCATGTTTCCAGGGTGACTGAGCTGCTTACTGATCTGGATAACAGCGGTGTCTACCCATTCGATGCGACGATCTCTGGCAGTTCCGAAGCGATGGTCGCAAAGGTGGGCAACCTACTCGGTCGGATTGACTTCCTTGTTCACTCGGTGGCCTTTGCGCCGCCGAGTGCCCTCAAGGCCAGGTTATCGGACCTCAGCTATCAGGACTTCGCGACGACCATGAATGTCAGCGTATACTCGCTGATTGAGATGGTGCGAGGTGCTCGACCTTACTTGAAGCAGGATAGCACCATTATCACCATGACCTTCCCGCCGGGAAGCCAGGGCGTCATGGACGGCTACGGCATCATGGGCCCAGCTAAGGCTGCGCTCGAAAGTGTCGTGGACTACCTGAACACCGATCTTGGTTACAACAAGCAAGGTGTGGTAGTCGCTGCCGGCCCCACAGCCGTAAAGACCGTGTCATCGGCTGCCATTCCCCATCTCTCTGGCTTCATCAAAGCTGTTGCCGAGCACGCCCCTCAGGGCGAGGTGACTACGGAGAACATCGCCGATGCCATTGTTGGTCTTGTCAGCGGTATGGCCATGCATATGGGTGGCGGTGTGTTCAGCATCGACCACGGCCACTTTAGCAAGGGCGCTATGTCAGTTCAGACCGGCTAAGGCTCCGCTTTCAAGGAGATAGCACGGGAGCTGCCCCAAAAGGGCAGCTCGGTTTATTTCAAACTTCCTACAGCTATTGACAGATTTCAATATGTATGCTACACTTAAAGTAACCTAAGGGTTGATCTCGAAATTACAAGCATTTTTCGATTTTGCGCTACTTAACTTTAATTTTCTTTAGATGGAAGTAGAAGAAAAGAAAGAATCACTCGCTAAATTGCGAGAAGAGATCTCAAGGTGTCAGAAGTGTTCACTCGCCAGAAGTCGGAGCAATACTGTTCCTGGTGAGGGTAATGTAGAAGCTGAGATCATGTTTGTTGGCGAAGCGCCAGGGTTTAATGAAGATCAACAAGGAATTCCATTTTGCGGTGCTGCTGGTAGGTTCTTAGATGAACTTCTTGGATCAATTGGAGCAAATCGAAAGGACGTCTTTATCGCTAACACTCTAAAATGCCGACCACCAGAAAATCGTGATCCGCTACCAGAAGAAAAAGAAGCCTGCAAACCATATTTAGACAAACAAATCGAAATCATTGTGCCAAAAATTATCATTACTTTAGGTAAGCATGCAACAGAAACATTTTTGCCCGGAGTTGGAGGAATCACCAAACTTCGAGCAAAGCTGTTTCGCCGTCCGGGCAATCGCTACTTCTTTCCGCTTTACCATCCAGCCGCAGCGCTGCATAATGGAACTCTGAGAGATACTTTGACCCAGGACTTTAATAAGATTCCTGAAGCTTTGAAAAAGGTTGAAGCCGAGACAGAAACAGCTTTAAGTAAAAATAAGGAAAAAAATCTAAAATTATTTTGAAATTTATTAGTTCTCATAAAAAAAGGAGAAACAAAAAATGATTACAAGAGAAAGAACGCTGCGAGGACTGCGGAAAACCGATCTCTCAAAGACATTCGGACGCGGTTACTCAAACACTCAAACAAGCGAATCTCGTGTTAACACTGCTGGGCAAGCTTCTGGCCACAACTTTTTGAAGAAACCGGCACTTCGATTTATTCCACTCGGAGGGCTTGAAGAGGTTGGCAAAAACATGTCGGCGATTGAATACGGCAATGATATTTTAGTTATTGATATGGGATTGATGTTTCCGAATGAAGATATGCCGGGAATCGACTATGTAATTCCTGACATTAATTATCTGGTTGAAAATAAGGATAAAATCCGCGGAGTGATTATCACTCACGGACACTTGGATCATACCGGTGCAATCCCTTATCTTTATGATAAACTTGGCTCACCACAAATTTATTCCGCGCCACTGACCGTAGGACTGATCAAAAAACGGCTTGAAGAATTTGGTCTGGAGAATCGGGTGAAACTAGCGACCATTACACCGGGCGAAGATGTACTCCAGCTCGGTGTATTCAAAGTTGAGACTTTCCGTCTAAATCACAACATTCCTGATAGCATGGGCCTGGCGATCACTACCCCGGAAGGTATTTTGGTTTATGCAACAGACTGGAAATTTGACCATACTCCAGCCGATGGCAGACCAACCGATTTTTCGAAACTGGCTGTGCTTGGTGGCCAGGGCGTACTGGCGTTATTTTCTGATTCAACTAATGCTCAGAAACCGGGTCATACCATTTCTGAAAAAGAAGTTGAGGATGTACTTTTTAAATTGGTAGAAAATGCCAGAGGGCGGGTAATAATTGCGACTTTTTCCACGCTAATTTCCCGTATTCAACAAATCCTAAATGTTGCCAGGAAAATGAACCGCAAAGTGGCATTTTCCGGCCGGTCAATGATTGCTAACGTCGAAATTGCTTCCTCTCTGAAAGCACTTATAATTTCGGCTGACATAATGATTGATGTCGGGGATATCAATAAATTTCCCGACAACAGGGTGCTCATTGTTTGCACCGGATCACAAGGTGAGGAGCGATCAGCGTTGACTCGTATTGCCGCCGGTGAACATCGCCAGATAAAAGTTAAAAAGGGCGATACCGTTATCCTTTCTTCCTCGCCAATTCCAGGCAATGAGAGATCGGTCAATGATGTTATGGACAATCTTTTCCGTGAAGGCGCTCGAGTAATTTATCAGAAACTGATGGACGTTCATACTTCCGGTCACGCTTATCAAGAGGACTTGAAACTGATGATTGGCTTAATTAAACCTAAATTCTTTATACCGATTCATGGCGAACGGCATAAACTGATGGTTCATGCTCAGATTGCCGAAGATGTTGGCATCCCCGAAGAGAATATTTTGGTTTCTGATAACGGCCAAATTATCGAATTTGTTGATGGTAGAGGTTCAGTAACTAATAAACGCGTCCCTGCCTCGTATGTTATGGTTGATGGACTTGGCGTCGGTGACGTCGGCAACATTGTTTTGCGCGATCGCAAGGCGATGGCGGCTGATGGTATTTTTGTCGTTATCGTCACAGTCAACCATGAAACCGGCCAGATTGTCACTTCGCCAGACATTATTTCTCGCGGTTTTATTTACATGCGGGAAAACGAAAATCTCGTTCATAAAGCCAGGGCTGAGGTAAAGCGTCTATTTGCAAAGCATGCCGCGGATAGAAAAGCTCGCGGCGATTGGGCCTTGATTAAGACCAAACTGCGAGAAGATCTTGGCAAGTTTCTATATCGTGAAACCGAGCGAAGACCAATGGTAATACCAGTGATAATTGAAGTATAATCTCAGCTATCTAGATTAAACAGATTAAACCAATTATTTAATTGTGCTATAATAAGTTTAAACTCTAATTTTGAGTCTTACTCTTTGTGTCGAGGGGATATGGGACGCAGAAGAAAATATCCAAAACATAGACAAAAACGACCCAAGTGGTGGCAGCGGGAAAACGAATGGGGCGACTTTGTTTTTGATTGGACACTTGGCCTTGGTTCTGATACTTGGCGGGAAATTTTTGCTGTTGCTCTGATGATCTTTTCAATCATTCTTTTTCTTGGGATATTTGGTTCTGCTGGCAGAATGGGCGAACATTTAAAGATTTTTAACTACCGGATGTTTGGCTATGTTGTTGGTTACCTTTTCCCTATAGCAGTTTTCTGGCTCGGAGCAGTTATTTTATTTCCACCAAAGGGCGGGGTTAAACTAGCAAAATTTGCTGGTCTCATTCTCTTCTTTTTATTCATGCCAGCGCTGATTCATCTTTTTGTCCCGGCAGGAGACGCTAAGATAGTTACTGGAAACGGTGGGGGTGGCGGGATTTTTGGTTATATGGTTTCCTCGCCACTTAGACAGTCTATTGGCGTATTTCCGGCATTTGTTATAGTGTTAGCCGTGGTTTTGATTTCAATTATGATGGCCTTTAATCTTTCCTTCACGAGGATTTTTGGCCTGCAGAGCACCAAAACTAGAGAAGAACCAGAAGAAGGAGGAATCAAAGTCCATCGCGGTGGCGAAGAAGAAATGCTTGAAAAGCCAAAGCCAAGTTTTATTGAAAGATTGCGTCGAACTTTTGCTTTCCTTTCTCGTCGGCCGAAAATTGAAGAAGTGCCGAAAGCCCCGGTGATTGAAACAACACCGCGGCCAGCGGCGATGAAAACTGGAGCAGGTAGAGTTTGGCAGTTTCCGACTTATGAAATTCTTCAGGGATCCAATGATGTGGCGAAATCAGGAGATATCACTAGAAATGTTGATATGATCAAAAAAACTTGTCAAAACTTTGGCATTGAAGTCAAAATGCAAGATGTTAATGTTGGTCCAACTGTCACTCAATATACGCTACGACCAAATGAGGGAGTAAAACTTGCTCAGATTACTGCCAGGAACAATGACATTGCCTTAGCTTTAGCCGCAAAAAGTTTGCGCATTGAGGCGCCAATTCCTGGCAAAAGCGCAGTTGGTATTGAGGTCCCAAATCAGCTGGCTGCGCGAGTGACATTAAAAGAAGTAATCACTTCACCACAGTTTAAGGGAGTAAAAAGTAAATTAGCGATTGCCCTTGGTCGCGATGTTGCTGGCGCTCCAGTGGCAATTGACCTAGAGAAAATGCCTCACTTGATGGTGGCTGGTGCTACCGGTTCTGGTAAAAGTGTCTGTATTAATGCCATCATCTCGACTTATCTTTTCCATAATTCGCCGGAGGATCTGCGTTTCATTTTAATCGACCCAAAACGAGTTGAGCTGACGAATTACAACGGTATCTCACATCTTTTGACCCCAGTAGTAATTGATATTGATAAGACCGTTTCGGCCCTCAAGTGGGTAGTTTATGAAATGGAAAGACGTTATAAAGTTTTTTCTGATCTTGGCAAGCGCAATATTCAGGCATATAATGAAGCACCAGGTCCTGAAGGTAAGATACCATTTGTTGTAGTCATTATTGATGAATTAGCGGACTTGATGGCGGCTTCTGCCAATGAGGTTGAGGCTTCAATCGTTCGAATTGCCCAAATGGCCCGCGCCACCGGGATCCATTTGGTTGTTGCTACTCAACGTCCTTCAGTCGATGTCCTTACGGGTTTAATTAAGGCCAATATTACTTCGCGTATTGCTTTTGCCACTGCTTCCCAGGTTGATTCACGCACCATCCTTGACATGGCTGGAGCAGAAAAGCTTTTAGGCAATGGCGACATGCTTTTCATCGGCAATGGTCTTTCAAAACCCAGACGCGTTCAGGGTTCATTTATTTCTGACAAAGAGATTAATGATTTGGTTAATTTTATTAAAAGACAAAGTGAAGCGCAGTATGACGAATCGATCCTGACTTTTCGACCAGCTAAATCTTCCTCCGGCCGGCATGAGGCAATTGATGATGATCTGTATGATGAAGCCGTCCAAGTAGTCTTAAATTCCGGCCACGCTTCGGCTTCTTTGCTTCAGCGCAGACTGCGTGTGGGCTATGCTCGAGCAGCTAGACTACTTGATATGATGGAGCAAGAAGGTGTTATCGGTCCGGCTAATGGCGCAAAGCCACGCGATATTTTAATTGATGTAAATCAAAATACTGGCGGGGTTGACAACAATCAATATCCGAAATATTAAAAGGAAGTAATCACACAGATAATTACACAGATAAAGCACAGATAAATCAAATCTGTGTTAATCTGTGTGAGAGATCTGTGTGGTCAACCTCGATATTAAATTTTAACTAAAGAAAATGGTCGCAGCAGGATTCAGCAAAAGATTAATTCGAACAGCCCTGACTCTTGGAGAAAAGCTAAGACGTGCGAGAAAACGCAAGGGCGTTGATTTGATTGAAGCAGAGCTTTCTACCAAGATCCGAGCGAAATATCTTGAAGCCTTGGAAAATGAAGATTTCGATCTTCTGCCAAACGATGTCTATGTTAAAGGATTTTTGACCACTTATGCCCAGTATCTAGGGCTTCCTCCAGAGAAAATCGTCAAGCTCTACCGGCAGCAGAAAACTACCAGCAAAACCAAAGATGATGCTACTTTTATTGCCACAAAGGCACTTAAGGAAAAGTCGCTAGTTATTACCCCCAAACTGGTAGTAATTACTCTCGGAATTTTATTTTGCATCTCTGCAGTTATCTATATTGTGTTTCAGGTCTTAAGCTTTGCTTCAGTGCCGCGTCTGGTCATCGATACACCAACCAAAGATATGGTGGTTGAAGAAGAGAATATTAAGGTTGCCGGCATAACCGATCCCGGAGTCAACTTGAAAGTCAATAAAGAGCCGATTACCGTGGACTCGAATGGCAAATTCGAGAGAGAGATTACTTTGCAAAAGGGCTTAAATACAATTGTTATTACTGCAACCAATAAAGCTAACAAAGAGGCAAGCCGGGTCTTTGTGGTGGAAAGAAAAATAAAGACAGCAAAAAAATAAATAGGTTTGAATTTAAAAGGAGTTTTATGCCTAAAAAAGCTACTAGGTCTGGAGGGGATAGTGAGTTGAGAAAAGCTAAATCGGCAGCACTAGATGTTGCTCTAGCCTCAATCGAAAAACAGTTTGGCAAGGGCTCGATAATGAAATATGGAGCCGATACCAAACTCGATGTTCCAGTTATTCCTACCGGCTCTTTCGCACTTGATCTAGCGCTTGGCGTTGGCGGTTTGCCACGCGGTCGGGTGGTAGAAATCTATGGCCCAGAAGCTTCCGGTAAAACCACTTTGGCAATTTCGGTGATTGCTCAGGCCCAAAAGACGGGAGGGCTGGCGGCTTTTATTGACGCTGAACACGCATTTGATCCGGAGTATGCTAAAAGAATTGGTGTCAACTTGGACGATCTCTTAATCTCCCAGCCGGATACTGGCGAACAAGCATTGGAGATCTGTGAGACTTTGGTCAGGTCGAATGCCATTGATGTCATTGTCATCGATTCGGTTGCTGCTCTTGTTCCACGAGCGGAAATTGAAGGTGAAATGGGTGATGCAATGATGGGAGTACAGGCGCGACTGATGTCACAAGCTCTGCGAAAGCTGACCGGCGTGATTTCCAAATCCAAAACGATGGTGATTTTTATCAACCAAATCCGAATGAAAATCGGTGTTATGTTTGGTAATCCGGAAACGACAACCGGCGGTAATGCTCTGAAGTTTTATGCTTCAGTTCGGCTGGAAATCCGCCGCAAAGCAACACTGAAAAAAGGTGAGGAAAATGTTGGCAACCATGTTGGCGTTAAAGTAGTCAAGAATAAGGTAGCGCCACCATTCAAGATGGCCGAATTTGATATTATGTTTGGTCAAGGAATTGATACCGAGGGTGAAATAATTGATCTTGGTGTTGCCGAAGGCATAATTGAAAAAGCTGGTGCTTGGCTATCGTATGCCGGCGAAAAAATCGGTCAAGGTAAAGAGGGTGCCCGGGTATTTCTGAAAGAAAATCCCAAAATCACCGACGAAATAAAGAAGAAAATCATCGAAAAGATGAAAGAGGAATAAGATTCGAACTATGTATATTCCTCGCAATCCATTGGGCTATAAGAAGTTAAGGACTTGGCAACAGGCGAATGAGATTTTTCAGTTGACGGAGGAATTTGTTAAAACGCTGCCGAAATATCATCCGGAGACTAGGCAGAAGACGATGGACACCACCGATCATATGTTACGATCGGCACGGTCGGTGGTGAGAAATACTGAAGAGGGCTTTTCACGGGCTAGCACTAAAGAATATGTGACATTTCTTGGATTTTCCAAAGGGTCATTAGAAGAACTTTTGAATGATTATGAATATTGCCGGCGAAATAAGTTGGGCGATCTAAAAATTGCCGATCGGGCGATTTTTCTCTGCAAAGGTGAGGGAAAAATGCTCCACAACCAAATGGAAGCGCTGGAGAGAAAAAGAATAGGTGATGGCGCGGTCTCCGCAAATGAAAAATATCATCAAGTGAGAAACCGTCAAGTTCAGAAAGAAAAGGAATTCGATGAATATCTGAAGGGGATATTAAAGAATGTTAGGGGGAAAGGCAATAAGGGAGGTTAGGGGAGATTAAGGGGAGAGGGAGAAGTCGGGGGAGAGAGATTAAGGGGAACCCCCTAAAATCTCTTAATATCCCCTAATTTCCCCTAAACTCCCCTTAAATTCCCATAGACCATGAAGAAACTAAAACCACTCGAATATGCCTTTTTTTTGCTCAAACTTCGCGATCGGAGTATTGGAGAATTGGAGGGAAAGATGGAGCACAAAGAATACTCGCCGCAGGAAATTTCCGAGACGATTGATTTTCTAATTGCCAAAGAATTTCTTGACGATGAGCGTTTTGCCCGCAATTTTGTTCGCTTCAAGAAGTCGCTAAAGCCGACCGGCAAATATTACTTGCGATCAAAATTGATCGAGAAAAAAGTTCCAAATGAGATTATTGAAAAAACCCTCTCCGAGTCGCTTGACGAACCATCGGAAATTGAAGAGCTGGCCGACAGCTGGCTTTCTCATCACAAAAATATTCCCAGAGAAAAACTTTATGAAAAACTCTCGCGTCATCTGCTATCTCGCGGCTTTGAGTGGGAAAAAGTCCGAGAAGTTGTTGCGGAAAAAATGTGATACAATAGAAAGAGAAATCAGGAGGCCAGGTAGTAGAAATTTGACTAATTTTCTGCCTAGCTTTCTGTGTAGTCTATCGATTGGACAAGTAACCAGATCAGATATAAACTAAATATAAATACAGAAAATTAGTGAAAGCTGTCAAATTTTCACTTCCCGGGAGGGGAATGTTTAATAAAACAACTCATAAGCAATTTGTTCTCTGGTTTTCTGATGTCGGGAAAAGTGATGTCGGAGTTGTCGGTGGCAAGGGCGCCAATTTAGGTGAGCTAACCCAAGCCGGCTTCCCAGTACCAAATGGTTTTATTGTCACTGCCGACGCCTATTTTTATTTCTTAAAAGAAACTGGCATTAGTCCAGCGATCCAGAAAGCGGTCAGGGGTCTCAATCCTGAGGACTCAAAAAAACTCAACGCCCTTTCCAGGGTGATAAAAAGGCATATCCTGTTAGCAAAAATGCCGACAATACTTAGCAAAGAGATAATTGATAATTATCACAAACTTGGAAATATTCCGGTCGCAGTGCGCTCTTCAGCAACTGCCGAAGATTTGCCAGATGCATCTTTCGCTGGCCAACAGATGACATTTCTAAATACCAAAGGTGATGCCGAAGTTGTAGAAGCAGTCCAGAAATGTTTTGCTTCTCTTTTTGAGGCTAGAGCAATCTATTATCGCGCAGTTAACAAATATGACCAAATGAAAGTTGGGCTGGCTGTGCCGGTGCAAATTATGGTCCAATCAGAACGCTCTGGTGTGATGTTCACTGCTGAGCCAACAACTGGCGCTCTCGACAAATTAGTCATTGAAGCCGGCTACGGGCTTGGTGAAGCAGTAGTCTCTGGTTCTGTGACGCCAGATCGTTATACTGTTGATAAAACATCAGAGAAAATTGTCTCTAAAGAAGTTAACAGTCAGGAGTGGAAGATTATTCGCGATACCAAAGGTGGTGATAAACATGTCTCAGTACCTCTAGCTGATCGCAAGGATCAGAAGCTCTCTGATAGTGAAATCTTAGAGCTGGCAAAAATCGGCAAAAAAATTGAAGAACACTATAACTCACCGCAAGACACAGAGTTTGCGATTGAAAAAGGCAAAATCTACATGGTCCAGTCACGGCCGATTACAACATTAAATCAAAATGCAAAAATCAAAGATCAAAATGAAGGAGTAAAATCTATTGAAGAAAATAAAGCAGAAATAATCCTAAAAGGGGCGGCGGCATCAATGGGTATTGTCTCAGGGCCGGTCAAAATCATTCATCATCATGAAGAAATTGATAAGGTCGAAGAGGGCGATATTTTGGTTACCGAAATGACGACGCCGGATTTTGTGCCAGCGATGAAACGGGCGAAAGGGATTGTTACTGATACCGGCGGCCGAACTTGTCACGCCGCAATCGTCAGTCGGGAGCTAGGTATTCCTTGCGTTGTTGGTACTGCGACCGCGACTTCAAAGTTAAAAACTAGCCAGATTGTTACAGTTGACGGTTCAAAGGGCTTGGTTTATAAAGGTGTAGTAAAGCCAAAAGCTGGACCACAGGAGGTTATTGGCACAAAGCCAGCTGGCTCTGGTAGTATGCTGGTGGAGGAAATCCCAATCACTGGCACAAAGGTCTATCTTAATTTGGCTGAGCCAGAGGGCGCCGAAGAAGCGGCTCGCTTACCAGTTGATGGCGTTGGACTTCTTCGGGCTGAATTTATGATTGCCGGCATTGGCGAGCACCCGCGGGCGATGATTGAGGCTGGCCGGGGTGAGGAATTTACTAAAAAACTTACAGAGGGCATTGCTAAAATTGCTTCGGCTTTTGCCCCGCGGCCAGTGGTTTATCGCGCCACAGATTTCAAAACTAACGAGTATAAAAATCTCAAAGGTGGTGAGAAATTCGAAAAAGACGAAGAAAATCCAATGATCGGCATGCGCGGCGCTTTGCGCTATATCACTGATCCAGAAGTCTTTAACCTAGAGCTTGCAGCGCTGAAAATTGTTCGTGATAAAATGGATTTAGTAAATACACATCTGATGATTCCATTCGTCCGTACAGTTGATGAGATGCGCAAGTGTAAAGAACTTGTTGAAGCTGCTGGATTACGCCGCGGTCCGGATTTCAAGCTTTGGATGATGGTTGAAGTGCCATCAAACGTCATACTTCTCGAGAAATTTATTGATGTTGGCATTGATGGCATTTCTCTTGGCACTAATGATTTAACCCAACTTACGCTTGGCGCTGATCGCGATAATCAAACTCTGGCCAAAGTTTTTGATGAGCGCGATGAAGCAATTGGACTCTCAGTTTCCTATGTGGTTAAGACTTGCCGCAAACGCGGTATAACTTCATCAGTCTGCGGCCAGGCGCCATCAGTATTTCCGGAATTTACGGAAATGATGGTTCGAAATGGTGCGACTTCAGTTTCAGTGACGCCGGATGTGGCAGTTGCGACCCGCAAAATTATCGCTTCCGTCGAACGCCGCTTAATAATGCAAAATATTATTGATAGATAAAAATAGGTAGTAAGTACGCGGACAATTACACGGAACTGACACGGAACAACAAGAATCAAATCTTGATTCTTTTTTGTTTTTGCTCTATTATAAAAATGCGGAATCTTACCTAAGGAGGTGAGGGCTTTCGCAGTTGGGGTTTCACCTGATCCGGCCGGTCCTTGCTCTCCTTTGATATCGGTATTGCAAAGATCGGCCGACAAATCTCCGCCGAGCCAGCTCCTCCCATCATTACGGATGCCGACACTTTCGCATCCGAAAGCAGCCGGCTCGGCGATGACGATACGATACCGGGGCAGCCCCGTAGAACGGGGCTGCCCACCCTCCTTCTCAAGGAGGATTTTTTTGTTTTTACCCTCAAAATCTGCTAAAATTTGGGTGACTGGTGGGATCGCATAGTTGGCCTAGTGCGCGCGCTTGGAAAGCGCGTAAGCCCGCAAGGGCTTCGTGGGTTCAAATCCCACTCCCACCGCCAGTCAACTTATGAAGGAAGGATAAAAAAATGAATATTAATAAATTGAAAAACAACAAATTTTATTTCGGTAAATTAAAGAATCTTGAAGAACATCAGGGCTGGATTGTCGGATCGTTTTACGATAAAGATGATCCACGAAAATGTGATTTTATGGAGATTGTTTACAGAGAACACAAAGCCGGCGACACGTCTCCGCCACATTATCACGAGAAGAAGGTCGAACTTCTAATTATGCTTAAAGGAAAAGCCGAGTACCAAATTAATGATAAAAAAATCAAACTTGCATCCGGAGATTACTTTTTCGCTGATGTAAATAATGTCATTTCCGGAAAGTTCCTAGAATCTTCAAAAATAATCGCAATTCATTCACCAAGTATCCCGGGCGACAAGAAACTCTGGGATGGAAAGTTCTAGATCCGAGTGTCCCGCCAGTCATAGTTTGGGACTTTTTTTACGCGCATATTGAGGCAAGAATGAGAGTAAAACAAGGAAATACCTTTCGGGGTCTTTTTTGATTGCAAACATGCTTGTTCTGGCAGTTAGTTCAAAGACCCCACATGGGTCTGGAACTTTTTGAATAAACTCAAAAATCCCATTACTTTGGGACTTTTTCTGACAAATCAGCCAGTACGACAATTTTCTTTTCCAGCTCATAACCTTTACAGTGTTTTAAAATCCCAGAATAGGATGCTAAATTGTCAACATTAACTTTTTTAATCATCCTTTTTCTCATTTTAGTTCTCAACACTATACAATTTGGCAAAATGACATAACCCAGAAAATCAATCCCTTGTCTTGGTCTTCTAATCAACACCTTATTTTCGTGCAACCGAAGTTTGAGTCTTGACCCGAGAAAATTTTGGATTTGCGGAATTAAGTTGTTGAATTCACTATATGATCGACTCAATATTACAAAATCATCACAATATCTGACATAATACTTGAGATGAAGTTGATGCTTGATAAACTTATCGAGCTCATTCAAGTAAATATTGGCAAATAACTGGCTGGTCAGGTTGCCTATCGGAATTTCAGTTTGGCTAAACAGTGGCTTTTGCCGCAGACAAAAGCTCTCTCTCTCTCTCTCGATTCGCGCCGCAGGCGAATCGAGAGGAAAACTGGCCAATATTTCGCCTAAAAGCCGTAAAACATTGCGATCTTTGATTTTTCTTTCAATCATTTCCAGCAATATTTCATGATCAACCGAGGCGAAGAACTTTTTAACATCACACTTCAGCGCAAAACACTCCCAGGAGTAGTTTTTGCTGATTTTTCTGATAAAGCTATCCAGTTTTCTGACCGCTTTATGGGTTCCTTTACCCAAACGACAGGAATATGAGTCAAAGCAGAAAGTTCTGTCAAAAATCGGATAAAGAATTCGGTATATGGCATGATGTAAAATTCGATCCACCACTTCCGCTTTTTGAATATTTCGAAGTTTTGGATCATTAATGTAAAATGAACTGTAGTGACCATGCCGATAAGTTTTGTTTTTAAGCGCCAAATGAAGCTCATATAAGTTATCGGCTAAATTTCGTTCAAACAATTGAACATCTTCTTTTTTCCGCTTGCCAGAGCGAAATTCCTTCCAAGCCAAAAACAAATTCTCATAGCTAATTATTTTATCAAAGAGGTTTTCCATGAATAGTGATATCCCGATTATCCAAAAAGTTTATGATTTCTATCGTGAATTTTATCTTCTAATTCCACAAATGCCAAAACAGGATCGCCACACTTCCGGCGAGAAAATCCAAAATCTCTGCCTCGAATTTATCCAAAGCCTAATTTATGCCAGCCGAACCGAGAAGAAAAACAAATTTGCTTACTTGGAAAAAGCCGCCATGCAATTGGATCTGCTAAAATTGCTACTTCGATTATCTGAAGACACCAAATCAATACCGACCAAAAGATATTTAGATCTCTCGGAAAAATTATAGGTGATTGGTAAAATGCTCGGCGGCTGGATCAGAAGTTTAAACTAATCTGAACTTAAAAGCAAAACTCCCGTAAACTACGGGAGAAATATCGAAAGTTGTGGCGGAACACCCAATGGTTGCTCGCATTCCAGACGATGTCGGGGCTGACATAGTCCGTGTTGAGCCACAGGCCATCGTTATTGTGTTCAACGTTGAAGACCTTGAGATCGCCATCGGAGTCCGAAATCGGCTCCATGGCGATCAGCTTCCACTCGCCGAGCGGCTGGTTGAGATAGTGACGGCGGATCTCCGGGCCATCCGACGCCAGGCAGAGCTTCCAACCGAGCTTCAGTCCGGCTTCGTAGCTCTGGAAGCGGGTGGCACCATTGGGGTAGCCGAGTTCCTCGTTGGAGGCGCAGACGAACTCGACGTCCTCCTCGACTTGCGGGATGCTGGCTGCAAAAGCCCGCTTCCCCGTGATGTCGCCGGCCCACTTGCTGATGTTACAGACGGGGTCGGTCGCACCCAGGGCCTGGCGGTAACCAGCCACATTCTTGAGAGTGCCGACCCTCGCCGTCACGAATAGCGGACGCTCGATCAGCGGAAAGCTGCGAGCGTACTCGGCGGCCAGTCTGTCCATGAGCCCGTGCTGTTCAGCCTTGAAGTTCGGGTTGCTCATGGCATGCTGGATATCCTGAGGATTGCGACGCTCCTTGCAGATCTCCTCGATGCGCCTCAGATAGTCGTCCAGCAACGTCTGTGCGAGGGTAACTCCATCTTTTGCAGCCATGGGTTACTCCTCCTTTGCAGTGATTTCCCGCTACAAGTGCGGGTTTGCCCTTTGGGCTTAACTGATTACCTTTGAAAAGATAGGCAATTAAGCCCAAAGGAACAATTGAATTTAGGATGTTCTGTAACTTTAAATTATACTATAAAATGAAAACAAATTGCAATGGTTTTAGCGTTTTTATTCCATTTTGAGAACGAATCTGGTATTGTTCTAGCTAGGGGACAAAAGGTAAAGCTTTTTAGGGTAGGGGACAGGTCCCAAATAAGCTCGCTTTTGATAAAAATGCTCGGCTGATTTGAGTCAAAGGCATTTTTTATTTTTCAAATAACCAGATATTTGTTATTCTATAAAAAGATAGTAAATAAAAAAAGATAGTAAATATTAATGGAGTCGTGGAGGGATTATAGAAACAGAAAAAAATTTGCTTAAAGCGATGACCGGCGAGTCGTTGGCGAGAAATAAATACACTTTCTATGCCAAGCAGGCAGAAAAAGATGGACTAATTTGGATCGCCCGGGTTTTTGAAGAAACCGCCGACAATGAACGGGCCCATGCGCAGGAAGAGTATGAGCAAATTAAAAACAAGGTCGAGATGACTAATAGTTATAATATCAATCGACTTGGCACGACATTGGAAAACTTGCGTCATGCGGCCGAAGGTGAAAAATTTGAATTTAAAGAAATGTATCCCGGATTCAAAAAAATCGCTGAAGAAGAGGGCAATAAAGAAGCGGCAACGCTATTTCAGGAAATTTCTGAAGTTGAGGAAAAACACGAAGAGCGCTATACAATTTTGGCCGATTTGTTGGAGAGCGGAAAATTATATAAGCGAGACAAGGAAATTGAGTGGAAATGCTTGAATTGCGGCTACATTCACAAAGGCAAATCGGCGCCGGAAGTTTGCCCGCTGTGCAAAAAACCACAAGGTTGGTACATGGGAATTGGAACAGTGCGATAATAATATTTGCTAGTAATGAGACAACTTCAGGCATATTTTACCGGCCGGGTGCAAGGGGTGGGATTTCGTTATACCGCGGCTGATTTGGCCGATGAACTTGGCATTGTTGGTCGGGTGCGAAATTTACAGGATGGGCGAGTGGAACTTTTGGCCGAGGGTGAAGAGGAGAAATTAAACGATTTTTTACAGGAGTTAAAAAAATATTTTCGGGAAAAGATCTACGACATCGAAACCGACTGGTCAGAAGCAAGTGGAAAGTTCTCGAGTTTCGATATAACGCACTAAAAAAAGAGCGGGCATTCTGTCCGCTCTTTAGGTCTGTGTAGGAGTGCCCGGTGTTTTAGGCCGGGACCACACGGGTTCGGATTGTAACTCTCGTTTCCTTGTATTCAGGGAGCCATTTATCGGCGAATACCACCCTGACGCCGGCGGAGACATTCTCCCTCACAGCATCTTCTGTCCCTTCGTTGGTACTGGGCAGACCATCTATGATCACATCGATAACTTTGCCTTGTGTGGCTGACCATGTGTGCTGGTCAATGTAAACTTTGACATTGTCAGCCATGACGTCTACATAGTGCCTAGCGACGCAATTTTCGATGCAGATGTTCAATCCACCCAGTGCCTCGTAGGCTGCCGATCCCACAGGCAATACCGGCATTCCGTAGATCCAGACAAACACCTTCATGCAGATCACCCTTTCGTGTCAGTAGTGGTCAAATCATAGCAAAATGTGCTAAATTAAGCAAATAGTTGCACATAATTTGACAAAGA
>Ga0210056_1001343_pt1 | contig 21481 bp, 20 predicted proteins | sample CryGeyCG2014_080_2_FD_183965 | JGI IMG/M metagenome (GOLD analysis project Ga0210056, IMG submission 183965) | Groundwater microbial communities from aquifer - Crystal Geyser CG07_land_8/20/14_0.80 (SPAdes) (version 2) | ecosystem: Environmental > Aquatic > Deep subsurface > Groundwater | place... | reverse complement strand
CGTTCCTCTTGGACTTAAAATCCGTACATTACGTTTAGTTTTCTCGCTCAAAAGTTTGCCAAGTAACTTTCTACCTTTTGGAAGTTTCTCTAAATAAATTTTCTCACTTTGTGCATTAAAAGGATAAAGAAAAAGAAATCTTTCGATTAATTCTCTCTCACTTATATCTTCGTAAATATCCATCATGAAAGGATAGCTTGAAACGACTCTTCCATCTCTAACCGATACCCTGATTACACAAGCATATGAGTTATCAATCTTTGCCGAAAATGCATCAAAAGAGATATTTTCATTCGTAACAACCCTCTGTTTTTCCAGAATTGAAAGTATGCCTTTCAATTCATCTCTGTAAATGATTGCTCTTTCAAAATCAAGCTCATTTTTTGCAGTTTCCATTTCTCTTCTAACTGTATTGACAACGGTTTTGTTTTCTCCTTTTAAAAATAATTTTAATGAATCAATCATTTTTAAGTATTCTCTCAGAGAGATTTTATGTGCGCAGGGTGCACTGCAAAGATTAAGATGATATAATAAACAAGGTAATAGTTCTCTATCGTCTCTGATTTTTATGCTGGTCTCTGATTTTTACGCTGCAGTTTCTTATCGGGAATATCTTTCTTATACCTTTTATTGTTTGTTCAACCGCACCACCATGAGGAAATGGACCAAAGTATTCACCCTCCTCTCCCCTGATCCTGTAAACTTTTAAAATTCTCGGATACTTTTCACTGGTTATCTTGATATAGGGGTAGTTTTCATCATCAACAAGCCTTATATTAAAAGGTGGAAAATGCTTTTTTATAAGATTATTTTCAAGAAGCAAGGCTTCTTCCTCAGAATTTGCAACGACAAAATCAACCGTTCTAACTCTTTCTGAAAGAGCTATTGTTTTTGGATCTTTTGGCCTTATATAAGAAGTAACTCTCTTTTTTAGAGATTTTGCCTTACCAACATAAAGCACCTTCCCTCTTTCGTCCTTCATGATATAGACACCAGGAGAAGAGGGAAGGTAATGCAGGTCGTCTGGAAAATAAAGACTACTTTGCATAATCAATATATCTTGTTTCTCTTACAACCGTGATTTTAATAACTCCAGGATATACAACTTCCTCCTCTATTTTTTTTGCAATATCATGGGAAATCTTATATGCAGATTCTTCACCTATTTCTTCGGGATTAACTATAATCCTGACTTCTCTTCCAGCCTGGACAACAAATGCTTTCTTTACCCCACTAATAGAAGAAGCTATTTTCTCAAGAGCCTCCATTCTCTTTATATAGGTATCGAGATTTTCTCGTCTTGCACCAGGTCTTGTGGCAGAAAGAGTATCTGCTACCTGTATAATAGCATCGAGTACGGTTTCTGGTTTAACATCGTTATGATGTGCCTTAACTGCATGGACTATTAATTCATTTTCTCCAAACTTTTTCAATATTTCGCTTCCTATAACAGCATGGGGTCCTTCTATTTCAGAAGCAGCAACTTTTCCTATATCGTGCAGTAAACCTGCCCTTGTTGCAAGAGTAACATTTTCTCCAATTTCTGAAGCAATTATATTCGCAATGTGTGCAACTTCAATAGAGTGTTGCAATAGATTCTGCCCATAGCTTGTCCTGAACTTCATTTCGCCAATGATCTTCTTGAGTTCGGTGGAAAACCCGTAAAGAGAAAGGTTCATCAAAGCATCATCGGCTTCCTTTACTATGATTTGCTCTACTTCGTTCTCTGATTCCTGAACAAATTCTTCGATTCTTGCAGGATGAATCCTGCCATCAATTATAAGTTTTTCAAGAGCCTTTCTGGCAACCTCCCTTCTCATAGGGTCAAACGATGAAAGAGTAACAGCCTCAGGAGTATCATCAATTAAAATATCGACCCCTGTTAATGTTTCAAAAGTTCTTATGTTTCTCCCTTCCCTTCCTATTATTCTTCCTTTTAATTCATCTGAAGGCAATGGAACAACCGAAACTGTCGTTTCAGAAACATAATTAATTGCACAGCTTTCCATTGCTTGTGAGAGAAGGACTTTTGCTTTTTCGTTTGCTTGTCCTTTCAGCTCTTCTTCCATTTGAACAATTTTTTTAGAGTATTCTTTTTCAAGTTCAGCTTCAACCCTTTTCATTACAATATTTCTTGCTTCATCCATCGTCAAACTGGCAATTCTAAGGAGCTCGCCTTCAATACTCTTCCTTTTTATTTCAAGGTCCTGCTTTAATTTTGTTAAATACTCATCTCTTTCAAAAACCTCTTTCTCTTTCCTCTCGACATTTGCCATTTTTCTGTCGAGGATCTCTTCTTTTTTAAGAAGTCTGCCTTCTGTTTCCTGAACCACTTTTTGTTTGTCTTTAAATTTTGCTTCTAATTCAACTGTTTTATCCTCGAATTCTTCTTTAAGTTGAATCCTTTGTTCCCTTTTTTCGGCCTGAACCTCTGCTTCTAATTCTTCTTTTCTTTTCTTCAAATATTCATCAATGGAGCCAATTTTTGTTTTATTCAGATAATTTTGAAGTATTAATCCCATTATAAAACCAAAGGCAAACATAAGTATTGTTATTATTACATACATTAAGTATGGTACGTCACCTTTAAACAAAGTTCCTCACCTCCAATCAAATTTTGTTTTCGGCGAGGACTTCCCGAACGATATATGACCTGAAACCTCTGCTTAACAAATAATTATAAATTTTATCAGGGGGCTTTTTATTCAGAAAGGAAATAGCGTTTTCTTTCTCCTTTAAAGGAGTATAAACTGTATCGAGCATATTTTTAAAAATAGTTTTATCTATTCCCCTTTTAAAAAGCTCAGCTTCTACTTTCAAATAGCCAAACTTCTTCAAAAAAGCATATTTTTGAATAATTTTTTCAGCATATCGTTCATCAGATATTAGTCCTCTGCCTTCAAGATCTTCAACTACTCTGTTTACTGATTCAACGCTAAACTTTAACTTCAGCTTTTTCCCTATTTCATGTTTTGAATAATCTCTTATCGCAAGCAAAAAAAATGCATAATTACAAATATCTTCATTATTTTTGCTGTTCTGGCTCTTCTGTCTTTTTGAAGAACTTTTCATTTATCTCTTTCCCTACCTTACCAAGTAAATCTGGATTACCTTTTAATAATTCCAAAGCATTGTCCCTGCCCTGACCGAGTTTAACATCTCCGTAAGAATAATAAGAGCCTGCTTTCTTAATAATCCCTGAATCTACTGCTACATCAAAGAGACTTGCTTCCTTTGAAATTCCTTGGCCATATATGAGATCTACAATGGCTTCTCTATAAGGAGGGGCAACTTTATTTTTAACAACTCTAATCCTGATCCTGTTTCCTTTCTGTTCATTGCCCTCTCCGCTGATAGATTCAACCCTCCTAACATCAAGTCTTACTGAAGAATAAAACTTTAATGCCCTTCCTCCTGGAGTCACTTCAGGATTCCCAAAAACGACTCCAATTTTCTCTCTTAGCTGGTTTATAAATATCATGCATGTTTTAGATTTACTAATTGATCCACTGAGCTTCCTTAAAGCCTGCGACATAAGCCTCGCTTGAACTCCCATAAACGAATCGCCCATGTCACCTTCAAGTTCTGTTTTTGGAACAAGTGCCGCTACCGAATCAAGCGCGCAAACGTCAATTGCGCCAGAACGAACGAACGTATCAATAATTTCAAGTGCTTGCTCAGCATAATCTGGCTGTGAAACAATCAATTCGTCTATATTAACTCCTAAATTTTTCGCGTATTCAGGGAAAAAAGCATGTTCTACATCAACAAATAAAGCTTTCCCTCCTTGTTTTTGGGCACTTGCAATAGCCTCAAGTGCAAGCGTTGTTTTTCCGCCTCCTTCTGGACCGAATATTTCAACGATTCTACCCCTTGGGAAACCGCCAACACCAAGTGCAATATCAAGAGAAAATATACCAGTAGGTATAACCACGACGTTTAAATTTACCTTTCTATCGCCGAGGCGCATCACTGAACCTTTCCCAAAATCCTTTTCTACTTGCGCTATGGCAAGTTTTAAAGCATTTTCTTTTTCATTCTCATTGTTCATCTTATCATACCTCTCTTTTTTTTCTACTATTATAACTTACTTTGAAATGAATTCAAACTCAAAAATTTCTTTATAAATTGGTCCCTCGGACCTTAAAATGCTTTCAAATAAGATAATTCCAGATGCAGAAACATTTAGATTAAATTTATCAAAATTAAAACGTGAAAGGTCAGCCTGACCGTTTTTTACCCTTCCAAAAGTGATATGGGGAACATAGCTTTTCTCTCGTTGAATACCAAACCTCTCAACTGCAACGTCGACTCCCTTTATTGCTTTCTCTATAGTTTTTTCTGGATCATTAATAGAAAAGAATAAAACTCTTGCAGAAGAAATATCTGGAAAACCAGAAATACCCGAAATAGAAAAACTAAATGGATTAAAACAATTTAAAGATTCTTTAACTACGTTTTGCAATTCTTTTAGCAAGGATTCTTTAAATTCGCCAAGAAATTTAAGAGTAACATGAAGATTCTGTTTATCCACCCATTTTACATCACTAAAAAGGAGCTTTAATTTATTCTCTATTTCAAAAAGTTCATCTTCATAAGGAGTTGTCTTTAGTGCTATAAATAACCTCATTTTTCCCTTCTTTCTTATGGACAGCCAATTCAAAAGGAGAAGCATTTACAACTTTTCCTATAAAAATATCCCCCTGCTTTACCTTTCCATCAATATAAACAATATCGTCTATTTCAGGAGCATCGTAAATTGTTCTGCCAATAAATTTTCTTAAATTTTTATTATAATAATCGACAATAACAGGGATTTCTTTACCTAAAAATTTTTTATTTCTTTCATAAGCAATAGCTTCTTTCAATTCCATCAATTCGTCAAATCTTCTCTTCTTTACACTAACGCTTACCTGCGAGTCAGTTTTGTAGCTTTCAACCCCAGCTTCATTAGAATATTCAAATATACCAAGATGGTCGAACTCGAACTCCCTGAGGAATGTTTTCAATTCTTTAAACTCGTCCTCTGTTTCAGAAGGAAAACCCGCTATAACTGAAGTTCTTAGAGCTATTCCTGCTTCTTTAAACATGGTGAGTGTGGTTTCTACATCTTTTCTTGAATATCCTCTCCTCATTTTGCCTAAAATTCTGTTATTTATATGCTGAATGGGGATATCCAGGTATGGTACAACTTTTTTACTTTCCCTCATAAAATCAAGAAGTTTCAGAAGAATAGGAGAAGGATAGGCATATAAAATTCTGATCCATGATAAGCCACTGGTATTGTCAATCCCCTGCAAAAGTTCAATGAGCCTTGGTGCTTCGTATAGATCAATGCCGTATTGTGTTGTATCTTGAGCAATAATGTCAAGCTCCTTAACAGAATCCTCTGCAAGAGATTTTGCTTCTTTGATTAAAAAGTCCATTGGCAGACTGTGCAAGTTATCTTTTATCGCAGGAATAAGGCAAAAGGCACATTGGTGACTGCAACCATCAGCTATTTTAAGATACGAATAATGAGGCAGAGTTACTTTTATACGTGGTGAAATTAATTCTTCAAATTCATCAGATACAAATACTCCTGGTTTTTTTATAGCTTTAACTATGTCATTTATGTTATTTATGCCTGTAATGCTGTAAACATCTGGAAATTTATCAATGAGTTCTTTCTTTAAAAGTGAGGGATAACACCCGGAAACTATTATTTTTTTTATTTTTCCTTTTGATTTTTTTTCAACAAATTCTTCAATTACACTCTCTGATTCTTTTCGAGCAGATTCAAGAAAAGCACAAGTATTTATAATGATTGTATCTGCTTCATTGGCATCTAATGTCACATCAAATCCATTTAACAATAAATTCCCAAGAATTCTTTCTGTGTCAACAAGATTTTTAGGGCACCCAAGGCTGATTATTGAAACTAAGTCCCTGCTCAAGGTTTGTACTCCACGTCAACTACCGTATCTGTCGCACTTACAACACCAAGGTTTGTCCCATTTTTAGTAACAAAAACATGTTTAGCATTTCCATATCTAATTTTTATATAATTTTTCCCTTTTAATTCCTTTGTTTCCCCCTGGCCAAGAAAAAACTGAGAGTAAACGCCATCAATATCTACACCTAACCAGCTCTTTTGATCAGCTTTTAAAACAAGGTCAATGCCTGATGGTTTTTGCGGCTCTACAATAGGAGGTTGCAAAGGTGTAATCTCCTCTCCCGGATTTTCTTGAGGTGAATTATTAACTTCACTTTGGGAAGGTTGTTGAGTTGGCTGAGGAGCATAGACAAACCTCTTTAATACAAAAAATAAAATAAGTAGTACGCAAATTGAAATTAAAATTATTATTAAGGTTACATTTTTTCGCTTAGGCTCTAATGGCTTTTCTTTGAATAATTCTCTATAAGATGCTAAAAGAGGCTCTGCTTCGATGCCGAGTAAGTTAGCATACTTACGGATGTAAGCAGCAATAAATCCATCGTAATAATGAAAACTATTATTCTCTATCTCTTCAAGGTAATAGGGCCTGATAAGAGTTTTATCGGCTATTTCCTCTATTGTAAGCTTTTGTTTTTCTCTTTCTTCCTTTAAAGTCTTTCCTATATCAATCATTCTTCGATTGCTTCCTTTACTGCCTCCTCCACATTTTCAATAAGTCTAAAATTCATCTTTTTAAAAACTTCTGCTGGTACTTCTTTAAGGTCCTTTTCATTTGCCTTAGGTAGAATTACTGTTTTAATTCCGGCCCTATATGCTCCAAGAACCTTTTCTTTGACTCCACCTATTGGCAAAACTCTACCTCTAAGTGTAATCTCGCCAGTCATAGCCACATCTCTCTTTACTGGCTTACTTTTCAAAATAGAGACAAGCGACACAAATATTGTGATTCCAGCTGAGGGTCCTTCTTTAGGAACGGCTCCTTCTGGCACATGGATATGAATATCATATTTATCATAAAAATCAACAGGAATCGCAAGTTGGTCAGCATGGGTCCTTACATAGCTCAAAGCCGCCTGAGCGCTTTCTTTCATAACATCTCCGAGTTGGCCAGTGAGCATTAAATTGCCCTTACCTGGCATTTTCGTAGCCTCAATGTATACTATATCGCCTCCTGCTTGCGTTACTACCATACCACAAGTAACTCCAATCATACTCTTTTTCTCTGTTTCTTCTCTTAAAAATTCAGGAGAGCCGAGATATTTATCAAGGTTTTTCTCTGTAATTCTTGCATGGACTTCGCCCTTTTGCACTTTATTTTTTGCCATCTGCCTAGCAATTTTCATTATAGAGCGTTCAAGGTTTCTTAAACCAGCTTCTCTTGTATAATCATTAATAATTTTAAGGATCGCATTATCAGAAATCTCAACATCTTCTACTCTAAGGCCATGGTTTTCTATTTGTTTAGGAATAATGAACTGCCTTGCAATATGCAGTTTCTCTTCATCAATATAACCAGGCAAGGAGATACTTTCCATTCTGTCAAGAAGAGCAGGGGGAATTGTGTCTGTAATGTTAGCAGTCGTAATAAAAAGAACCCCTGAAAGATCAAAAGGTAACTCAATATAATGATCAGAAAAAGAGTTATTTTGCTCAGGGTCGAGAGCTTCAAGAAGTGCTGCCGTTGGATCGCCCCTGAAATCTGCACCTACTTTATCAATTTCATCGAGTAGAAAAACTGGGTTTCTAACTCCTGCCTGCTTAATCCCCTGAATGATCCTTCCAGGAAGCGCGCCTACATAAGTCCTTCTATGGCCTCTTATCTCCGCTTCGTCTCTTATTCCTCCCAATGATACATGAACAAATTTTCTTCCCAATGTCTCTGCGATGGCTTTTCCAAGAGATGTTTTTCCAACACCTGGAGGACCAACGAAACATATAATGGGTCCCTTAATATCGCTTTTAAGTTTCTTTACCGCTATGAGTTCAAGTATTCTTTCCTTAATATCCTTTAAGTCATAATGATTTTTATCAAGAATTTTCTTTGCCTTGTCTACATCAACGGTATCAACAGTCGCCTTATCCCAGGGAAGAGTTGCAAGCCAATCAAGATAGTTCTGAATTACTCCACTTTCAGGACTTAGTACTGGTATTTTCTTCAATCGGTCAAATTCTTCATTTATTTTGTCCATAACATGCTTGGGGAGTTTTCTACCTTTTAACTTCTTCTTTACATCGCTGATAATTCCCGCACCTTCACCCTCTTCTCCAAGTTCATGCTCAATTTCTTTTAATTTCTCTCTGAGAAAATACTCCTTCTGACCTTTTTCAATTCTATTTCTCACTTCATCATCTATCTTTCTGCTAAGTTCAAGAATTATATTTTCTTTTTCAAGAATCTGAATAATTATTGTAAGCTGCTCTTCGACTCTTGGTTCAGCAAGTATTCTCTGCTTATCTTCAGTGGAGACGAATAAATTCGAGGATATAATTGCAACAAGCCTCGGGGACGTGTCAACATTGGACAAACCAAGAATGGCCTCCTGTGAAACCTTTTTGTTTAGCTCAGAATAAATAGCAAACTTATCCGAAGCAACTCTCATAAGAGCATCAAGACGGGAAGATTGTTCGAATATGTCTTCAATCGGCTCAATCTGGACCTTCCAATGGTCACCAGAGCTATCAAATTTGCTTATCTTAACTCTTTGGATACCTTCTATAAGAATCCTGTATGAACCATCTGGGAGCCTGAGGATCTGAATAATCTCCACACCAACTCCTACATCAAAAAGATCGCCAGGTGTTGGTTCTTCAACGAACCCGTTTTTTTGAGAAGCAACAACAATCATTTTATCGCTGGATAAAGCCTTCTCTATTGCAGCAATTGATTTCGGCCTTCCAACGAGTAAAGGCACTACCGTATAAGGGAAAACAACTAAATTTCTTAATGGAATAAAAGGAGCTTCGCTGAGTATCCACTTTTTGTCCATACAACCTCCTAAGCTAATTTTTTAATATAAACCTTAGAACCTGTACTATTAATCAAAATTGGGTAAGATGTTCCCTCAAGAAAATTCTTATTTACAATACCACAGATATATACACCATCGGAACCCGTTATCAAATTGTCTGCCTCTTTATAATTCTTTCCGCAAAGAAAGCATCTTGGTTCGCCATCGGAACCCGTTATCAAATTGTTTGCCTCTTTATAATTCTTTCCGCAAAGAGAGCATCTTGGTTCGTCTACTTCTTTCACTCTTTATTTCCTCCAATCTCAAGTGAGCGTGAAATAATCTGGTCAATAAGTCCATACTCTTTTGCTTCTTCAGGAGACATATAAAAATCTCTCTCAGTATCTTCCTGAATCTTTTTAATAGGTTGCCCTGTAAGAAGAGCAAGGATCTCGCTGCCTATTTTTTTAATTCTTAAAATTTCTCTAGCCTGAATTTCTATATCGGTAGCCTGTCCCTGCGCACCTCCCCATGGCTGATGAATGAGAATACGAGAATGAGGAAGGGCATATCTTTTACCTTTCGTCCCTGCTGCAAGGATTATTGCAGCAAGCGATGCTGCCTGACCCAGACAAATTGTTGCAACCGGTGACTTTATATACTGTATAGTATCGTAAATAGCCATACCTGGCGTAACTTCACCACCAGGACTATTTATATAAAGGTAAATATCTTGAGTGGGATCCTGCGCCTCAAGAAATAATAGTTCTGCAACTATAAGATCAGCAATCTCTCCGTTAATTTCACCTGTAAGAAAAACAATCCTATCCTTTAAAAGTCTCGAGAAGATATCATAGCTTCTCTCTCCTTTACCTGTCGTTTCTATTATAAATGGAACAATCGGCAAATTAATCACCTCCAATATTTATTATAACATTTTCTTTTAATATTAAAATTGCTTTACTTCTAAATATTTCATTCCTGATTACACGCGCCAAATCTTCTGTAAGGTTTATCTCATTTGTGTCAACTTTATGATTAAGAACAATATTCTCAAACTCCTTCCTTACCTCTTCCTCTGTTACGTTCAATTTATTTTCTTTTTTAACTTGCCTTAAAATTAGTTCTTCCTTAATTTCATTCTCAACGATTTCCCTTGCCTCGTTTTTAAAATCATCTATCGTTTTATTATCTTCTTTCATCACATCTTCTATTTTTTTACCAACCTTAATATATCTTTTCCTAAGCTCGTTTCTTCTCTCCTCAACTTCTTTTTCAACAAATTTTTGAGGTAATTCAACTTCGAGTTTCTGTGCAAGAGTCTTTAAAGCTTCTCTACCTCTATTTTCTTCAAACTGCAATTTTTTATTTTCTTTAAGTTGCTCTTCTATTTTTTCCTTCATTGCTTGTAAATTTTCGAAACCGGCATCTTTACCAAGTTCATCGTCAACTTCCGGAACTATTTTCTTCTTCACGCTGAGAATCTCGAAGTTAATTTCGGTAGTTTCGGCTTTAACCACAAAAGTGTCCCCTTTCGTTTTACCAATGACCTGGGTTTCAAAATCTCCTATAACCTTATCTTTCCCAACCTCGGCTGTAAGTGTTTGAGTTTCATGTCCTTGATAGCTGATACTTACCTCTATAATATCACCTATTTCTATTGACCCATTTTTTGGTTGAAGCTCAATAAAAGAGTCTCTGATCTCATTAACCTTTTGATTTATCTCTTCCTCGGAAACAACCGAGTTATAGTTCAAATGTATTTTCTCGTTTAAATTTACGCTTACTTCAGGGAAAAACTCAATTTTACAAGAAAAAACTAAAATATCGTCTTCGACTTTTTCTACTTTTAAATCTGGTTCCCCTAAAGGAGCTATCTTTTCTTTTTCTAAAACTTCGTTTAAACCTTTATCAACAAGAATTTCAACTGCTTCTTCTTGAATTTTACTTTCTCCAATATATCTGGCACCAATTTCATAAGGAGCTTTTCCTTGACGGAAGCCCGGTATTTTAGCCTTAGCAGAAAGCCTTGTGTAAGCTTCTCTTTTGGCATTCTGTATCTCTTCAGCGTTATTTGTGTATTCCAAAAATATTTCTGAACTTTTTCGTTCCTTTATAGTATATTCCATGTTCCACCCCTTTAAATAGAAAAATAAATATTAAATGGTGCGAAGGGCGGGACTTGAACCCGCATGAGTTTCCTCACTGGATCCTAAGTCCAGCGCGTCTGCCATTCCGCCACCCTCGCAGAAATCTCAAATAAAAAATGGTGGGTCCTGCGGGACTCGAACCCGCAACCTACGGATTAAGAGTCCGTTGCTCTACCAATTGAGCCAAGGACCCACCTAAAATGGCGCGCCTAGCAGGATTCGAACCCGCAGCCAACGGATCCGAAGTCCGTTGCTCTATCCAATTGAGCTATAGGCGCACCTGGTGCGCCCAACAGGATTCGAACCTGCGACCTGCGGATTAGGAATCCACTGCTCTATCCTTCTGAGCTATGGGCGCTCAACAACATCAACACATATGGGGTGGGTGAGGAGATTTGAACTCCCAACGGCCGGATCCACAGTCCGGTACTCTAACCATTGAGCTACACCCACCACATGGCGCGCCCAGCCGGATTCGAACCAGCGACCGACGGATTAGAAATCCGTTGCTCTATCCTACTGAGCTATGGGCGCGATGGTCGGGGCGAGTGGATTCGAACCACCGGTCTCATGGTCCCAAACCATGCGCGTTACCAAACTACGCCACACCCCGAGCATCTACTATTTTATATATTCACGATAAAAAATCAAGTAGTTATAAGAGTTAAATTAAACTTCTCAAGTTGACATTATATCTGAATTTGAATTAATTCTAAAGATTATTTTGAAAAAATATAATCTACTGAAAAAAGTGTAGATTTACTCTCTTCTAACCTGTAATCTGTTCAGCAGGTTTCAACAGATTAAAACTACTTAATACATTTCTATACTTTTTAATTAGAATTCTTTTTAAGCCATATATAACCAGAGGTCAATTTTAAGAAAGCTAATTTTAAGCCAATTTAGATAATCGTTACCTCTGAAGTTTTAATTTAAGGCGGCGCATATACCATTGGATATAGATAAATACTAAATGGAATGCCGCTAATTTAAGCCTATAGAGAATTAATTACGTATAACGATATTTAAATCAGCCCGCGTAAGCTTAATTTACCTCAATATTCATTAAAAAGGATAATATTTTCTATAAAGAAATAGCTCTAAATAATCGACTGGGCCTAAGTATTTCTATTTTTAACTACGGAGTCCATGCAACTATTCTTGTCCATGCTGATTCCATTTCAATCCCCTTAACGTTAAAGGCACCCATATAAACTCTCTTATTACTGAGTTTATCTATATCACCGCCAAGATTTTCGGCATGAACCAATCTTCTGGGAAACAATTTTAAATGCATAATTTGATAATAAACTTCTGGAGGGAACATTTCGTCCCAACTCTTTCCGTATTTTTCCTTAAGCCTCTTATCAGCTTCCTTGAAGAGACCTGGATGCCAGTTTCTCAAAATCGTGTTCATCGGATGATCTGCACTTCCACAGTCAACACCAATCCACTTAAGTTTCATAGAAAGAGCCCAATCTGGGAAATCGGGACTTGGTCCAGGGTGTTTAACCATATATCTTATTTCATCTGCCCCCTGCTCATACCATGCATACTTATGATAGCCAGTATTAATAATAAGGATATCTCCCTTTTTTATATCTACTTTCTTCATAAGCATTTCCGGAGTATATAAACCGTAATCCTCGACCTCATCAGAAATGTCAACCACTGCACCAGGGCCTACCCACTCTTCAAGTGGTACCTGTCCTACTGCTCTTCCTGCACCATAAAAGTGAATCTCACCATCCATATGTGTTCCAACATGGTTACTTGAGGTAATAATTTGACCATTAGCTCCCTGTCCCATATGGGCACCAGCAATTCTTTTAAAATACTGAAGCCCAAGAGGCATGTAACTTGGCCATGGAGGTGTATGAATACTTAAGGGCTGAGTTAAATCATACATCTTTACTTCTTCTGTCATAAACTTTATAAATTCTTCGCTTGTCATAATATCCTCCCCTGAATAATTTTATTATTCTACTTAAATAAAAGTTAGAAGCAGGAAACAATTTAATACCTTATAGAATGCTACTTCCTAAAACTAAAGAGATGTCTTAAGTCAGTTAAGTATAGCATAGAGTAAAAATAAGAAAGTAATTCACCCTTCTATTTATTCCCCAACAATTTTTTTAATGCGTCCAAAGTTTCTTCATCTTCAGTGGCAGGCGGTTTCCAATCGATCTGAATGGTTTTAACTCCTTCCTTATCAAGGCTTTCCTTGAATGAAAGTAAACCAATGTTAATAACCTTTAATTCCTTTTTAAAAAGTTCGTTTGCCAACATCATTAACCTCCAATACTCTTTAAAATATATCCGGCTAATCTCGTTGCTGAAGCATTCCTTTCAAATACCACTGCACCAGCATCCTTAAGCATGCTTATAAGTTTTGCTTTATCCTGAGGATCTTTATCTGTTCCAGTAACAGTTGCAATAATAATTGCATTGCTTATTTCTCTTGCTTTTTTAATTACAGGTGTCAGCTCTTCAGCAGGATTAGGATTGGTACCATAACCTATAACAACATCAAGATAAATAATTGCAACGGTCGGATCATTTGCTTCGTTAAGTATTCGTTTATTTCTCAATTCAAAATCAATCTGTGGATGAGGTCTTCCAACTGTAAATTCATCCTCGCCAAGATCAACTGCAGTATGTCCGACACTTTTCCAGGAATCTTCAAGTTTAAGAGAAGGATCAAGCGGAGCGTTAGAATTTATACCTCCTAAAATATCCTTCAGGAGAACCTGGGTTTCATAGACAAGGGTCCCTCCCTGGAACAAGCCTCTAAAATACTTCTGCTCTCCTGTTAATTTCCTTGCAAGTTGTGAAGCCAATTCTTTTAATTCACCATCTTTACGACCAATCTCTTTCTCAAAGTCTTCCATAGAAATACCCTTAGAAATACTAACTGCAAGAAGTGAGGCATGTTCAAGGTCTTTTGCTGGAATTGCACCAATCTTTTTAACTAATTCAGGGTCTGCTCCAAGGAAAGCAGCAACAACTGGCTTATCGGTCTTCTTGAGAATTTCACCTATTTTTTCAAGAACTTCCGGGTGTGGTGGCTTGGAAACAAGTGTAATGACCTTTGTTTCAGGATCATCAATAAGAGCTTCAAGCCCGGTAAGGAAAGACATGCCTTGATAATCCTTCTTGACATCTATCCCACCTGTACCAATACCCTGTGAAATACCGCCACCTGCATTTGAAATGATACAGCTAACTTCCTGAAGTCCTGTACCTGCAGCAGAAACAATTCCAATATCACCTCTATTAACTACATTCGCAAAACCAAGCGGTGCACCATTTATGATGGCTGTACCACAGTCAGGACCCATCACAAGAAGGCCATGTTCTCTTCCATATTTTTTTACCTCAAACGCTTTATCTTTTGGAACATTATCCGAGAAGATCATCACATGCAGACCATGCTCTAAAGCTTTCATTGCTTCTCTTGCTGCATACCTACCTGCAACCGATACAATAACCATATTTGCATCGGGTAAAATTTCTAAAGCTCCTTCAAGACTCTTGGGCATATATTCTTCAGATTCCCGAGACCCCAGGTTTTTAGTTTTCAGAAGTTCTTCTACCTTCTGAATCGCTGTACTGGCTAATAATTCATCTTTTGCCTTTACCACAATAAGCAAATCTGATTCTGATGCTCCTTTAAATTCCTCTATTAATAGTCCGGAGGATTCGAGAATTGACTTATTCTCTTTTGTGCCAATCATCAAAGCTGCATCTTCAACGCCATTAAGTTTTGTTGCTTCTCGAGCAACCAACATAAGGGATACAGAATCATAATATTCGCCCTTTTTAATAACTCCTTTCACTGCCATAACAAACCTCCTTCTAAAAATTTTTTCAAACTAATAATAAAACCAGTTAAAATATCTGCACCCGATGTTTCTCCGAAATTAAGTATTCTACGAGTAACAGATTCAACATTTTTCCCATCAGACAAAATAGCCAATAAATAATCTTTAAAATATTCATAAAAACGACCAACTGAAGAATAATAGATAAATGTATTGCTTAATGCATTGCCATTTGAAGATTGAAGATAAAATTTCTCTCTTATATTTACGGTTTTCACCCCGGAAAGTTGTTCGAAAATATAAAGAGCAATGACTATTCCATTAATAATATCGTCTCCCTGGGGCGTTAAACCAAAACCAACGCCCTTTAATTCATTAACCGCATCAAAATAACCATTCATCAAAGCTTTAAAAGTGATTTTAATTTTTTCCTTTAAATTTCTTTCGAACAGTGTTTTAAAAAACTTCTCTCTACCGTCATCTAAAAGAAATGCACTGCTGAACTGAGGAGCTTCTTCTACAACAACTTTCTCTGAAATTTGTAAATTGCACATAAATTCGCCCCTGTTCAAACTTGATATGAAAATCTCTGAATCATACTTCTCTGCTCCACTAAAACCAATCCCATAATCGTCTAAATACAAAATCTTATCATGCCAATTTATATATTTAAACTGGCGGAAGTCATCAATATCTACCACAATGTTATTAGGTCCTCTTCCTACAGCAGGCGCAACAATAGAGATAATTCGGGATGAAACTAACAAATTAATTACATTCCTGAAGGTAGAGTGAATCCTGATTTGTTTCCAATCACTATTCAGATTTATACAATCACCAAAGGATTTAACCATCAAAGCTATTTTTTGCATCATTTTTATCTTCTCTTCAGTAAAAATAAAACCCCCAGGATAATTTTGGGGGATTAAAGAATATTTAATTAAATTATTCTTCAAGTCCTTCTGGGACTTCAAAGTGCTCTGCTGCCTTCAGCATATCTTCCGGAACCGGACTTATAAGGCCAGAGCCAATATAGTCCTCGAGATATTTCTTTACTGTGGTGTTCCAGTATTCTTTTGTTACATAGTAAACCCTTGCTCCACCAAGTTCATGTTGAACATCAGGCCACGGATAAGATGGTTGAGCCATTCCTATTCCCCATCTCTTCCATCCGTTGTAACTTTCATAAGTAGCCCAGAATTCTTTTTGCCCGAGAATTTCAAAAGCATAATAGCACTTTGCATAATACATTACAGCACCAGCCTTCATGCCTCTCATAAATGCAAGTGTGTGCAAACTGATGTTTATATCCTCATCCATAAGTCTTCCATTTGCAAATGCTGCAAGTTTACCATCTACTACACCAACAAAATTGTAAGGGTCCTTTAATCTATTTCTTAACCAGCCAAGAAGTTCTGCATAAACTCTTGCGCCCACGATGTCATAAAAATCATGGTCAATGTCTAAAAGATTTTTTACAGTAGGAAGTAAAAGGGGAATTTCATCTTTCCTCATTTCCCTGATAACCATCTTCTTCCCGTTTGGAAGTTCAATAAACATTGGACTCCATGGCGGGAGAATCATCGGCGAACCGCTTAATATAGGTTCAATTTCTTCTACTTTGAAGACAATTTCGGATTGTGAAACTTTAACTGGCGGTTGTTTTTTCATTGTACTACCTCCCTTTCAAAAAGATGTCTTAATTTTATCAAAAAATCTTTATTAAGTCAATAGAGCGAATTGAAATTAAATTTTAGGTAAATAACTTATTGACACCGCAGTTTTAACAGATATAATATAATCAAATTTTATTAAATATAAGGAGGCATTATGAAAAAGCAAATTCCTGTAAAACTCAGGAAAAGCGAGTACAAATTCGATGCAGAATGGCTGGAAGGATTGCTGCAAGCCCCTATTAGAGTCCCTGAACTTAAACCCATGTGGTCCGAGATTTTAGACAAACAAGGAAACAAGCATGATGTTCTTATTCGTCCAATCAAGGAAGAAGAAATCGACCCGGTGCTTGGTATTCTTCAAAAATTTCTATTCGCCGAATATGACTACTATGATATTGTCGGGGCAAGAGTATTTGCAGAACTACTTGCCATTAAAAGAAAGAGAATGAAAGACGAATACTTTTTCTTAGGATTAGAAAACGGAGTTCCCGTAGGTATTGCAAACGGAAGGATCCTAAATGAAAAAGTAAACATCAGCCTGCATACTATGGCATTTCTAAGACAGGTAAACGCTGGCGCTGTCCTTTATTATGCAAAGGCGTGGTATGCTTTTGAGCTATGCAAAAATGAAGAGTTCTGGGCAACATTTGAAAGTTATAATGGCTGGGTGCTTGGTGGACTTCGCATGGCAATGCATAGCTACCCCTGGCCAGAATATCAACACGAACTAGGCGGTGCTACCGTTTTTTATGTTACAAAAAAAACATGGGATGAAGAAGTAAAGGAGAACTATCTCCCCCAAATCGCCCGAACATTCTTTAAACCTGCACCTAAAGAGCTTATTGAAAAGAATGAAAAATTAGTAATGCCAAAAGACGAAGATTTAGAGATATAAATCCTTTTTTAAAACTTAAAGAGCCCCGGTAACTGGGGGCTCTTTAACTATTTATGCTCTTTTTTTATTTCCTTAATCAGTTCAAATAACCCTAGCTTAATATCCTGAGGTAAATCAAAATTCGAAATTATGTTTTCCACATTCTCAAAACTTTTTCCTCTCACGCTTTTTTCAAGTTTTACAATTTCTTCACCAGTTTTTGCTAAAAAATCCCCTGAGATTTTTATCTTATCGATAAAATCCTTTTTAAAAATACCTTTAATAAAAATTAATCCACTTATGACCTTTTTTGTATAAACCTCTTCATACTCAATTTCTCTACTGAAAGTCCACTCTTTTTTACCATATTTCTCTTTTACAAATTGATTCGTCAAAGATAACTCTTTATCTTTCAGTTTGTCTTCAAAAAGCTCTACATTAAATTTTTCTTGAAAAGAAGATAAGAATCTATTATAAATTTCAAAAATTGGAATCTTTCTTCCACTTTCAATTGATATAGTGGTTAAAGCATCTCCTATAGATTTGAATTTCTTGTCAGAGAATTTTGGCTCCACAAATTTTAATAATTTTGACAGAAATTCCAGATCCATATTTACAAGTACTGAACCAGTATGCGATACTGCATCACCTATCATTGTATGAGCAGAGCCAAATATTTTTCTTCCGTTTACGACGACATCATTTACTCCCCTTGATTGTCCTTTAATCCCATACTTTGAAAGAAACAAAATTATAAAATCACTAAAGTCTTTATATATTTCTTCTTCCGTTTTAAGTGATATAAAAGTTCCAGTTCTAAACAAAACTGTAAACATAAAATTTCCAAGGTCCTGATAGACTGTTCCTCCAAGGTTATGTCTTCTTAAAATTTTGACTCCATGATTCTTTGCAAACTCGACATTAACAGTATCAAAAGGAGTTTCAAGAAACCCAATTAAAACGCTCTTCTTCACTCTTCGTAGCCTGATGGTATTTGGGTATAATTTATCTGTGTCCATTAATCTCATCATAGCCTCTTCGAGGGCATAATGTTTTACTGGATTGGTTATATTATCTTTAATTAATCTAAATTTTTCCATTATAAAATTCACATCTCTCTTTTTTACATTCAGGGTTTGTTTCACTAAATGCACAAACAATTTTATCAGGAAGCCCCATATCGAGACTAAGATATTTCTTCAGATATTCATTAAGAACCATTAATCCGACATAGACACTTTCCTTACAACATCTTGGGCCTCCAGCTCTTGCAAGCCTTTTAAGACATTCAGATGTTGCATCCAGGACAATGCTTCTTTCCCTATCACTCATATAGGTTGCTTTAAGAAGCATTGAGAGAGTAGCTCCAACGCTTGAACAAGCTCCACATGTTCCAATTGATCCACATACTCCATAAGGGAGAAATTCCGTTCTTCCTATCAGAGCTTCATTTCTCCTGGGGTCCCATTTTAATTTCCCTTGATTTTTAAGAGCAGTTAAAACAACCGGCCCAAGTACAAAGTGATGCTCTTTCCCAAACATATTAAAAGAGGGATGTTTAAGAAGAACTGTCATTATTTTTAAAACATCTTTTTCCTTACTATATGAAAGGTACTTTATTGTAATCTCTTTTTGACTTAAAACCCTACAATCCTCACATACATAGTGCCCATTAGGACAGATATATTCTGTTTCCTCTTCCTTACCACAATATATACATTTACCAACTGTATGCTTTTCTATTAATTCCGCACCACAAATTGGACAGTAAAATTTAGCTTCCGCCATGTTCTTTTAAATATTTTTCCATCATTTTTAGATCTTCTTCAACTATTTCTTCAACCTTTTCTCTATCAGGTATATTTGTAGTTGCAACCCACCTGCCATCAATAAATATTTCTTCAACCTTTTCTCTATCAGGTATATTTGTAGTTGCAACCCACCTGCCATCAATAAAAATAGAAGGGATACCAATAGATTTTAAACTCCCCCTAAAACCGCTTGTTGCATCATCAGGAATCGGTTGACCTTTATAATATATGTTTATTTTTATTTTTTCTGGATAGTCTTTTGCTACTTCCTCTGAAAGTTCAATCATTCTTTTGCACTTAAAAGTTGGTGGTGAAGCAACATAAATTTCAATTAAAACCCTTGGTTTAAATGTTTCTTCCATCTCAATTCTCCATCCAGTACAATTAAATACAAGAAAAGGGAGGCAATGCCTCCCAGTAATCTTGTTCTTACTACTTTAATACAAGAAAAGGGAGGCAATGCCTCCCAGTAATCTTGTTCTTACTACTTTTTCATAATCATTAAGAACTCATCGACCTCTTTTTTACCATTAAGAATCGCCATGGCAATTTTTTCTGCAGTTATTGGCATTGACTTTATTCTTATGCCAAGAGCATCTTCAACTGCATTTGCAATAATAGGAGCTGCAGGGATCATTGTATGTTCGGCAATACCTCGTGCACCAAATGGTCCATCTGGCTGAGGCACTTCAACGATTATCGGCACGACTTCATCAGGAATATCTAAAGATGTTGGGATTTTATAATCTGTAAAATTAGGGTTAAGAATTTTGCCGTTTTCATCAAATCTCATGTCTTCATACAATACAGTTGCTAATCCTTGCAAAAGACCTCCCAAGATTTGATGCTCGACATTCCGTGGATTGATTGCTTTTCCGGCATCAACTGCCTCAACAGCCTTAAGAACCCTTATTTTGCCAGTTTGTTTATCTACTTCAATTTTTACTGCTCCAGCACCAACCGTATAGTGTACATTCGGGTGTCCACCTTGCGCTGTTTCAGGATCCTGAATGGCCGAAGTGAACTCTGGCATAAATGAGCCACTTCCAACAATCGCTCCACCTCTGTATGTACCGTCTTCTGTTTGAATTCCCCCTATTACAAAATCTTTAAGAGGTAACTCAAAACTGGGGTGCAATTTGCATTTAACCTTCTCGTCTTCAAGATAAAGTGTGTCCTTATCATAGTGATAAACTTCATGGACAACCTCAAATATCTTATCCCTCATTTCAAGCGCTGCTCTTTTAACAGCGTTCCCATTTGCCCATGTCACGTGAGATGCAACAGTCTGCCAGTGATAGGGGTTTCTGTCCGTATCCGGGAGTTCAACTCTTATCTTTTCAGTTGGAACAGTAAGAATCTCTGCGGCAATTTGAGCCATGACTGTAAGATACCCTTGCCCTAATTCCATGCCAGAAACAATGACATTTAAACTTCCGTCTTCATTGAATTTTATAAACGCAGAAGTTGTAACATTTGGTGGCATTGCAGGTGCTTTCCAGAAAATAGCAAAACCCTTTCCAATTGCTTTACCTGGATCATTTGAAGTTTCTTTCTTCCCCCACTCAATCTCTTTTGCAACTTTATCAATTGCTTCAAAAAGTCCATTCGGATTCATTGGTGCACCGTAAGCAACAGAATCTCCCTCTTTTATTCCATTTTTTCTTCTGAACTCAACTTGATCTATACCTATAGCATTTGCAATTCTTGTCATATGCGACTCAACCGAAAATAACATCTCCGAATATCCAAAACCTCTGTAAGGACCTGCCGCAGGAAGATTTGTATAGATGCAGTATGAATCAATTGACACATTTGGAATTCTATAGGGACCTGTTGCTGACAAACCTGATGCATTTACGACATTTGCACCATACTCAGCATATGGGCCAGCATCCCAGTAGTTTGTTATTTCAAATGCAGTAATTGTTCCATCGTTCTTCACCCCGACTTTTATCTTTGAAATAACCTGTTGTCTCATATATGTGTTATAAAACTCCTGATCCCTTTCCCACATGACTTTAACAGGATTACCTTTAACAGCAGTTGCAAGAGCAGCAGCGATAACTTCCATCGTTACTCCGGCCTTTCCCCCAAAGCCACCACCAACATACGGAGCTATTACTCTAATATCTTTATGCGAAAAACCAAGAGGAGCAAGCGCATCAGCAAAAAGATTCCTCTGAGTATAAGGGGATTGAGAACTTGCCCAAACAGTTAATCTCCCTGAATAATCAAGTAAACCAACTGCTATATGGGT
>Ga0210056_1001333_pt1 | contig 21544 bp, 23 predicted proteins | sample CryGeyCG2014_080_2_FD_183965 | JGI IMG/M metagenome (GOLD analysis project Ga0210056, IMG submission 183965) | Groundwater microbial communities from aquifer - Crystal Geyser CG07_land_8/20/14_0.80 (SPAdes) (version 2) | ecosystem: Environmental > Aquatic > Deep subsurface > Groundwater | place... | reverse complement strand
TTTACCTCTGATAAGGCTCGTATCTGGTATTCTTTAAGCTCCATATCTCACCGTGCAAGTTCATAGATTTCAAAAGGAAGCTGGGCAAAATCAATCCGCAATTCGTCCAGATGGGCCTGATCCAGGTATTTGGTCGGCGCAAAGACCAGCCGTCTCTTTTCCCCAGGCTTTCCAAGGGAATTTGTGCGCTCCAGCGTCAGGGCGATATTTTTAAGCTTTTCAATGTCAGGCTCGTAGAAAAGATAGACCTCGTAATTCTTGCTCTCGCCGACAAAGTTTTTCTTTTCGTTCATGGCCTTCGGATCAAACTCCTCGCCCGTAGCGGTGTAAAATATGTATCGGGCCAGTTCTTCGTATGTCGGCAACCCATCTCCCGAAAGGATGCTCTCCAGTTCGATGGCTTTTCCCAACTCAAAATAGCTGAACGTTCCGCCAAGCCCTTCTTTAAGATTCTCATCCTTCGCCTTTGGCACGCCATTAATGACCCTGCGAACACGCTCTGCTGTGATCTTATCAGCATAATCTTCGCATTCAACGAGGATGAATTTGCGATTGCTGCCGTCTTCCTTGTTGAGTTCAAGAACGGCATGGGCGGTTGTACCTGAGCCGGAGAAGGAATCAAGGATAACACTATTATCTTTGTTTGCACCTACCTGAAGTATTTTTTTTACTAAATCAACTGGTTTAGGGAATTGAAATGAATGCTCTACGAAAATCTGTTTAAGTATTTTTGTGCCATTTTCCGTTCTGACACCTGTTTCGTCCCATAACGATTTTGCTTTCGATGTCGCTTTTCGATTCTTCTCATAAATATTCCACCCGCCATCCTGTTTTTGTCTGGCAACAGCTCTTGATTCTTCAGTCGTATCCGCGATGTTCTTAAGTATCAGTTCTTTACCCCATCTCCAACAGCTATCATTACCCTCGCTATTCTTTGGAAACAGTTCTACTATAAAGTCTTTTTTCTTTTCTAATGAAATTAAACATTGCTTATGGCTATCACAAGATTGTGGATTAACATAAATAGGATAAAATAGGTTAGGTCTATTTGAACGATTAAATCTCGGATTTCTATTTCTTAACTCTCTTAACTCATATTTTCCTTTTTTGTCTTCGCATGGAAACCCTGATGTATCCTTTGGAAGCTCACTTAATTCTGTTCCTTCTGTTTTTGTGTAACACAAAATATATTCGTGAACTTTTGCAATTTCCAAGTAATCTTGGCCACCTTTATTAGCCAAAACAGTAATCTGCGAAACAAAGCGATTTTCACCGAATATTTCATCCATCAACATTCTCAAATGATGAACCTCATTATCATCTATCGAAACAAATATTACTCCATCATCACTTAATAGCTCCTTCAATATTTTTAAACGTGGTAGCATTATACAAAGCCATTTGTCGTGTCTTGTTAAATCATCGAGCTTTACCTCTTGTCCCAGCCACTCCTGCATCATAGGAGAATTGACATTGTCGTTGTAAACCCATTTTTCATTGCCGGTGTTGTAAGGCGGATCAATATAAATACACTTAATTTTCCCGGCATAGAGCGGAAGGAGCGCCTTAAGGGCTTTCAAGTTATCGCCATGAATGATGAGATTGTCATGGAGGCTGACCTTGTCGGTCAAACTCTTGTCCTTTTTCGGAATCAGCTCATGGTATTTGACGAGCAGATGGTGATTCTGAACGAACGATTTGCCTTTAAACTGAATTTGCGCCATAGATTTACTCCATTTGTGAGGCCTACCCATTTTTACAAGGAATCGAAGTTCATCCCGAACTTAAATAGCTTGCTTCATTTGAAATCCTAAATAACCCTTACTTGTTACCCCATTTAATCACTGATCAAGGTTTGATCCCGTGCCGACCTCTTTATCAGATGCCCTTGTCCTTCTGACATCCAAGAGTGTAAGTTTGTCAAACCTGCCCCTTTTTATTTTTATCTTTCTACTTTCTTCAGAGTGGTCAGAAAGTCACTTCTTTTTTCCAAACATTTTTTGATACAAGCTGAATTATTAGTTTTGATGTTTCAATGAAACCGTCTACCATTTCTTTTGTGATGCTCACTTCCTTGCCTTTCCTTGGATGAACCAAAGAATCTCTAACATCCTTAAAAAGCTCGAAGTTTTGCCATAAAGTTTCACCTTTTACGTTTCTAAGGTCACGACCGCCACCCTTTGCAATAAGAAAAAAAATTTTATCATCAAGTCTACGATACTCTTTACCTTCAAGTACAAATTGGCCAATATTTTCTCCTTGATTCACAAATCTCAACCGATTTTCTAGCAGAAAGGATCGTTCGTGGAGTTGGAAGGTATCTGGGGGCAAGGATGCAAAGTCGTCTAGCATATTATTCACAAAAGATTCAATGGCAGACCAAGCCAAGATAGTGGCAGGGATCAACAACCATTCGGATGCCGGCTCATTATCACGCACCCTGACTAAAGACCTTTCAGCATAGTCTAGATACTCCCTGTAGGTTAACATTCTTATGTATATCCTTTTGATAATGCGATCAGTCCGACTGTCGTGCTAACAGCCTTATTTATGAATGTTTTATCAATAAGTACCTCTGGTTCACAGCTCTTGGCTAAAAACAGTTGTGCAATCCGTTGCCTGTCCTGGAGGGATGACCGAGTACCCAAGCCACGATATGTTGGCAGATCTTGATCATGTTTAAATTGTGACATTTCTTCAGCATTTAAAGGATCTTGTATTTTTGAATTAGTTTTGGGCAACCTGTAATGATTAGATAACCTACTATGGTGATTTTGCAACAAGCCCGCAACGTAACTCCACCCCGTTAGAACTGATTCTATCAGGACCTTGTTTCTATAAGCTTTCCTGTTCTTAGTTTTGGTTTTCTCACTTTTAACTGCTTTGAATTGAGCATCGTGTAAAGAGAAGAATTTTTGCCCTGCTTCGATAAGAGCGGTATCGTTTAAGATGTCGGTACTCTTCATAATGCTATCATAACATGAATCAATAGTCACACCGGTAGTCGCCAAATATGGCTCATATACATTCCGGTCTAAAACATCAGAAGTCAGTTCACCACCTCTTTTTTTACCAAGATAGAAATTGATAATAAAACTACGTGCCCGCTTAACTGTTATCCTTTCGGATCTAGACCCACTATCGGGGAAGTCTTCACCTTCATTTAGTAACCCTACTTTTCGACACCAATTTCTTAGAGCATTTCCAAATATTGTTTCCTCAACCATTCTATCAAATGTATCATTCGAAACGGATATGTTTGTATTCGATATCAAAGCAACTTCTGTACGCTGCTCCGTACTTAAAAGGAAATATATGCGGAAGCCATGATACCGGTTCGTTTTTTGACCTTCTTTCTTTATTGCACTAATTCTGTGCTGCCCTCCCCATACTTTCAGAGGGGTTTCTGAATGATACTCGGTATTGTACTCCACGATAATATCATTAAACTCACGACCATCACTTGAATCCGCCTCCATCTTGCGATAGGTGGCATGGCTAAGAAGGAGTTCCCTATTTGCCCTATAACTCTCTGGATTTCGAACATCAAGTTTGGCGTTTAGGTCACACAAATTTGCTGCATCGCTCGCCAGCAAAGAACATTTAATGTAATATGAACCTTTTACGCCATCTTGAAAAACTATAATCGGCATATCATGTTGGGATTCCAGTGGACTAATAGTCTTCAAAAATTGGCCCACGGCTGTTTTTACTGCGGAATTATGTTTTGCGTTTATGTTAAAGATAATTTCCATGATTTGCCTCCAATCTAAAAGTCGATAGCGTGTAACGAGACAGTCGTGCAATACGTGCACAAAACAAAGTTTTGCCCAATTCCCCCAAACACTTTTTCTGGTATAGAAGTCTGGCGAACCATCTGCAATCCGGAATCTTTAATAGCCAGCTACTATTTTACACTTCCCAATCCTCTATTTTCAACCCCTCTACCCGGCTGAACTCTTGAACATTGTGCGTTACCAGCGTCACATCATAAGCCAGTGCTGTGGAGGCTATCATCAAGTCATTGGGGCCTATGAGCATCCCTTTCTTCGTCAGATCTGTACGTATTTGGCCATAGGTATCAGCAGCTTGATCATCAAAGGAAAGGCTTTTAAACTGTGAAAACAATTCAGCCAGAAGGGCTAAATTTGCCTCTTTTCTAACGCTGTTATATGCGCCGAAATACAACTCAGATTTTACGACAGAACAAAATAAAATATCCGAAACAGACAATGACAAGATTTTTTGCTTTACGGGTGAAACCGGCGGGTTAAGATAATGTATCCAAATGTTGGTATCCGGTAGATATTTCATTTAAGTTCCCCACGGATTTCATATTTACCCTGAGGTGGACGGGTTAAGGGATCGCCCTGCCAGGCGCCAGCCGTTTTTTCAAAAAAACCTGGAAGCCAGCCTCGTGCTTCCGGAGTGTCTGCCGCCGGTTCGGATTTTAAGCGCGGCTGAACCACCACGACCACATCCACTTCCTGATCTGTTATGTCCACGGGCATCTGTATCTTCAGAATACCGTCTTTCCCCACATGGGAGGTCAACTCTATACTTCTCATGTCCACTCCTCACGCATCCTACGCTGGAAGCTTACCGGATCTTCGCTAAGCCGAATAACACCCGCATACTTGTTGATGCTCATTGTCTTCCGTTTTTTCTGGCCCTCCAGGATCTTTTCAATTTCAAGCCAGTCTTTGTAATTAATTTGCACCGCCACCGGCCTCATGCGCTCGTCATGAACGATTTTTTTTGAGATCGCACGCATAGTTTCCTCCTGAGTATATTGTCTTATAAAGTTTACAAAAATTACGCGAGTTTCAAGTGCCTTTGGATGGATTATCCTTCCGTTTTTCATCATGCCGGTAATCCCGCACCTTTGAGTTTTTCTTTGCCATTTTCATTCTTCATTAAATGAATTTGGGATTCTCAATCTCCCAATTCAGTCAACGCAATTACACTTTAATCCCTTCATATTCAGACCGAGTGCCTTCCAGATTTGAGAATGTTCTTTGCACAAAGCGATATCTATAGTACTTCCATATTTTTTTATTTCTTCTATGATTGTCCCGAACATCTTGATTCTCAGGTTTTCATGATACCGGAGCTTTCCTCCTTCTTTGACCAAGCTTTTATTAATTTTCAATAAAGCAGACTCGGGAAATCGGGTGCTAATATGGCTAGCAAGCCCATTGGATGGGCGATATTCACCTATCGTTATCCGTGTAGGCCGGACAAATTGAAATATCCTGTCAACCAATTCCGTGTAATCCTTTTCCCAGGTAGAATAGAATATAACCGGATCAATCCTAAGGCGTACTTCATACCCTGCTTTTTGTACCTTTGCTGCTGCTGCCAGCCGTAAATCAGGTGAGGGTGTTCTGTGTTCAAGTTGTTGAAAAACTGCGTCGGTATTGATACTAAATGAGATAACAGATTGCCCGCCATGGTTAACTTCCAGGATGTCATCCACACAATCGCTCTTGGTTAAGAAAAGCAACCGGGTCCCCGGGGCATGATCCGGCATGAATGAAATGATCTGTTTGGCAAATCTCGTAATGTAATCCACAGCCAGGGGATCGCCCAGCTCACCAAGATTTAATATTTTCAAGGATTCTGGAATGGGAGATCTGTCAAACTTTTTGATTTCATCAAACATTTTCTCATAATTTATAAAGTGAGTGGAAATAGGCTGTGTTCGAAAAGTTAAATAGAGATAGCAGTACTCACACCAGAAATTGCAATTATTATAAGCTGTCAGCTTATAGAATTTAGCGCATCGTCCGATGGGATGCTGAAACTGTTCAATAAAGGGACTTACCCTGTCACGCAATAGAAGAACATTTCTTTCCGCTCGAACCTTTTCTATTCCTCTTTCGCCATTAATCTCCGGCATTTTATCCAGCCAGATTAAAGGTAACGCGGCGCAGCCTGCCGTTTGTTCAGCCCTCGCTTTCTTGCTCATACTCTGGATTGCCCACAATTCCTTTACAAGTGGTTCCAGTTTTTCTTCTAGATTGTATGCCACGCTCTCTTCTTGAACTAAATTTTCACGTCCCATTTCCTGCATCGGATTTTCCTTCGGCATTGTAGGCATCACAAATATTTCTTTCTGTACTTATCAAAAATCTCGGTTACAATTTTTTCGCCTGTTTCCTTGTGCGAAGCAAAAAACAAAAAGAATAAAGGCCCGCCTTTACTATTTCTCATGAGCATGGGTTCCGGAACGAATTTGAATCCCGCAGCTTTTTGCAATCTTTCCTTTTTAAACCAATCCCCAAGCTTAGCATTGCTGTCAACAACTTTGACTCGATATGTATCTCCAAAGAGATTCATCTGGTTGTCTTTTTTATATAAAATTTCCTGCCAGTCTTCACTTCCGCAAAACCGGTTCATTCGTTCTATTTGCTCCGGGTCCGCTGATAGCAAATCTTTATGCAGCACATTCCGATTCATATCCATCAAAGGAAAGTTCAAAAAGATTTCAGTCGTTTTTAATTTGGCTGTTTTCATGATCGTTTCCCAGTGAAGATGTAAGCCGTAAGGGTCCAGAATACATAAGGCTCTCTTTTTGTTTTCCCACTTAAGTGCCGGAAAAACCTTCTTTGTTAATGCCTCATTACAATCTTCAGAATAGATGTGGACATTTTGTTGACCCTGAGTAACCGACATAAGGATTTCGATTTTTTGTTTATCAATATCAATATAGTGGTATTCAGTAAAAGGGTTTTTAATCTCAAGTGCATTTAAAGGAGAACCCGGAACGAACTCTCCGGTTTTTCGTCGGATGTGGACTCCCGCCCCAGCAAAAGCATCAATATATACGTATCCTTTACACCAATCTTGACTTTTCATTATCGTTGTGAATGCATTTGCGTATTCTTTAATGATGTCCAATTTAATCTCAGACCAGATACCTATCTTATCCAATTTCATTATTGTTTGCTCCCTGCCACTTCAATCAACTGGGACGTGCAATGCGTGCACAAAACAGAGTGTTGTCCAATTTCCCCACAATTTTCTTGACGAAGCAAGTCCTATCTCTTAAATCGCAAGCTTCAAATTCTTTTTCCCTGGATAATTCATCCCTAAAAAGTGCTTGGCATGATTTTTAATATCTAAGCTATACCAGCCTCTTAAATTGAATCCTCAACGTTTTTCCTTCCTTAACGGCTACCTTGAAGGCCTTCTCAAGATGTCGCGGGTAAAGCTTTTTTTCGTGACATCCTATATCGCGTAGGGCATTTTCAAGGCTGATTGATTTTTGCTCCAGTTCCATATATGAGATAAGTTTAATGGCCGCCTGATCACAAGAGCAAAAGGTTATTTCTTCATCGGTCTGGATTAAATAGGCTATTGATGTGGACTCTCCGGGATCTATTCCTAACCTTGCCTCTCTTGCTTCCCTTTGTACCTTTTTCAAACTTTCAAGATCAACATTATCGATTATTGTAACATCTTTAAGAGCAATATCAATTTTTGCACCGTCCTTCTTGTAATATCTTGCTTCCTCAAAAACACTTCGTGTTAGACAGACATCATAGGCTTTGCTTATTTTTTCGAACAAACCAAAAGTATGGAGGTCAATGACGACATCGGCATCAAGCAGCAGCAATTTTCGCATAGCTCTCTTCACCAAACCCAGCTGACTCAAGATAGTAGTCTATTTCAGCCCGGTCAATTTCCAGATATTCGGCAAAAGCGCCTCTTGATATCTTGCCTTCCATCAGGCATCTGCATGCAAGAGATATAAATCGTGAAGGGAACCTGGACGGCCCGTCTTTCTCATACAGCTTTTGGCGCATATCGCGATCAAGATCATGGAAATTCGGAGTTTCCAAAACCTTTGATGCCAGTGTTTTTTTAATTATTTTAAGGTTAACAAGTCTCCAAAGAACCGCTTCCGTCGAGACACCAAACTCCTTGGCCAGTTCAATGATATCAATGATTCTGATTTCGTTGTCGGTAGCTGTCTCTTTGAGTGCATCGAGGAGATGAACTTCTGGCAAAAGCAAGCTTGAAGCAAAGATGTCTGCGTATTGTTCCGGCCTGGTTTTTGTTGTGCCGTTGCCGATTTCTTCAGGAGAGAAAACATTCCAGGTTATAATGTGAAATAACTCATGTGCCAGGTCAAAATTTCTTCTCCAGAGGGCGTCATTGGCGTTGATGAGAATACCTACCCCTAAGGCATTATCCACTACACTGGCTCCGGAAACCCCATCTCCCAAAGGCAAATGAAGGATTTTGAAGCGAAGCTTATTTTCGAGTACGTTAAGCAGATTCAAGGAAGGGCGAGAACCTAAGTCGAGGAAACTGTGAATTTCAGTGCCGAGTTTTTCGGCCTGCTCAAAGCCATTTACAGAAAAATCATCTCTGTCATAATTTTTCTGAACATCTTTCCATCGCCGTTTGAGACCAAGCAAGCGCTCCAGGTTACTGTAATTTTCCAGAAAAGAGAGGAATTGACGCTGAACTTTATTTGTGTCAGTTTTTTTTGTCTTTCTCCATAAGGGGAGAGGATCGGAAGCAACGTCGGATTCAAGAAAATAGTCCAGGCTCCTGCCATATAAACGAGCCATCATAATTAATTCGTGTGCATTTATTTTCCTTGTACCTTTTTCAATGGCAGAAAGCGTCTGGTAGTTTTTGAACCCAAGTTTTTGAGCTGCTTCGGTAATTGAGAAGCCCGCTGCCTCTCTTGCGTCTGCAATCTTTTTATCCAGGACATTTTCTCCCTTTCCTTTGGATATCATGATGTTCCCCCTCTATAATTATTTCTTATATTAGTATCAATTATATTAGTAATATATATAAGAAATATTTACCCATCTGTCAAGTATTAAAAGTAAATTTTCATTAGGGAAATTCCGGGGTCACCATATTTATTTATTCAGCACTTTTTTAAAGTGTCAGGGTTCAAAGTGCTAGGATTTATTGCAGGACCTTACGTCAATAGGTACGTTCATGCAATACGTGCACAAAACCGAACATTGCCTTGCCTTTTCCCCCACACTTATTCTGATGAAGCAATTGCCATCCCTCTAATCAGAGGCCTCAAGTTATTTTTATTGGATAATTCATCCTTAATAAAGTCCCTGTCATGATTTTTAATATCAAGCTATACAATCTTTTTAAATATCATTTTTCTCACGTGTCTTATATTCCGCTGCCTGTTCACGAACTTCGATTTGTTCGGCAGGAATCTTGACGATCTTCCCATCTCGCCAAATTACAATGGGATCTCCCGTGCGTTTGTGATCGGCAATAGCATGGGCCACAGCTTTTTTTAGCGCCTCTTCGGCACGAAACGCCATCGCCTTACCGGACATATTCTTGCCTGATTTCCCTTCTTTCATGGCCTCACCATATTTGCAGATAATTTTGAAAATAAAGCCGGGTCAATAAGTTCCAAGTCTCCAGCTTCTTCATAAGCGATCATTACAGGATCATCCTTTGAATTATCAAAAATTACCCAAAAATCCAGCAGCGGGCGATAAATATTGAAGAGATTGGAAAGTCCCCTGTTAAAACGGCGGCGAACAATTTTTCCCGGGACATTGTGACCTCCCCTTCTTACCCGATCAGCGATACGTTCAAGGGCAATATCAACATTATCAATCCAAAGAAAATAAAGATAAATTCGGTAGTCTTTGCTTTTCAAATCAGCCAGAAGACGCACATACGATTTTCCGGCCAAAGTTGTTTCAAATCCGAAGTCACTGTTACGGTCTGCCAGCAAATGAATCTGTTCAATCATCAGTCTCCCGGCCCGAATCGCGGCCTGCTCCGACGAAAATGGTGATATCCCTTCAGCAATAAGGTCGGCATTTACAAACTCCAGACATTTTACATAATTGGGAAGAAATTCTCTTGCAAAGGTTGTTTTACCCGCGCCATTTGGTCCGGCGACAATGTATACATTTGGGGACATAGAACTGTTTCCATTAGCAATGACACATGTGATGGGCGGTGTGATGACCGTTCGTGCCGAACATGCACAAATTATAAAATAGCCTTCCCCTCAAAAGCTTTTCCTGATGAAGCAATTGCCATCCCTCTAATCACAGGTCTCAAGTTATTTTTTATTGGATAATTCATTCCTGAAAAGTGCCTGGCATGATTTTTAATATCAAGCTATACAAGCTTTTTAAATTGAACCCTTAGTGTTTTTCCTTCATTAACAGTTGCCTGATCACAAGTGCAAATACCTAGAAAATGGTGGTTATATTATCCAAAAAGGTCTGAATGTGTCCAGGTTCGTGTTAAATAAACGGCTTTGCTATCTGCCTTCCAGATTAACAACCAATCAGGTTCAATATGACATTCCATATAACCTGAGTATTTGCCTTTCAAGGGATGAGGTTTGTATTTTTTTCGAACACTTCTTCAACGGTATCAGCTGACTCAAGATTACGATTATTTTCAATGTCATCCATAGCATGTAGCGTTTCCTTGTTAGGCAGCCGCAAATCAAACGGAATGCCCCTGTAATTGATAACCTGTTTCAAAAAAAGATTAACAGCCGAAGAGATATTTAATCCAAGACCATTAAGAATGACCCCTGCACCCTTTTTAATATCCTCGGTTGTTCTAACATTTATATTTGTATTTTTAGCCATAATTCAAACCCTTACCCTATAAATATTAAAAAAACTGGATCTATATTTGAGAAGTATTGTATCTCAAAATTAATGCATTGTCAATACAAACCTTTATTTTAGAACTCAAAACCAGAACCCTGAATCCTTCCTTAAAGCAGCTAGTTGCAAGGCAACATCCCAGGCCTCACCCGCCTTCTTAAAGCGCGCCGCAAAATCCGGATCTTTCAACTGGTCTTCAAGGTATATGTCAAAATTTGTTTTTTGTTTCATAACGGATCCCTCTTCAGCAATCACGCTTTCTATCCAAAACAACCCTACGATTCCAAGCAGAAATCTTTGTTGCTTTACTTCTAATTCCATGCACAGCAATAATTTTTTAGTAGCTGCCAATGTGGAAGAGCCTGTTGCGAGTACTTTCAGACGAGTATACGCATCTGCCGCAATTTTCAATAAACGGATCGTGTCCTCTTCTAAGTGGTGAATATAGTCAAAGATAACGAACCATTTAGCCGTCTAAATGTCAAGTATAAATGCGCACTTCATCATGGTGCCCCAACAATACAAACTTAATTGTCAAGGATCAACAGAGGCACTTTTCCGGGCTGATTGATTTTTATTCGAGTTCCAAGTAGGAGGGTCAAGCATTAAAAGTAAATTTTCAAAGATGCAAGTCTTTAATCGATGTCATTTGCCGCCTTTCTTGGGGGATATCAGGATATTCCGGAAACTTTTTGTTAGTCTGTATCAGAAGTTGCATTGTAAAGTATTGTGTGGTATTCTCTTATTACGATTTGGGGTCAGCCCCCCCCCTGCCTGTGCAAGCACAGCAGACAGGTCGGGTCAAAACCCATTTTGATATATTTATGATACCTACCCCATCCTTATCAAAGGAGGCAAAAAATGAGTAAATTCGGAATGACCGTAACAGAGCACCTCTTGAGCCAGCAGAGGCTTCACCCTGATGCTACAGGAGCCTTCACGGTCCTTCTTTCAGAACTGATCGTGGCGGCAAAGATTATTTCAAAAGAGGCGAGAAAGTCGGGTTTGACGGATATTTTAGGATTTACCGGTGACATAAATGTTCAGGGGGAGGCGGTAAAAAAACTGGATGAATTTGCCAATACCTCGATTATCAGACGCATGTCTCACCTGGGCCAGTTGTGTGCCATGGTGTCAGAGGAGAGTGCCGACATTATTGAGATACCAACCAAGTATCAAAAGGGCAATTACGTCTTGATCTTCGATCCATTGGACGGTTCATCAAATATTGATGCAAATGTAAACATAGGTACCATATTTTCCATTTACAAGAAGGTTACCCCTGGTGGGCAGGTTGCAAGCGTGGATGTACTTCAACCTGGATACAGACAGGTGGCGGCAGGTTATTTTCTCTATGGTACGAGTACTATGATGGTATATACAACAGGAGATGGCCTCCATGGGTTTACCCTATACCCTGCCGTGGGGGAGTTCTTGCTTTCCCACGAAAACATCAGGATACCTGAAAAGGGGAGCATATTTAGTGTAAACATGGGTTATACCAACTATTGGGACGAAAATGTCAAGGCGGTTGTAGATCACTTCACAAAGGCCGATCCGGAAAAAGGATTGCCCTACTCCTTGCGGTATATCGGCTCCCTTGTTGCGGATTTTCATCGTACCTTGCTTTACGGCGGTATTTTCATGTATCCCCCTGACAGAAAGGACCCCAAGAAGCCTCATGGCAAACTGAGATTGACGTGTGAGTGTGCACCACTGGCTATGTTGGTAAAACAGGCAGGTGGTATGGCCACAGATGGAGAAAGAGACATATTGGAGATTGAACCAGGAGAAATACATCAGAGAGTCCCCCTGTATATCGGTTCCGCAAAGGACGTGAAAACGGTGATGGAAATATTGAAGACAGGGAGGGAGTAGGCAGCAGATAATGGAAGGTGAACTCCGCACAGTAATAGATATGAGTAATGCCGGTATAGTAATCCTGGATGGAGATTATAATATCAGGTTTACAAATAAGAGCGCCTCAGAGCTGACTGGCTATCAGGTCGAAGATCTCCTGGGAATGAACTTCATGGATATATTCAGCGCTGAGAATAAAAAGGTCATCAAGGATATGTTAGCGGAACATAGGATGGGAGAGAACATACGTTCATGCTCTGAACTGGAGATTCTAACAGCCCAGGGCAATAGGAAAGAAACAGAAATTTGTATTACAACTACTGGGGATAGCAATGGAACCGGGAAGATATACGCCTATCTTCGAGATATTTCTCAACGGAAGATGTCTGAAGAGAGATTAAAGATGACCGAAGAGAAATACAGTCTCTTGTTCGAAAGGGTTCAACAGGGTTTGTTCATAAGCAGCAGGGAAGGTAAGTTTATCGACTGCAATCAGGCGATGCTGGATATGCTAGGCTACAAAGACAAAGAGGAGTTTCTGTCTCTTGATATTGCAAGGGATGTGTATGTAAACCCGGAGGATAGAAGGATTTTCCAGGATTTGGTAGAGAGGGATGGTTTTGTCAAGGAGTACGAGGTTGAGTTAAAGAGAAAAGATGGGAAGAGGGTTACTATCTTGCTTACGGGCAATATAAAAAGAAATGGGGACGGAGAGATAGCCGGGTATGAAGGGATAAACACCGATATTACGGAGAGAAAAAACATAGAGCATGAACTGAGAAAAGCCAATGATTTTTTTAGAAACCTTATCGATAGCTCGGTAGACGGGATAATTGCCGCTGATATAAAGGGGAATATAATAATCTTTAATAAAGGAACTGAGAAACTGCTGGGATATAAGGCGGGAGAGGTGATTGGAAAGCTGCACATAACAGGCCTATATCCCCCCGGTGTTGCCAAAGATATCATGAGAAAGTTAAGAAGCCAGGAATTCGGAGGTGTGGGAAGGTTAGAGACAACTCAGAGCACTCTGGTTGACAAAGATGGAGAACATATCCCCATAAACATTTCAGCAGCCATAGTCTATGAGGATGGGAAGGAAATAGCGACTGTGGGCATATTCACCGACCTGAGAGAAAAATTGAAGATGGAGAGGGAGCTGCAGGATGCCCAATTACAGCTCCTTCAGTCGGAGAAGATGTCTTCCCTGGGGAAACTGGCTGCCGGTGTTGCCCATGAAATAAACAATCCTCTGGGTGGGATTCTGATATATTCCAACCTCCTTATAGAAGAGATGGAAGATAGTGACCCGAAGAGGGAAGACTTAAAAAGGATAGCCGATGAGGCCACTCGATGCAAAGAGATAGTAAAGAGCCTTCTGGAGTTTGCCCGTCAAACCGGACCAAAGATGGAACCCATTGACATTAACCGGTCAATCAACGAAGGTCTCTTCTTCCTGGAAAACCAGGCAGCCTTTCTTAATATCGAAATAATAAAAAAACTAGACTTGACACTTCCTCTGATAGAGGGAAATTCCAGCCAATTAAAGCAGGTTTTTATGAACATAATGGTCAATGCTGCCGAGGCTATGGAAGGCAGGGGGACGTTAACCGTAACAACCGCTCTGCAGCCCGAAAACAATTCGGTTTTAATTGAATTTTCAGATACCGGGAGAGGGATACCTCCCGAATATATCTCCAGGATATTTGATCCTTTCTTTACTACAAAAGAGGTCGGGAAGGGAACCGGACTCGGACTTAGTTTGTCTTACGGGGTTATAGAACAGCACAAGGGGAAAATAGATGTAAGGAGTAAGGTTGGGAAAGGAACCTGTTTTGTAATTGAATTGCCCGCGAAGCATGAAAATTCAGCGAACTAAAAACCTTGACAAAATACTACCTGTATGTTAATCAATAAAATGAATAATCATTCAGTGAAAAGGCCATCGAACTAAACATAAGAAAGCCCATAGACTTCATCCCAAAACATGCCTGAATTAAAGGCTCAGATTCGCAGGCAAAAGGTGTTCTACTGCCGCGTAAAATCATTTGGTTCAGAAAGAGTTGAAATTAGCAGTGCATAATGCCTTAGAAAGGTAAACAAGGAGGAATAATGCATTTTCAAGAACTCTTGGATTCTAAAAAATTCTTGGTAATATCAGAGTTACAGCCGCCAAAAGGCACTGATTTGACTGAATTTTATGATTATGCTGAGAAGATGAGGGGAAGGATCGATGCAGTTAACGTCCCTGACCTTCAAAGCGCGGTAATGAGGTTAGGTTCACTATCTGCTTCTTACCTGTTAAAAGAAAAGGGATTTACCACGATCTGCAATATGACATGTCGTGACAGGAATCGGCTTGCCTTGCAATCTGACTTACTCAACATCTCTGTCCTTGGTATTGAGAACATCGTACTCAGCCGAGGAGAAGAGCCTTCTTTGGGGGACCACCCCGATACGAAGCCTGTCTTTGATTTAACCCCTCTTGAACTGATCTCTGCCATCAGGGACTTACAAAAGGGCTATGATATGGCAAAGAGCGACCTGCATGGAACCCCAAAATTCTGTGTTGGCTCCACGGTCAATTCCAGTGCCCAGAGGGGAGCATTAGACCTGGAAATCAAAAAAATGGAAGAAGAGATAAGGGCAGGGGTAGACTTTTTCCTTACAACATCTGTATTCGAATTGAATATTTTTGAAAATTTTATCAGAAAGATTGAATATCTCAAGGTACCGATCATTCCAGGTATAATGATTCTCAAATCAGTTGGAATGGCCAGATTTATGAATAAACATGTCGAAGATGTCTTTGTCCCGGAGGTCTTAATTGAAAGACTGATGAAATCAGCAGATAAACCAAAGACCAGTGTGGAGATTGCCTCTGAGTTGATCAATGGATTGAAACCCCTCTGTCAGGGAGTTCATCTGATCCCATTCGGTTGGGAAGACAAGGTTCCTTCAATTATAGAAAAGGCAGGATTGTATTAAGCCCAGAAAATCCAGGAGTCAGAATGAAAAGACATTTAACAAACCATTCCCTCGACGCTCTAGTTGCCAGGATAGGCAAGACAGACGTACTGGCATGCTATCAGTGTAAGAAATGCTCAGCCGGGTGTCCCGTAAGCCCTGATATGGATATTCTTCCCCATCAGGTCATAAGAATGATACAGTTTGGGATGAAAGAGAGGCTTCTCAACTCCAAGACAATATGGTTATGCGCCTCCTGTGAAACCTGCACTGCCAGATGTCCCAATGACGTGGATCTGGCAAAGATCATGGATGTGTTAAGACAGATGGCAACCAATTCCGGTGAACCCCTGGGCGACAGCCGTGTCCCCTTTTTCCATTCCGCATTCCTTTCTTCTATTCGCAGGAGAGGCAGGATATACGAACTGGGAATGATAGCTAAGTACAAATTGAAAAACCGGGAATTCAAAAAGGACATAAAATTGGGGATTATGATGTTTCTAAAGGGGAAACTCAAACTATTGTCCTCTAAGATTAAAGGAAAGAAGGAAATCAAGGATATCTTTTCACAGGTAAAGAAGGGGGTGATCGGATGAAGCTCTCTTATTACCCAGGTTGTTCACTCCACGGAACAGCGAAAGAGTACGATGAGTCTACCCGTGCCGTGTGTTATCAACTCGGCATTGAGCTGATTGAATTAGAGGACTGGAATTGTTGCGGTGCGTCATCTGCCCACTCTACTGATGAATTCTTGTCCAATGCCCTCCCTGAGAGGAACCTCAAAATAGCTGCCAATACCGGTCTGGATCTTCTTGTTCCATGTGCTGCCTGTTACAGCAGGATGATGACGGCAGGAAAAGAAAATCCTTCCCTTAAACCGACTGTAAAGATCAGAAATCTTCCTGAGTTATTAAGGGAAGAGGATAATTTTAACAGGATTAGAGAACAGGTTAAAACGCCTCTTGAAGGCTTGAAAATAGCCTGTTATTATGGTTGCCTTTTGACTCGCCCACCAAAGTTAACAGAGGTAAAGGACTATGAAAATCCACAAACCATGGATGATCTGGTAAGTATTTTGGATGGAGAAACCGTTTCCTGGCCGTACAAAACGGAGTGTTGTGGAGGAAGTCTTGCCATCACACATACAGATATAGTGAAAAGGCTGACAAGAAGGATAATAGAGATGGCTATGGAAGCAGAAGCAGATTGTCTGGTTACGGCGTGTCCCATGTGTCAGGCAAATCTGGATACCAGGCAGGATGAGACCAGCAGAGATGAAGGAAAGGAATACAACCTGCCTATATTCTATATTACCGAGCTGATAGGACTTGCCATAGATGGGAAGAAATCGGGAAGATGGTGGAAAAGGCATTTTGTTGATCCCATGCCTCTTTTGAACTCAAAGGGGTTAATATAACAGTGGACAGTGGACAGTGGACAGTGGACAGTGGACAGTGGACAGTGAACAGTGAACAGTGGACAGTGGACAGTGGACAGTGAACAGTGGACAGTGAACAGTGGACAGTGAACAGTGAACGGACAACGGTGAACGTAATGAATAAAGAGGACATAGAGAATTCAGCAGCCAACAAAATGATAGGGGCAGTAATGGTTGTTGGGGGCGGAATTGCAGGGATACAGGCATCCCTTGACCTGGCAAATTCCGGTTACTATGTATACCTGGTGGAAAAATCCCCTTCCATCGGCGGGGTCATGCCACAACTGGATAAGACATTTCCAACCAACGATTGCTCCATGTGTATCTTATCCCCAAAGCTGGTGGAATGTGGAAGACATTTCAACATAGAGATACTTACCAATACTCAGGTAGAGGAAGTGGAGGGAGATGCAGGCAACCTGGAGGTATCTCTGATCCAAAGCCCCAGGTTTGTGGACGAAGACAAGTGTGTAGGATGCGGAGTCTGCGCAGAGAAGTGTCCTGTAAAGGTTAAGGACAGGTTCAATGAGGGGTTGGGAGAGAGAAAGGCCATATATATTCAATACCCTCAGGCTATACCCCTGGTGTATCAAATAGACAAAGACCATTGCCGTTACTTTATTAAAGGGAAATGCAGAATATGTGAGAAGCTCTGCAAAAATGAGGCGGTAAACTTCGAGGATACAGAGAAAAGATATACTCTCAAAGTAGGCTCCATAATACTGGCACCCGGATTTGAACTCTTTGATCCACAATTGAAAGGAGAATATGGTTACGGGGTGTACGATAATGTTGTAACGAGCAAGCAGTTCGAAAGGATACTCAGCGCCTCTGGACCGTCCATGGGGCACCTTGAAAGACCGGGAGACAAAAAAGAACCAAAAAAGATAGGCTTTATACAGTGTGTTGGTTCCAGAGACTTACAGGCTGGGAAGGGATACTGCTCAAGTGTGTGTTGCATGTATGCCATAAAGGAAGCAGTTGTAGCGAAAGAGCACTCAGGTGAGGTGGAGCCGACCATATTCTTCATGGACATAAGGGCTCATGGAAAGGGGTTTGATGATTATTACAAAAGGGCACAGGAGGAATATGGAGTTAGATTCATACGGTGCATGGTATCCAAAATTGTAGAGATGCCCCGAACCAGGAACTTGAGAGTGACTTATATAAATGAGGAAGGCAAGCCCGTAGAAGAGGAATTTGATATGATGGTTCTTTCAGGTGGGCTTACGCCATCGGAAGATGCCAGGGCGCTGGGGAAAAGATTGGGGATCCACCTGAATCAATACGGTTTTTGTGAAACCTCACAATTCTCGCCTCTATCTACATCCAGACCGGGGATTTTTGTAAGTGGCGTATTTCAGGGGCCCAAAGACATTCCGGAAACAGTGGCCCAGGCAAGCGGCAGTGTAGCCTGTGCATCGGGTCTTCTTTCGGAAAGCCGTGGAAGCATGGTGAAAGGAAAAGAGTATCCCCCTGAGACAGAAGTAAAAGACATATCCCCAAGGATTGGTGTATTCGTCTGCCATTGCGGTATCAATATAGGAGGGGTGATAGATGTACCCCGGGTAAAGGAATATGCAGGGTCTTTGAGGGATGTGGTCTATGCTGAAGAGGGACTCTATGTCTGTTCTCAAGATTTCCAGGAACTTATGAAGAAGGCCATTTCTGAGCACAATCTTAATAGGGTAGTCGTAGCATCATGTTCTCCAAGGACCCACGAACCTTTGTTTCAGGAGACATTACGGGAGACAGGATTGAACAAGTACCTCTTTGAGATGGCGAATATCAGAGATCAGTGCAGCTGGGTACATATGAGACAAAAAGAAGATGCCACCAAAAAGGCAAAAGCCCTAGTAAGGATGGCTGTGGCAAATGCAAGACTGATACAACCTTTAGATGAGCTATCCCTGGAAATCAAAGATAAAGCTCTGGTGATTGGTGGTGGACTTTCAGGAATGACGGCTGCTCTGAGCCTGGCAGACCAGGGGTATGAGGTTTATCTGGTAGAAAAGGAGGCAAAACTAGGGGGGGTGCTACATGATGTCTATTTCACCCTGGAGGGCGACGATGTTCAATCCCATCTCAGAGAGATTATAGAAAGGGTTGAAGCAAATCCCTCCGTTCATATATTCAAGAATACTATGGTGGTTGACTTTAGCGGATATAAAGGAAACTTTGAGACAGGCTTAATGGTTGGACCAGGTATGTTCTACAGAAAACTGGAACATGGTATTGTTATCGTAGCTACGGGGGGAGAAGAGTACAAACCAGTTGGAGAATACATGTACGGAGAGCATGAACGGGTTATGACCCAGCTGGAACTGGAGAAAAGAATAGCAAATGGTGTCCCTGAGCTTTCAAACGTCGATTCCATAGTGATGATCCAATGTGTGGGTTCGAGAACAGAAGAAAGACCATACTGCAGCAGGGTGTGCTGTTCTCAGGCTATCAAAAATAGCCTGAAGCTGAAGGAACTGAACCCTGATATGAATATCTATATCCTTTACAGGGATATAAGATCTTATGGTTTGATGGAGGAGTATTATACCCTTGCAAGAAAGAAAGGGGTAAAATTCATAAGGTATGATATCAATTCAAAACCAGGGGTAACAGTTGAAGATGGGACTCTGAAAGTAGATATAAAAGACCCTGCCCTGGGAGAAGACCTGTCATTGTCACCTGACTTAATAGTTTTGAGCAGCGCCATCATACCAAAAGAGAACGATGAATTGGCCACATTACTAAAGGTTCCTCGAACACAGGAAGGCTTTTTTCTTGAGGCGCATATGAAACTGAGACCTGTAGATTTCGGAACCGATGGAATGTATGTGTGCGGTCTGGCACATTCACCCAAACTCATCAGTGAGTGCATATCTCAGGCATATGCCGCCTCTGCAAGGGCCAGCACCATCCTTTCCCAGGAAAGGATTCATGTGGGTGGTGTAGTTGCTACAGTAAACAGCGATTTATGCGCCGCATGCCTCACGTGTGTCAGGGTATGCCCTTATGATGTCCCTGTCATAAACGAGGAGGGTTTTGCAGAGATTAATATGGCAAAATGTCAGGGGTGTGGTAGTTGTGCTTCTGAGTGTCCGGCAAAGGCTATAGATCTCCAACACTTCAGGGATGAACAGATACTGGCAAAATGTAACGCATTATTGGAAGGGGTTTTATAATGGAAGAGTTCGATCCTATCATCGTTGCCTTTTGCTGCCATTATTGAGCATACTCGGCAGCGGACCTGGCAGGTTCTATGAGATTGAACTATCCTCCCAATGTGAAGATAATAAAGGTTCCATGCACCGGCAAGGTGGATGTAATTCATCTCTTACAGGCATTTGAAAGAGGCGCTGACGGAGTGTATATAGCAGGTTGTCTAGAGGGGGACTGTCATTTCTTACGAGGTAACCTTAGAGCAAGAAAGAGGGTGGAATATACAAAAAGGCTGTTGGATGAGATAGGCATAGGTGGAGAAAGGTTGCAAATGTATAACATGTCGGCTGCCCAGGGACCGCGTTTTGCAGAAGTCGCCCGAGAGATGACAGAAAGGATAATGACACTGGGACCAAATCCCATTAGGGCGAAAAACCGTGAGTCGTGAATCGCAATTCGTAAATCGTGAATGGTAAATGGTTTACGATTCACGACTTACGATTCACGATTTACGAAGTTGAGAGGTGAAGGTATGATTGTAGCAGAGAGAAAACCACTAGAGCAGGTCTCTTCAATGATTGAGAGTAACAGTAAGGTCTTAATTGTTGGCTGCGGGGAGTGTGTTACCGTTTGTTCCGCTGGAGGAAAAAAGGAAGTGGAGATACTGGCTTCTGCCCTTAATATGGCAAGAAGTAAAGAAGGTAAGCCTGTTGAAATAAGACAGGAGACTTTGGAGCGGCAGTGCGATGGAGAATACCTGGAGCAATTGAGGGGATTCATCGGTGAGTATGAGGCAGTGATATCCATGGCCTGTGGAGCAGGGGTCCAATTCATGGCGGAGAAATACAAAAATAGCCTTGTATTGCCTGCCCTCAATACCAAATTTATTGGCGTTACAGAGGAACAGGGGGTTTGGTCTGAACGATGCCATGCCTGTGGTGATTGCAAACTCCATTTGACAGGGGGAATCTGTCCCATCGCCAGATGTTCCAAAAGTTTGCTCAATGGTCCTTGTGGTGGTTCAGCAAACGGGAAATGCGAAATCAGTCCTGAGGTGGTCTGCGGCTGGCAGCTCATAATAGAGAGACTGAGTGACCTGGGACAATTAGAAAAGTATGAAGAGATAATTCCTATAAACGACTGGTCCACCAACAGGGATGGGGGACCTCGCAAGGTTGTAAGAGAGGATTTGAGACTATGAAGTCCGAGAGCAAATTGGAACAAATATTAACCAAAGGGGAATTTGCGGTTACATCGGAATGTGGTCCGCCTAGAGGGGCTGATGCAGAGGTCATCAGAAAAAAAGGTTCCTCGCTGTTTCATGTGGGTAGCCTGAATTCGAGTTTACCCCCAATGAGGTAGATCATGGTGATCAGGTTTTTCACAGTACGGTATCCTCTTGCCTTGGCTTTGGCTGCTTGGATGAGGCTATTGATTCCCTCAAGGATGCCGTTGTTGATCTTTGACGTGAACCATC